>Ga0208767_1001211_pt1 | contig 20602 bp, 20 predicted proteins | sample VirMetDEL_Mar_21_FD_184514 | JGI IMG/M metagenome (GOLD analysis project Ga0208767, IMG submission 184514) | Aqueous microbial communities from the Delaware River and Bay under freshwater to marine salinity gradient to study organic matter... | ecosystem: Environmental > Aquatic > Marine >... | reverse complement strand
CAGATAACACCTATTTCTTCAAATGGTAATGATACATATTATACTACTGTAAATGATATGGTAATGCAGAAAATATTAACTGCACACCGTATTACATCTCCTGCTTTATTAGGTATTAAAGAAAATACAGGATTAGGTAACAATGCAGAAGAATTAGAAACAGCATGGAATTTATTTTTAAATGCAGTAGTTCTTCCTTATCAACAAGAAATTTTGGGTGTATTAGAATATCTATTATCTAAACAAGTAAATGAAGATGTACAGATAGGTGTAATACAGAAAAACCCATTATACGAAGGAGATGATAATGAAATTGATGTTGTTACCTCACAAGAAGCAACAGTTGAAGAAACAGCAGATATACAAGAACAAGTAGATGATTTAAACGAAGATACCAATGACTAATACGTTAATTTTAAGCTGGACAAAGCTAAAACAATTTACAGATTTAAATGATTCTGTAGATGCTTCGTTATTGCAAAATGCAGTAAGAGAAGCTCAAGATATTCAATTACAAAGGGTTATTGGAACACTACTTTATCAAAAAATTTTAAGTGATATAGATACTAATAGTTTAACAGGTAATTACAAAACATTAGTTGATGATTATATCCAAGATATGTTGTTATATGCAGCATATTATAATGCTTTAGAAGCTATTTTCTTACGCCCAAGAAATAATGGATTGTTGATTCCACAAGGAGGAGAAAATTCAGCTGCTGTAGATAAAAATGTCTACGAGATGAAGCGAACTTCAGTGCAGAATAAATTTGAATACTATAGTGATCGACTTTCAAGATATATCGTTGAAAAACAGTCAGATTTCCCTGAATTAAGCGCAAATACATTTTTGTATGAGCAATTACCTGATTATGGTAGCCAATATAGAGCACCTATAGTATTTTCACGAAATACAAGAGCAAGATATTTGAATGTAGCACAACGTGCAGGTGTACCTATTGTTGATAGTGCATTTCCACAATATCCACCTCCAAGATTGAATAAATACAAATATTAAACATTACATAAAATGGCCCAAAACGTAAGTAATTTATACATATCAGAATCATTTCAGAACATTGTATTTGTTTCTGCAAGTGCTGAAGGCAATGTATTAGCAACAGCTTTAGGTGTTCCTATTCTGTCAAGTTCTATATCAGCATCATATGCTTATAGTTCATCTGTAGCAGTACAAGCTGATAGTGCAACTTCAGCAATTTCAGCTATAACAGCACTTAGTTCATCATTTGCAGAAAGTTCATCTGTAGCGATAACTGCACAAACAGCTTCTATTGTATTAGGAAGTATTACAAGCGCTTCATTTGCTGATAGTGCTTCTTTAGCTGCTAGAAACTTATTATCACAAAGTAATGATTTTTCACAAGCTACTTTTTATAGAGGTGATGGAACTACATTTACTGTAGATTATACACCAAGAAGAGTAGTTGAAAACGTTAAAAATGGTGAAGCAGGAACTTTAATAAAAGGTACACCAGTTTATGTTTCAGGTAGTACAGGTAATGCCTCTATTATATATGCTGCTTCTGCCTCAAGAGCAGATAGAATGCCTGCAGCATATGTGTTAGATGAGCAATTAACAGCAGGACAAGAAGGTACAGCATTATTAGCTGGATTTATAAATGGAATAGATACATCAGCATTTTTAGAGGGTGAGGTTGTTTATGTAGGAGCAGAAGGTGGATATACTAATGTAAGACCTACAGGGTCAGCAAATCTTATACAAAAATTAGGTAACGTAATTAAAGTAGCTGTAAATGGGTCAGGAGTTGTTATAGGTGCTGGGCTTCCAAACGATTTACCTAATATTACTTCAGGTTATACTTGGGTAGGAAATGCAGATGGAGTACCTATCGCAACACCAACAAGTTCATTTATTATACAACCATTCCCATATACTGGTAGTGCTGGTATTCAAGGTGATCTTAATATAGATGGACCATTAACAGCTTCTGCAGGAATACGCATTGGAGAAGATACACTTACTACAGGTAACAAAGCATTAAAAATTGGTAATGTACAAGATTTTGATGGTGCTTATGTTGAATTTGAAGCAGATGGAGAAGATCAATTTAGATTATTACAATCAAATACTTTAAATGCTATTGAATTAAAAACTTCTGGTTCTACACAATCAAAAGAACTAAGATTTTTTGGTGCAGGAGGAGCAGTGTTAACTTCTTTTGATTCACCTATTAATATTACTACAACATCTGATGATAGTATTTTTATAAATCCATTAGAGGGAGATACTACAGGTGTTAGTAAATTTATTATAAATGCTAAAGTATCTGGTTCAATACCTTATATATCAGCTTCTGCATTTGTTGGAGATGGTAGTAAATTAACAAACATAACAGCAGAATCAGCTTCGTTAGCAGAATCTGCTTCATTAGCACAAACAGCTTCATTAGCATTAGGAATCCAAGATGGTATAAATGCTAATTTTGGAACTATTACAGCTACCTCAGCATCATTTACTTACTTACAATCCGTAACAGGAAGTGCAACAATTATTGGTGATGCTTTTGTAGTATTAAATAACGATACACCAGTACAAAGATATGCTGGTATGATTGTACAAGATAGTGGTTCATTAACCACAGCATCATTCCAATATGATGGACAAACCGATGATTGGTTCTATGAATATAGTGGTTCAGATCCAACAAACTTTGGTGTTACAATATTTGGACCAGAATATGCAACTAAAGGTTCACCAGCTTATCCTGTAGCGAATGAGTTACAAATGGGTATGGGTGGACACCATATTACAGGTAGTAAAGTATTTAGTGATGGAACTACAGTAACAACAGATTTAGCAATTACAGCTAGTAATTTAGATGCTCCAATTGTATCAGCTTCAAATGCTTTAGTTAAAAATGATATTAATATACTTAATACCTTAAGCATCAACCATCCAGGTCCTGCTACTGGTATTCAAACTATAGGAACAACATTAGGTGGTGCGTATTCATTTGGTGTATATAACACAGCAGCAAATTTAGATTTAGAATTACTTAATTCAGGATCACAAAAATCTAGAATAGTAAACTACAATAGTGGTATAGAAGTATTTTGTGCTAATGATTTTAAAATAAATACTCCTTTAGGTAAATTTTATACTTTACAAGGTGCTCAATTTGATGGAACTATTACAGCTAATGGAACTATTAATGCTTTTGCTGGAGTATCAGGTTCATTTAGTGGTTCATTTGAAGGAGATGGAAGTGCTTTAACAGGTATTGTTAGTGTTACTAGTGCTTCTTTTGCTGAAAGTGCTTCAGTAGCAACAACAGCAGATAGTGCTTCAGTAGCAACATTTGCTGATAGTGCAACTTCAGCTTCATATGTTGGACCTACAATTGAACAAAATTTAACAATTTCAGGTTCAGTAAATGGTGAAGTAAATACATTAAGTATTGTAAGTGATTCAGCCTCTTTAGATTGTAGTTTAGGTAATTTCTTTACATTAACACTACAAGGTGGAGGTAATGTACACTTAACAGCTACAAACATACAAGCAGGACAAACAATCAATTTAAGATTGACACAACCATCACCTTATGGTACAATCGATTTTGAAGGAGGAACATTTGAATTCCCTGGTGCTTTACCATTTACAGCAAGTGCTGTAGATTCAGCTCAAGATATAATTTCATTTGTAACATTTGATGGTAGTACATTATATGGTACTGGTATTAAAAACTTAGGATAATAAAATATGTATACACCCACTGCCTATTTTCAAGAAGAAGAGGGGGCAATTGCTGCTCTACCTCTAATACAAGATGTTGGAAAAGAAGCTGATGTTGCTTTAGGAGTTAGATTATTAAATGATGCCTGGTTAACAGGTGGAATTGCTCTAGCTGTTGAAGTAGAACGTTCAAGTGATGGTTTCCAATCAGGTATTGGATTTGATGGTGATGGGCTTTTAGATGAAGCAGCATTATTAGCTTGGGTAGGTACAGGCCCAAATGATCATGGTTATGTAGTTAAATGGTGGGATCAATCAGGTAAAGGAAATCATTTTGAAAATCCAAATGGTTTTTCTAGATCACCTATAATTGTATTAAGTGGATCTATTTTAAGATTATCTGGTTCAGACGATGGAAATGGAAATGAATTACCTACTGTTTTCTTTGATGGAAATACTAGTGGTCAAGGTACTTATTTAGATTCACCTGCTATACCTGCAACATATGATCCTGAAATTTCATTTACAGCAGATTTCTTATCTTATAACTCAAATGGTATTATGATGTCTGAGTTACAAAATGGATATATTTTTGGTACTTATTATCAGGGGCATTTTTCTAGCGCAAATAGCTCAGCTGGATTTTTTGGTTCATCAAACCAACCAATTGCGAGATTATATGGTATAAAACAAACACCTGGTGATCCAATAGCAACATCAATTTATTTTGGTAGAGGTCAAGGATTTAATACCTCAAAAATATATGCTGTAAACTTATCAGAAAGTATTAATAGATTAGAAAGTGGATCATCAGCAGACCCAGCTGCAGGGACAGGACCAGAATTTGATTTTACAATTGAAGCTGGATTTTATGCAGCAACATCACATGATAACTTTACTATAGGTAGATATCCTGCAAACCCACTTTATCAAAGAATTAACATATCTGAAATTATAAGATGGTCTGGTAGTGCAGCATTTGATTCAGCATCAAGACAAACTTGTGTTGAAAATATGGCAAGTTATTACGGAATACCTTTTTAATATTTATATTTATAATTGTATAAGGGATTTCCTCCTTCAACTATAGTTTTTTTAAAATTTCCATAATTCCCCTTATATATCTTTCTATCTAAGTGCCCTGGTTTTCACTGGGGCATTTCTTCTTTTAAAAGCGTCATAATTTAGTCATATACATTTCGCAGGAAGATCCAAATGGCTTAATAGTTATCCCTGTGTGTGAAAAAAGGGATAAAGAAAAACACAAGAAAATTTGGATACCTGAGGAATTCTTCGTATTTTTTAAAGAAACAGAAACATACACATTAAAATGTTTAGATGGATTATAAAGAAAAAGAGAAAATTGTAAAGAAGGAGCTGGGGAAGATATATGAGCAGTTAGTAAGTAACTCAAAGAAAACTTGTAGATGGGAGAGTGAACATCTAAGAGAGGAATTGTTACATTTTTGCATTGATCAGTTTCTAGAGAAAGATTTAGACTATCAGATGAAGGTTGTGAACGATGGTAAATTGGAAAATTTTATCACCAGGTTAATGGGTCTCAATCTTAAATCCTCCACCTCTCCCTTCTACTATAGAGTTAGAAAATACACCAATGATTCCAGGGAATTATTAGAATTTTTTGATTATAAAGAGGATAAACCTAGTATTGAAATTGAAGAAAGCACTAATTGTATCTCAGGTTCCGTTAGCGGGTTAGATTACTATGAAAAGTACCTAATAACGGAACACTATTATAAAGGTATGAATATTGCAAGTATAAGTAAAAATACAGGAATATCACCAGTTACAATAAAAAAAGATATAGTGAAAGTACTTAAACAAATTAAATTAAAATGTCAGGAATCTTACTACAAATAATCTTAACATTCAGTCTAACATTTGTATTGTTATTCATTGAAGCTAAAGTATATCCATTTATGGGTAAGTTTTTTGAACTAATAAACATATTCAAATACATTAGAAATCAGCGAGAAAAAGCGGAAAATAAACGCAAACAATACATCCGCGATATAGTTGATGAATACCTAAAAGACATAATTAAAGACAATTAAATAAGTTATATGCCAAATCATAAATTTGTAGGATTAAAACCTTACAGAAAATCTAGATTTAGAAAATCTCATAATGAAAAACATTTTGGTTTGAGTGTTGAAGAGGCAAACCACTACTTGTATAATGATTTACCATTACCAGAATTCAACGTTGAAGATAAATGGATTAGCAATGTAAAAACTCTCATTAACAAAAATGAAAAATTTGCTGATATAGAGAGTACATTAGGTTGTCATTATTTAACAAATAAAGGTAAATTAATAAATGCTAAGACACCTAAATTTATGACCTTAGTTAAAGAAACAAGTAGAAATCATGGTACCAGATTATACTTTATGATAGATAAAAACCGAGCACATCTACCAGATTTATTTAAAAAGTTTAAATGGGAATATGATCAAGATAAAATAATAGATTATTTAGAGAAAAATGATTATCCTATGAGAGTAGTAAACTATATACCAACATCTAAAAAATACAATTACCCTACCAGTAGTAGTGAAAGGTTAATTTAATATATTTATTGTTAAAATCGTAAATGGTGGACATCAAATCATGAATAAAAAAAGAATTTTAAAACAAGAAGAATTAGAGGAATGTATTGAGTTTATCCTACAAAATAAAGCAGGGTGGACAATGTTTACAAATTGGGTTACTGGAAGAAAAGGTATAGGACATACAAAAGCGAACAGAATTTGGAATGAGTGTTGGGCAGCAATTAGAGAAAACGCTGACAACAAAATATCATATGATGTTCAAACTGCTTTCATTGAATTAGAAGATCTAAAAAATAGATCAAAAGACAATGGTGATAGAAGAACTGAATTAGAAGCCCTCAAATACCAGAATAAATTAATTGGCAACGAAAACAATGATCTAAATGTTAACTTAAATGTTCAGGCCATTGATGTAAGTTGGAATACAGGAGAAATAAAGACAGATGAATAAGAAAGAAGACATTGCACAATATATCAAAGATATAGCTAATAAAAATTTAGAATTTAAAACTACTGAATCTAAGGAAGAACGTTTAAAAGGTGAAATCATTAGATTAACTATGCTAAAATACAAATGGAAAGATTTTTTAAAGGATGCTAAAAAAAATAATGCTATTGAAATTGAAATAGAGTTTTTAGAAAATAATATAAAACAAACTAAAGAAGAATTAAATGTCAAAAAGAAAGAGTTATTGGGATTACAAGAGAATATTTGAAAAATTTAAAGGCAATCATAAAGTATTTATTGAAACTGGAACACATCAAGGTGATAGTGTATTAGATGCATTAGATTTAGGTTATGATAAGATTTATAGTGTAGAAATAAATAAAAAATTCTACGATACATCTGTTGGTAAAGTAAACCAATACTATCCTAAAGCAATTGAATCAGGTAGAGTAGTATTAAAATTAGGCGACAGTAGAGAATGGTTTCCTATTTTTATTAATATGATAGGTGATCAAAGTGCATTTTTCTGGTTAGATAGCCATCATGGTGGAGATGTACCTACTTCATTTGAATTAAACACTATTATAGAATCAGGTTATAAACATCATACTATAGCAATAGACGATATAGATTTGCATGTTATGGAATCATCAATGGACATTTATTGTAAAGACATTAATTCAAAATACAAAACAGAATTATTTGAAGGTATTACTCCCAGTAAACAAAAAGTATACTATGTCTAAAGATAAATTACAAATCTATAATGAATTCATCGATTTATTTCAAGAAATGTTAGATACAGCTGTCGAATTTGAAAATTATGAAGATGCAGCTGAACTAAGAGATACTATAAATGAATTAAAAGTAGATAAAATACTACTAGCTACAGAAATAGATTGTTTAGAGAATGAGCTTAAAAGTTAATTTATTTACTCCAACTGATTATCAAATGGAAATAATTGAGGGTTTTAGTGATAGCCCTCATAAATTCTGTACTGTATCAAGTGGTAGACAGGTAGGTAAATCATTATTGGCTCAAAATTTATTGTTATATTGGATATTAAAAAATCCATCATCTAAAGCAGGTTGGATATCTCCAATTTACAATCAATCAAGAAAAGTATTTAAAGAACTAGAAAGTGCAGCTCATAAAATTATAGCAGAAAAAAACAGAGCTGAATTAACAATGAAATTAGTTAATGGTTCAACAATACAATTTCTTTCAGCAGAACGACCTGATAGTGTTCGGGGTTTTAGTTTTAATTATTTAGTTTTAGATGAAGCAGCATTTATTAAAGAATCAGCATTAAATGAAGCTATATTACCTACATTAACAGCAATAGGTAAAAAATGTTTTATAATTAGTACACCTAAAGGTAAAAATTGGTTCTTTGATTATTATATGAAGGGACAAGAACCAAATAATCAATACATTTCATTTACAGCAAAATCATTAGATAATCCATATGCTGACCATAATTTTATATTAGAACAAAAGAATAGCTTACCAACTGATATATACAATCAGGAATATATGGCCGCTTTTACTGACGCTGGAAGTGAAGTATTTAGAGGTCTAGACAATGTTTGTATATTAAATAATTATGAACAAAGTAGGGAAAAAGCATTCTTTGGGATCGATACCGGATTATCAAACGATTTCTCGGCGTTATGCATCATTGCTGAATCGGGAAGAGTTCTCTATGTGGAGAAAAGAAATGGTGAAAACATTACCTCAATCTCATCGCACTTTATTTCTAAACTCAAGCAATATAACATCGCAGGAGGATTTGTAGAAACGAATGGTATTGGACAAGCAATGTTTGATTTAGTTAGACCTGAAATTCGTAAAGCAAAGGGATTTACTACAACACAAGATAGTAAAACACAAATAGTTAGAACACTAATAGAAGATATAGAAAATCAAGTAGTATATCTTCCCAGTAAAGAATTAAACCCAGATTTATATAAAGAACTATCATTATACACTTATAAATTAGGTTCAAATGTTAAACTATCATTTACACACCCAAATGGTATGCACGATGATTTAGTTGATTCTTTATTATTAGCTAACAAAGCAAGAAATGAAATACAAACAAGAAGTATGTATATAGGAACTCAACAAAAAGTAGAAAGTAGTTGGGGGAAAATATAACACTAATGATTTTTTAAAAGATAATATTTATTAATAACCAATATGCTATGGCATGTATAAATTGTAAAAGAATGGATAAACAAATTGAAACTCAAATTAAGAAAATGGCTCCTGGGTTTAACAGAAGTCAAATTGCAGCAATGTTAGGTGTTCACAAACAAGATGTAGATAAAGTATTAGATGCACCTGTTGTTGAAGTGAAAAAAAGTAAAACTGACGATAAATAATTCTATATGAAATTAGAGTTACAAATCCCAGATTATATATCAATTGCTAATTTTCGAAAATTAAATACACTCGAACATCTTTCGGGTTTTGAAAAACTTATCGAAACAGTACATTTGTTTACTGAAATTGATAGGGAAGAAATTAGAAAATGGGACATCAATTCTATTTCTAAAATAGCAACAGATTTATCATCTCCAATTGATGCACAGGAACAATTTTATCCTGTATTGAAATTTAATGATGTAGAATATGGCTATGCTTCTATTAAAAAAATGACATTGGGTGAATACGTTGATTTAGAACGTTTATGTAAAGATCCAATGGAGAATTTAGAAACAATAGCTGCTATTTTGTATAGACCAGTAACCAAAAATAGAATAACATCTCTAGAATACCAAGTAAAAAATGGTATTAAAGTAGCTCGTGGTAAACAAGAAAATCTATTCAAATACTATGAAATAGAAGAATACGATGTAGCTGAAAGAGATATTAGAGCTGATGAATTTAAACACTTTCCATTTCAGTATATAATGGGTGCGTTGGGTTTTTTTTTAGCCAGCGTAACTCTGTCCTTAAACAATACAAAAGTTTATTCAACGGAGCTGGAGAAGAAGTGGATGAAGATAGCGGAGAGACAGTCTCTAAGACATTTAACCAACATTGGGGATGGTTTGCTACAATTTATCAACTCTCAAAATCCGATATCCTTAAAGTCACAGGAGATACTAGTATCACTAAATTAAACTTTATATTCTGTTTAAATTACTTAGGGATTGAAAGTGATTGGAATCAAGAAATGATTAAGGAACAAAAACGTGCAGAACGTGAAGCACGACAAAAAGTAAGATTAAGATAATGGAGGCATGGCTTTACTTAGGATTTATAATCAGTGGAATCATTGCTTTAAAATTAGTAAATAAAAAAAAGTAGTATGTCACAAATGAGGACTTTTAAGCAAACAGTTGATTTATTTGAAACAGCATGTAATTTACATGATTATGTTCAAACATTTGCTTTTGGTAGTTTAGATTATTTAGATACCAGTTCACAAAACGTAAAATATCCTTATGTGTTTTTACGTCCAATGCCTTCACCAGGATTAATAGATAAAGTTAGAACATTAACATTTGAAATGTATTGTTTAGATGTTCCATTATTAGCAACTCAATCTCCTGTAGATTTAATTTCTAGAATGGAGCAAGTATCTTATGATATAGGAAGTTATTTTAATAGAGGACCTTATCAACAAGATATAGAATATCAAATGATTGATATGATACCTATTGCAGAAGCATTTAATGATAGAGCATATGGGTGGATGTCGAACATAAACATTATAGAAGCAGGAATTTGGGATTATTGTAAATTTCCTCAATAAATGGAAAACAACCAAAATTTAACAGCAGTATTAGGTGAATTTGGACAACGTGTTGTTGATCAAATGGTAAATAACTTAATGGACAATCGTTCATTTATTACAGGTGATTTAGCCAAATCTATTGTTAGTGAGGTATTTGAAAACCAACAAATGGTTGTTGTTGCTGTTAATGAATGGTATGGGATTACAGTAGAAGAAGGAATAGGTAGAAAAGCAGGTATGATGCCTCCTATTGCGCCTATCAGGAATTGGATTAAAAGAAGAAATTTAAGACCAAAAGCAGGGGCAACAATAGATCAATTTGCATTTGCAATTGCAAAAAACATTGCTAAAAGAGGTACTAATCCTAAAGCAAGACCATTTGCAGCACCTGCAATACAAGAAGTAAAAAATAATTTTGGGGATATGGCCATTGAAGAAGCAACAGGTAAAGACATTGAAGAATCAGTAGCCATAGCATTTAAACAATCAGCAATAGTATAACATGGCAGCACCTCCTACTCCAACTACACCATCACAATCGCTTTATATTTTAGGGTTACCTGAAGAAAATAATGCAGTGATTAATACTTTGCCTTTAGTATTGTATTCTGAAAATGTAAGAGAACCACAATTCAAATATGTTTTAGATGTATATAACGCTAATGACATGAGTCAGCGATTAACACGTATTAAACTGGCCAGTAATGCTAATTTTAATGGGGGTGTTGGAACAATAGATTTAGCGCCGTTAGTGCGCGATTATTTATCTTATGATAAACCATGGTATACAAGTGGTTCTACATTTACTCAAAATATAAATGCTAACAGATTTAATTTTATAGGAGGAGAAGAATACGCACCAACACCATCTGGTAGTACTGTAGTTAGAGACGGTTTAGGAAATATTGGTGAACCAGCTGTTACATGTTCACAAAACAATTTATTTTTAATTGTTAATGAGTATGATGAGGGTTCTTATGATTGGGATTTTGAGGCATATGCTGGTAGGGTATTATCAAATAACCCAAATAGAGGAAATGATAGAGTAACAGGTGTTGAGAAAAAAGCATCATTTGGTACTCCAATATATGATAATGATTGGGATACACTAACATTTATTGATAACATTTCAGGTTCACAAGCTATTGAATTTAACTCCATTGAAATAACAGTATACTCAGGTTCAACTACAATTGCATATGAAGATATTTTAGTTACAGCATCAGTTGATAATAATCAAAATATGTTAAGATATATAGGTTCAGGACCTAACAATTTAAAAGCAACTAGTAGTAATCTTAGAAATGCATTTTTAACAGGTTCTTGGACATCATATAATGTATATACAGATATAACTGTCAAAAACAATGCTGAAGATAGATTTAGTGATCATTGGTATTACAATGCTGGTTGTCAAAATTATGATAGGGTAAGATTTGCGTTTATTAATAAATTTGGTACTTGGGATTATTATAATATTGATTTACCATTATCAAAACAAACCCAAATTAAACCTAGAAAAACAGTAACTAGAACACATTTCCAATCACAAGATTTATATGCTGTTGATTTTAGTGGAAGTGTTCCTATTTTAGTAGGTGACATATATGATATAAATTCAAGGGGATTAGATAATTACTATGCACAACCATCAGATGAATTTTTAATAGCATCAGATTGGTTAGATGAGGATGAAGCAAATTGGTTAACAGAATTATCTGATTCACCAGATGTTTATGTTCAAATAGGAAAAACATTTCAACCTGTTAATTTAACATCAGTTACTTATAATTGGAAAACCAATAAACGAGGACAAAAAGTATTTAAATACGATATAGAGTATAAATTGTCAAACCAAAGAACAGCTAGATAATGTCAGTACCAACACCAGGAGTAACAATAACACAACAACCTACATCACCAAATGCGGCGTATACCAAATTAATGTATGTAGTGGAAAGTTCGCGTACTAATAATCCACAATTCAAGTATGTAGCTGATTTATACCTTAGTGGTAGTGAAACCAGAATAGCTAGATTTAAAACTCCACTTAATGCTGATGATAAAGGTGTATTTGATTTTTCTGTAGCAATTCAACAACAATTAGGTTATGATAACAATTGGGAAGCATTACCTGCTTTAGAGGCAATTAATTATGCTAAAAAATTTGTAGTAGCATTTGGTGAAGAGTATGGTACTTCTACTTCATCATCTGTTACAGTATATAATGGATTAGAATTTGCTTATGCTGCAGGTGACCCAGAAGTATATTCTACAGGATCATTTATTTTTAAAGGCATAAATGATATGGTGTTAAATAATTCATATAACTTTAATGTTAATAGATTTGACACATCTTCATTTACAGAACCGTCACCATCTGATCCAGCAAGAAATTATGATTATGATGATTTAAGAGGACCTAGATTATCAAACAATCCTATTGGATATGAAAATGAACAAGATGTTACTTATCCAACTCCTATTTCAGCATCAGATTGGGAAACAATTTCATTCTTTACTGAATACCCTAATGGATCAAACTTTGATTATTTAAATTCTTATGTTAAAGTATTTAATAGTGCAGGAACAAAAGTAGGTCAAGAAACATTTCACACACTTACAGGTAGTATTGCAGATAAAATACTTACTTTAGGTGTTGGTCCTCAATCATTTAGAAGTTCTAGTAATAGTGATGTAAATGATTTATTTACTGGAAGTTGGTCACATTATGAAGTTAATGTAGTATTTAGAGGAACTTCAGGTACACTATCATCATCATATTGGTATGTAAATAATGAATTATGTTCATTAGAATTATCTGCGGGTTCAGAATCACCTGTTATACAGTATAATCCTACTTTAAATGGACAAAGATATCCTGTAACAAGATTTGCTTTTATTAATGAATATGGAACTTGGGATTATTATAGCATACCAACACCCATAAAGAAATCAACGAAAATCAAACGGGAAAATAATATAAAAGCATTAGCTGACTATTCGTCTACAACATCAACATTTAACATTAGTAATCGCACTGATCAGCAATACTATGCTTCATTAGATGATAATGTAGAAATAACAACTGAATACATAGATCAGAATACTGCAAATTGGTTAACTGAACTATTTGAATCACCTAATGTATTTGAACAAGTTAAAAATGAAGCATCTGGTACTTATGATTTTGTACCTGTTGTTGTAACAAATAAATCATATATTTGGGACACTGATGGTAGAGAACATTTGTTCCAATACAAAATAAAATATAAAAGAGCAAACCAAAGAAGAAGCAGGTTGTAAAAAACTTGGAGGAGCAAAAGAGAATTCGTAACTTCTGCCCCTCTAGTGCACAAATAAAAATTTGATATGAATAGAGATATTGTACTAAGAGTAGTAAGTGGAAGTGTAACGACTGATTTAGATATTGATTCTAACATCCCCCTTCGTTTAGATATTTCTTCATTAGAAAATGATAAAATTGGTCGAGTGTTTGGAATTGGTTCTCAAACGTTTGATTTACCTGGAACTAAAATAAACAATAAATTCTTCAAGAATGCCAATGATCCAGGTTCAGTTGATACACCTGCTCTTTATGAGTTCTTAAAAGCATATCTCCTACTTGATGGAGACACATTAATTGAAGGAAAATTTTTCCTAAAAGAGGTTATAGCAAGTGATGATGGTTATATTACATACAAATGTCAAATTGTAGATCAAACAATTGACTTTAAAACACAATTAGAGGGTAAATTTATTGCTGAAGCAGATTTTTCAGCATATGATCACACTTATTCAGGTGATGCAATTTTAGATGGATTTAACAATGCATTAGTTAGTGGAAATGTATTTTATCCACTAGCCGATTATGGAACTGATGAATCTATTTTATACCCTACACTTCCCAGAATACAAGTTAATGGGTTTCAAAACTTAATAGGTAATATAGATTGTTCAGGATCAAGAATGGGATTACAACAATGGCAACCAGCAATTAAAGCTAAAAGTGTAGTTGATGTAATGTTTGAACAAGCAGGATACAATTATGTTTCTGATTTTATTACAGATGATGTATTAGATACGTCACCATTTAAGAATTTATTTTTAATGCCTAAATCAAATGAAGAATTAGGCCCTGTTTTAAGTGGTAGTATAGATAATACATTTTTAGCAGTATACAGTTCTGATGATTCATTTCCAGGTGTACCTACTAATAGTTATGCAATATATACTGCTTCATATGATTCGGAACTTAGTGATCCATCAAATAATTATGAAACATCTCCCCAACCCAAATATACTGCACCAACAGCAGGCACATATACACTAAATGCACAAGTAGAATTAACTGATTGTGCTCCTACAGGCCCAGGATCAGGTGTTGTTGCTACACTTGAAGTTCAAGTATTTAATCAATTTGGTACCCTTATTAATATTCTTTCAATGGGTTCTAGAGTATTTACTAATACATTCCCTGCGGCAAATGCTACAATAGGAGGTTCACGAATATTTTCAATGGCTGAGGGTGATTTTTTACTTCCTAAAATTGAATTTTTTAATTATAATACTACATACAATGGTCAAGCATTTAGTGCTGTAAGCGGTTCAGATACCTTTTTACAAATGACTGTAGCACCAAGTGTGTATACTGGTACTACAGTTAAAATGAATGAACAATTTAATGGGGATACTAAAACATCTGATATATTAAAAGGGTTCATAGAACAATTCAATTTAATTTTAACACCAGAATATGGTACTGAAAAAACAATTAGAATTGAAACATTTGATACTTGGATGCAACAAGGTGAAGTAGTTGATTGGACACAAAAATATGATACTGCTAAACGTATCTCAATTAAACATCCTATATCAGAACAAAACAAAACATTACAAATAGGTAATGCTGAGGATGAAGATAGATTTTCTAAATTAGCAAAAGATAATGAACCAAACTTGCAATATGGTACAATTCAAGTTGTTTCATCAAATGAAGTACCAATTGGCACAAGAAAAATTACAACATATTTTGCTCCTACAATTGTAGGTTCACTAATACAATCAGGTTCAGTAACAGAAGAAGGACAACCAACATTTAACCTATCAGGTAATTCAATGTTTATTCCTCATTTATATAAATTTAGTGGAAATAAACAAGAAACATTTGCATTTAAACCTAGATTAGGATATAAATTAGATAATATATCAGCTGGACCTTGTGTTGATAATGTCTTTTATTTTGGTGATTTAGGTGGAACATTATACTCAGCATCTGCTTATTCTACGTTAGCAAATATTTCTGCATTAACATCTTCTACTGATACTCCTATCTATAATTTACATTTTGATACACAATACCCTGATTATACAGCTGTAGGAGGAACATTCCAACAAAATGAATCAAGGTCATTATCAAATTATGAGACATATTGGAATAATTACATTCAAGGATTATATTGGGATGAAGCAAGAAAATTAACATTAGATTTACAATTTAATCCTGAAGAGTATAAAGATATCAAATTAAATAATATCATTGTAATTAAAAATCAAAGATATAGAATAAATAAAATTACAGGATTTAACATAACTTACCCTGATGTTTGCAAAGTTGAATTATTAAAAGAATATCCAGTATACAATGATGTAACTAAGTACGAATCAGATTTAACAGATGATGTTTATTATTATGTAATTAGAGATTGTGACGGTGGTGGAAGTGTTGGAACAACAATACCAACTGGTTCAACCTCAGCATTTACAGGTCCTTCTGGAGACCCAGCATTACCAATTAACACTAGAATATCTGGTTCTTTATTTGGCACACCTCAAAGTACTTATAAAATTTGGGGATATGCTAAAAACGTAACAGGCTTATCAATAAATAGTTTAACTGATTTATCACCATTAAAAGGATGTCCTACAGGAGCATTAGATGTACCATGTGAACAAATAAGACTTACTAATACATTTGTGGGTGATGCATTCCAAGTTATAGGTACAGATTGTGAGGCAACTCCTATTAATTACACAAGAACAACTCCTGGATCAGAAACATTCTGTTTATATAAAAATAGTTGGACTGTTAAATTAATTAATAGTGCTTCGTTCCATGGTGAGGGTAACTGTTTCCCATAATATGAACAATCTATAATTTTGTGAAAAACATATTTATGATTAATTAAAAGACATTCAATGGCGACTACCATTCAGTACAACATAAAAGTAAATGATTCAGATGCGGTAACTAGCATTGCTTCTTTAGAACAAGAATTAGAGGCGGTTAACCAGCAATTGAAACAAGTAGATGTCAATTCTCAGGCATTTTCAGACTTATCAGCCCAATCACAAAAATTAACAGGACAATTAGATCAAGTAAATCAAAAAGTAGAAGGATTTACTGCAGATAAGAAATTTTTAGCTGCTGATGGTGCTATAAAATCATTAACAGGTTCAGTTGCCACTGTTACAGGTGCCTTAGCTTTATTAGGTGTAGAGAATGAAAAATTAGGTAATTTTGAAAGACAAGCTTTAGGTGCAATTGCATTAGGTGTTGGATTAAAAGATTTAGCTGAAGGATATAGACAAATAAAAGAATCAACTATATTAGCAACGGCACAAGCTAAAATATTTGGTAGAGTAACTAAAGCTCAATTAATTGCAACTGGTATTGGAGCATTTGTAGTTGCATTAGGAACTATAATTGCCTATTGGGATGATATTACTGCTGCTATTTCAGGTTCAAATAATGAATTAGAATATCAAAATGATTTATTAACTGAACAAATTACAGAAGGTGATGTTAATTTAGAAATACTAAAACTAAATTTACAAGCTACTGAATTAAGAGGTCAAAGTGATGCAGAAATAGTAAATTTAATAAAACAACAATTACTACTACAACAAGCACAGAATCAACAACTAATTGATAATTTAACAGTTCAATTAGAAAACGAACAATCACAAGCACGTCAAGTAACATTTTGGGAACAAATTAAAATTGGTGCTGCCCAAGCCGTTGGTGGTATTTATGGATACGCAGCAGCATTAGCAGATGCAGTAAATCCAAATACAGATAAAGCTAAAGAACTACAAGATAAATTAAATGAAGCTCGTAAAAGACAAGCTAGCATTGATGTACAATTAGCACAATTAGCCAATACAGAAGAGCAAAAACGTTTAAAACGTGTTGAAGATAGAAAGAAAGATGCTGCTGATAGAGCAGCAGAAAGACAAGCAGAATTAGATGCTGAAAGAGCTGCAGCACAAGAATATTTTGATATTTTAGAAGAAATTCGACTTGGAGGTATTGTTACTGAAGAGGATCAAAGAGCTGAGGAATTAGCTCAAATGCAATCTTATTATGATGAACTAATTATGATGGCCATTTTATATGGTGAAGAAATTGGTCCATTAATTGAAGCACAACGATATAAAGAAAATGAACTCCAAACTAAGTGGGATCAAATAGATAAAGATAGAGCTGAACGAGCCAAACAAACAGAAATTGATATTGCTACTGCTAAAAAAGTAGGAGTATTAGAAGTTGAAAATGCTAAGTTTGGTTTATTAATGCAATTAGGAGGATTAATTGATCAAATTGGTGGTGAGAATAAAAAAGCAGCAATCGCAGCAGTTATTGTTCAACAAGCAGCCTCTATTGGTCAAATTATAGCTTCTACTGGTATTGCAAATGCAAAAGCAGCAGCAGCCTCTCCATTAACATTTGGTCAACCTTGGGTTACAATAAATACAATATCAGCAGGTTTATCTATTGCATCAGCAATTGCATCTGCTGCTAAAGCAATTTCACAAATCAAATCAGCAGGTGGTAGTTCTTCACCAGCACCAAGACCAGCAGGTGCTTTACCTGGTGGAGGAGCTGGAGGTGGAGGAGCAGCAACTAATCCTTTCCAATCATTCACACCAGAAGGAATATCAGCAGAAGAAACTGCTGCAGCTCAACCACCAATTAGAGCATATGTAATTGCTAGTGATGTTACCTCAACACAAGAGGCAAATGCTAGATTAGATGCTCGAAGAGAAATAGATTAAAAAAAGAAAAATGAAAGTAGTTAAATTAGTAATAGACGAAAATTCAGAACTAGATGGAATAGATGCAGTTGCATTGGTTGCAGAACCAGCAATTGAAGTTGATTTCCAAATGTTCTCAAAACAATATTTTCAATCATTTGATGATTACCCTAAAGCAGCAATAGAAGCAGCTAAACAGGGTATTAAACGTAACGCAGAATCAGGTAATAAATGCGGAACTCAAGTGGGAAAAGTAAGAGCACAACAATTAGCTCAAGGCAAACCTGTCTCGCTTGATACAATTAAAAGGATGAGAGCATTCCTTATTCGTCAAAAAGACAATTATGATTTAGCTATAAAGAGAAAAGATTATAATGCATGTGGTTATATATCTTATCTATTATGGGGTGGACCTGCAGCATTACCTTGGGCTGAGAAAAAATTAAGACAAGCAGGATTATTGGAAGAAGCAAATGAAGAAATCATTCGAGATGAAATGACTAAATTTGTTGATGCCGCTGGTGGTTTTAGTGTTGGAGATTATGTTAGTTGGACATTTGCAGGTAGAGGAAAAGATGCTGATAGAGGTAGAGGACAAATAACTGATATTAGAGTATCAGGTACTGTTAAAATACCAGGTAGTGATTTTGAATTTAAACCTACAAAGGAAAGACCATTAGCACTAATTAAAACTAGACAAGGTAAAACAGTAGGACAATATACTGAAAATTTACGCAAAATTCAAAAACCAGAAGGTTTTGCTATAGAATATATCGATAATGTTCCTGTATTTGAAGATTCAGATACTGCAATTCAAGTATCTAAAATGATAGGATGTGGTGGTCAAGTTCATGAGCATTTAGTAGGTGGTAAAACACTTTATATGCCATGTTTAAAGCATAGTGAAGCCATTGCAAAATTAAAGAATAAAAACGAGGAACAATTCGAACAAAAATATTTCGACGATTTATCTGATGATAAAAAAGAACAGTTGTTATCCAAATTAAATTTAGTTGGTCTAGATGCTACATCATTGTTAAATGAAGGATGGATTGAAGTAGAAGAAGATCAATTTAACAATTATTTATTTGCTACAATTGTATCTGATCCAGATAAAGGTAGTCTACAAGATACTTTAGAATACAGAGTATTATATAAATACGAAGGACCTAGAGATAGTAAAAATAGAGATTTTTGTAGAGAATTATTAAGTAAAGATTTATTATTTAGAATTGAAGACATTAACAATATGTCTTTACAAGGTGCAAATGAAGAATTTAGTACATATGATATCTTTACATACAAAGGCAGCTATAATTGTCGTCACAGATGGGTTCAAAAATTCTATAAAAAAGACAAATCAGTAAGTGATCAAGGTAGAGCAGCACAAGTAATTGAAAATATATTAGGTGGACCTCGTGCACAAGAAGCAGCACAAACAAACCCTAAATCAAGAACACAAGCAGAAGTAGAAGCAGGTGTACCAGCAGGTCAATTTGAATTTGCACAGCAACTAAAAGAACAAAAACTAGTAGCTGGCCCATTAATGATTGCAGATAAATTAATTCCACGTATTGATGAAAATGGAGAAAAATATTATGTTTTCTTTGATGCTGATGGTATTAAAAAATTATCTTATAAATTAATGAGAAATAAACTCATTGATTCTGTAAACATAGAACATGACCCAGATAGAAAAGTAGACGATATAACATTAGTTGAAACATGGTTAGTTGAAGATTCAGAACAAGATAAATCTAATCTATACGGATACAATTTACCTAAAGGTTCATGGTTTGGTATTTACAAAGTCAACAATGAGGATGTTTGGGAAAATTACATTAAGACAGGAAAAGTAGCTGGTTTTAGTATTGAAGGTCTATTTAGCGATAAAGTTATTATGGCAAATGCTGAGGTTAAAGAGCAATTTGTCACAAAAAAGCCTTATGAGCGTAAAGATGATTATATGGCTCGTTGTATTCCATTTTTAATCGAAAATGAAGGATATAAACCAGATCAAGCAGCAGCTATATGTTCAACTGATTATGATAAACAATAATGAAAGATTTAACACAATTTA
>Ga0208767_1001209_pt1 | contig 20641 bp, 33 predicted proteins | sample VirMetDEL_Mar_21_FD_184514 | JGI IMG/M metagenome (GOLD analysis project Ga0208767, IMG submission 184514) | Aqueous microbial communities from the Delaware River and Bay under freshwater to marine salinity gradient to study organic matter... | ecosystem: Environmental > Aquatic > Marine >... | reverse complement strand
AAGGGGATAAACCATGAATGATAAAATTGTTGACACACTGGAAAACCTGATTGCACTGAATGAGGCGCAAGCACCGCTTGAAGATATTGACGCCGCAGTCATTGAGGCGCGGCGCGTGCTGGATGATTTCCTCAAAGATAGCGGCACGATGAATAAAGGGCATATTTGACGCACCTCCTGCGGTGATTATATTATTCATTTACCGCAAACGCAACAATCATCGCAAATTATGCGGTGAATATGGTGCGTATTTGCCGCAAAATGCGTAAAACCGAGGGGGCGGACTTCACGGCTTGCCCCTTTTTCGTGCCTACATCATACCCCAAATGCCGATTAAACGCCCATACAGGGGCGCTACAGAGGCGCGAGAGTTTTTTAGGTAGGTATGGTTAGGAAAGACAAGACACATAAAAAAACGGGCGTTTTGGCTTCGGTGCGTTTAAACGCTATGAGCAACACCCCGCGAAAGAATGTTGCGCAAACATACCAAACAAAGCAATAATCTTTCACACTAAATGCTTGACGGGGGTTTATGGGTGTGCTATACTGTAGGTATAAGAGTCGGAAAAGGCCATGTTGTTTGACATGATAAATAGAAAGGAAACCCAATGAGCAATCAGAGGAAAGCCAGCAAGTATATCCAAGAGGTATATGAGTGCGGCGAAGGGGAGTGGGTGTTTATCTTAAAACGCCCGTATCAGTTGCGCGGATACAACGCGGCTGATTTTTCTGAAATGGTCGACGACCACGGCGGCGACTATGACAGGATGTTCTCATATGCCTACGACCGCATATTGAGCAACGTAGAAGCCATTGACCCCAAGGTTTGGGACAACGGTGGCAGGGAAGTTTAACCAACAGGCGGGGGCGTGTAAACGTTCCCGCCGCCATTGAAAGGGAAAGAGATATGAGTGATACAAAGTATGTCGTCTGGTCTTATGAAAATTTTAATCCAGACAAAGACATTTATGAAGAGATTGTCGGGGAATTTGAAAACTTTGACGATGGTGTCTCAAAGCTGAAGGAGTTACACAAAAAGAATATAGTCGGAAGATTATACAGGCAGGATAAAGATTATTACGTTTGCGACGGATACACCCTTTATCATTGGGAGGAAAATAAGTGCGACATAGATTGTTATGGGATGCACTTTATAGATACTTCGTGTTTTGATAATGATGAGTGGGATGAGGAAGAGGTAATGAAATCGAGGCCATAACCACAGGCGGGGGCGAGAAATCGCCCCCGCTTTTTTTGTTTGCAATGCGAGCAGAACAGGTATACAAATTAGACATTCATCAACAGAGGAGTTTATCAGATGGAAAATTACGAAAATTATAAAGGCACGTTGGGCGATTGGATGCGCGACCAAAAGGTGAGTAGTTATCGCTTAGGCCAGCTATGCGGCGTCAAGCAATCGGTCGCTTACAGGTGGGGGACGGGCGAAACAATCCCCAGCCCGAAAAATATCGCGGTGATTACCCGTGTCACCGAAGGGCGTGTAAACGCTCTCGCATTTGTGCCAGAGCTTGAAGATGTCGAAGCTGAGTAGGAACAAGGGCGCAACATTCGAGCGCGAGCTTTGCAAGATTATTTTTGAAGAGCTTGGTGTGGAAGTTAGGCGCAATCTGAGCCAGTATCAAGAGAAGGATTTGGGCGACATAATGCTTGACCCCTTTATGATTGAGGCCAAGCGGTATGCGTCTGGTAACTGGTTTCAGAAGCCGTGGTGGGAACAAGCAAAGACCGCCGCCGCAAAGCAGAACATGATACCCGTGTTGATTTGGAAATATGACCGCCAACCTATACGGGTGACGTTGCCCATGTATGCGGTCAATTCAGAATGGGCGACCGATAGCGGTCAGTATTCTTGGCCTGTCGATGGCAACGCGCTATTCCCGTTGACGTGTGAGTTGGAGGCAGGGATAGCAATTATGCGGGAGTGGCTGTTGTGAGTTATCGGGCAATGGATTTGGTTTATGATATGCAAGTCGCAGACCCTGTGGCAAAGTTTGTATTGCTGACCATTGCCAAGCACGCTGACGAGAGAATGCAGTGTTTCCCGTCGATGGATAGGCTGGCAAGCCTGACGGGTTTGTCACCGCGCACAGTGCAACGCAAGGTTACCGCATTGCGAAAAGATGGTTTTTTATCTGTATCTAATCGCAGTATTGGGGGAAAACGCACAAGCAATTATTATACAATATCGCGCCCTGTCTCCACAGGACAATCTGTCGTCGAGTTACGACAGCCTGTCCATTTAGCCCCGACAGAGTGTCCTGTTATAGCTGAGACAGCGTGTCCTACTAATATATCAGATAATATATCAACTAATATATCATCTGAAAAAAATGAAACCAAAAATTCTGAAGATGCCTCATCAGACAAATTCTGGTCGGGGTTTTTAAGCTAATCATTTTTGAAAGGGAAAAAGATGAGCGAACAAACAGTAATTAAAATTGACTACAATGGGCGCATGATTCTGATACGCGACAACTTTTGTCGTTCCTTGCAGACAGTGTTACGCCCACATACGCATCTACGCACAGAAGAGGCGGCGGGTGCATACATGAAAGAAATCAGCGAAGCAATCAATCAACGCTTGTCGAGCGAGATGGACACGCAAGAAATCTTTGTTGAACAGTTGCGTAAGATTTGGTCGATGTGTCTGTCAAAACATAAATCACAATTCTGGTTTGATATTGGCTCTGTAATCAAAGCAACCAGCATGGTCAATCAAGAGTGGACACGCCGCTTCGCAAAAGATACGCCTTTGAAGACCTACGGAAGTGAGCAGAGCGAGGAAGATAAGCGCAGGCAGAAGGGCGGCGACTGGACTCTGGATGGTGCGCTCAAGAACTTGCAGGAAACTGATGCGCTGATAGCGTCTGGCGAACTTAACCGCAATCTGGGCATTACCCTACGCAAGATACCTATCAAGGCGGCTGAACGCCTTGGCGCAGATATGAGCGCGTATCACGCGCCGCCGATGGTGCAGGCAATGCCGAAGCCAGAGCCGCCGATGCCAGCCCCTGCACCGCCAGTGAAGGCAGAGCCGAAGCCTGACTGGGATTTGATAGTGGCAGGCAGTCAGAAGCCTAAGTTTGAGGAGACGCACAAACCAATAGATTGTGATGTCAGCATTGAGGATGTGTTCAATCTTGCGAGTGACCCACTGGACTTTGATAAACTATAGAGGATAGAAGATGACACTAATCAAATGGAAGCAACGCGCCGCGCAAGTCAAGGATTACGAGAACCTAATCTTGAACGGATATACACCAACAGACATTGATTTTATCTATGACGTTATGGGGCGCAAATATGTGATAGGCGAATTAAAGCTGGTCGGTGCGCCGATGCCAGAAGGACAGCGCAGAATGTTGCAATATCTTGCAAGCAATCTGGTGGCGGCGGGGTGTGATGTGTGTGTGATGGTTGCGGAACACAACACGACCGCAGATGAGTTTATCGACGTAGGTCACGCCAAGATTGTCAAATGCACCACGATTATTGAGGGCGTTGCACATACAGATTTCTACATAGGGCAAGATGTTATTGATGCCTGCAATGACTTCCTTGAAATTAATTTTGATTGATATGTCAAAAAAACATTTGACGATGATTTGTTGCTGTGCATAATGGGGAAAGAAAGAGGAGCAAAGGGAATGACAAGGGAACTACCAAAACATTTGGCTGAAGCCAATCTGACTTATGTATCTCACAGTCAGTTGGAGAAGCCAGCCTGCTTGCGAATTTTTGAGTATCTATATCTCAAGGATGAGCGGCGCGACATTCCTGTCGGCGTTCCTGCCACTGCTGGTGGTGCGGCTCACGATGCAATTCAGTCAGTCATTTGCGATGGCATAGACATTGACGATGCAATCGCCACAGCGTGTAAACGTATCCAAGAACATCAGCCAATCAGTGAACTGGATGACCTGAAACGTATCCAGTATATCGAGGACGTTGAGAATATCACTCGCAATGGCGTTGAAGAGTTGTCGGAATTGGGCGGCCTAGTATTCACCGCAGAGGAGCGCATCAGCTTACAACATCCAAAGCTGGCGCAGGAAATTATGGGCTACGTTGACCTGACGGGCGAAGAAATACTGGTCGAGTTGAAAACTAAATGGAATCCGCTAGGGCAACCATTGAAGGATGGTTCGCGCAATTTCCGCAAAGTTAAACTGCCGACACGCCCTGACGCATCTCACATTCGCCAAGTATCTATCTACTGGGCGGCGACTGGCAAGATGCCGTATCTTGTCTACGTCACGACAGAGGGCGCGGTTACATTCTCACACGAGAACTGTGACCTGTTGACTGTCGAGTCACTGTCTCATCATTTTAACCAAATCCTGCACAACGCAGTCGTGTGGGAAAACCTGCTGACCATCAGCACCGACCCGCAGGTTTTGAAATACTGGTGCCAGCCGAACTGGGAAGATTTCAGATGGCGTTTCATGCCCGATGATTACCTACAGCAAGCAAAGGAGTTATTTAAGATATGACAGAGAAAAGAGAAACCATCTTAGGAGACACACAATGAAAGACCTACCATTCACTTGGAAAGACTACCTGCTTGAGCAGTTAGAGGAGAAGCACGTTGTTGAGAAGATTTGTGAGCTTGAGGCTGCATTTCAGAGAGAGGATGAAGACCCAGAATATAGCCTGTCTTATCTTGTGTTTTGCGGAGCAGGTGGCGCACTTGTTCTGCCAGCAGAGGAATCTACCGTAGACTCAATGTCCTCTTACAACAATCTAAGTCAGTTTACAGAAGTAAAGAACGCAGTGGACACAGATTACGCAACCATTCTTAAAGAAACAATTTTGGACATCAACGGAGGTTAATAATGGAAAATTTAGCAAAAGCATTGGCGAAAGCACAGGCGGAATTTACGACTGTGCCGCAGAGTGGTTTCAACCCACACTTCAAAAACAAGTTTAGCACATTCCAAGACCATGTGGATGCGGCGCGACCAATCTTGGCAAAGCACGGACTGGCAATCTCACAGATGCCAAACCTGCTGGCAGAGAGTGACCGCTTTGTGCTGACAACAATCCTCATGCACGAAAGTGGCGAGTCGATTATTTCCAACCAACCAATCTTCGCAATGAAGCAAGATGCGCAGTCAATGGGCAGTGCAATCACATACGCAAAACGATATGCGTATGGCGCAATCCTTGGCATGGCATCTGGCGACTTCGAGGATGATGGCAATGCGGCTACCGCACCCGCCAAACCAACACCAGCCCCTAAGAAGGTTGAAAGCAATCAGAGCCTAGCGGAGCGTGTAAACGCTACACAACACGTTGGCGAACTGATGGCTCTTTACGAAGAAGTAAAGGGTAAACTTAGCGAGAGCGACACAGCGTTGTTCTCTGCTCGTAAAACAGAACTCACGAAAGGATAATTTGATATGAGTTATGATAACACAGGTAAAGTAAGTATGTGGTCAAATGAAAAGTATGTCGCTGGCGGCACACAACCACGCCTCAAAGGGACACTATACGCACACCGCGACTACAAAGCTGGTGAGCCTATCGACATCGCCCTATGGGACAACAACAGCGAAAACCCAAAAGCACCAGCACTGACTGGCAAGGTTGAGGACAAGCGTGAGGCTCAAGCCGCACCAATGTCTGCACCAGCAGCCGTGCTTAACGATTCAGTGCCGTTTTAAGGAGATAATAAGATGAGTGGAACAGCTTTCAAATGCGGTAAATGCGATGGGCAAGGCCGACTGCTCATCAATGTATCAAGTGACGGGGAGGGCAGTAGCTTCATCGAGAAGCACTGCCCGACCTGCGATGGGGAGAGAATGTTAACTAAAGCACAGCTAATGACAATGCCAGCAGACGTGACGCTGGAGGCAAATGACTTTTTACCAATGCCACTGACAGGCGCATTTCGCGTCTATGTTGATGGCTCAGTATATCAGCGCAAGATGACATCGCGTCAGCTATACAAGCTGGCACAGTATGCTTTGAACGTGGCGCTGGAAACAGAACAATATGAAAGGGAAAAAAATGAAGGTAACGATTGATATGAAGGTTGATGTGGACGACGAGCAATTTGATTATGTGGCAATGACGTCCATCGTTGACGCAGTGTGTGAAGTGTTCAAGGTGCATAAGCGTGAGTTGATGGGCAAAAACCGCATGAGATATTTGACACGCGCACGATTTGCGGTCTGCTATCTTGGCTGGTTGTTCACTAAGCGCAGTCTGCCAAGCATCGGCAGGTTTATGGAGCGTGACCACACAACCATCATGCACGGACGCAATCGCGCCATTGAGCTTATGCGCGAAAAGAAGAACCCGATTGACGGAACACCACACTTCAAGGAACTTCTTGAGGCGTCAAAGCAACGTGCCTTTGAGATTGAACGTGAAAAGAAAAACGAATTAAGTGAGATTAAAAATGATGTGCTTATGGAAGTCCAAAACCAGATTGACAAGAAAGTTGATAGCATTAGAAAAACGGGCTATCTCAGCGGAGATGAAGTTGTCTTCTCTTGCCTCAATACCGACAGATAGTGTAGGCTGGAGAAACTTCAAGACACGCAAGGCAAGGGAAGCTCTATTCGAGCATTTGTTAAATGAAAGGGAAGATAATGACAGAGAAAGAATGGAAAGACGAGGAAGCCGTTTTCGAGTGCTGGGAGTGCTGTGGAACTGGCGAAGTCGAAGTCGAAGTAATCGTAGGGGGTCGCTACGCAGGTTCAAATGACCCGTGGCAGGGCATCGACTCCAGTGTCGAGACTTGTGAGCGATGTGCTGGCGAAGGCACAATCGAATATATGGATTTAGCAAAGGGAGACGACCCATGGAAATTGAACCTCGCACACTAGCCTATCTACGCTCTGCACCAGAGCCAGAGTTTGCGGCAGAGATATGCGTCATGGATAAAGACGGATACTACACAGTCATCTGCATGACAGACCAAGCACTAATCAATATGGCGGCTACAGCAACCAAGCTGATTGCAGAACGGCGCTTCTTCAAAGGGAAACTAGACAATGAACAAGATGGAACAAGCACTACAGAATGAAACGATTGCACTGTTGGAGTGTGCAGAGAAGATAGCTCAGATGAACGAGTCGCTGGAAGGACTTATGACCTCAATGCGCCCAGACATCGAAGCCAAGCTCACGGACAGTAGCTCTATTTTATCTCAGGTATTGCAGTCACTATACGACAGTAGGAATTAGCACCTTACCCCCGATGGGGTGCTATAGGGCTGGTCAGCGTCTCCCTTTTCCGCTGGTCAGCCCTTTTTCTTTGGCTGCTTGGAATACTGCTTGCCAGCCTTCATGTCACGCCGCTTCTTAGCTGACGTTGCAAGATACTCAGCCGCAGACATCTTCTCTCTTGTGCGCTTTGGCAGATAACGCTCTCCAGTGGCCTTCTTACCCTGCACAGAGGGCTTTCCAGACTTGGTTCCCCACTCTTCCTTAGTCCACTTAGACAGGCTCTTCTGCGCCTTCCCTTTGCCGCCACGATAGCCACCACCAGCCTTCTTGTATTCAGCCGCCAGTAGCTGTGCCTTACGTGCAGACCACTGGCCTGCCTTGCCACCCTTGGAGCCAGCCATAATCTTTTTCTTTAGGCGTTCACGCAGTTTTGGTTTTGTATATCTACTCACTAATCAAGCCTTTTCGGTATCTCTTGCCATTGTATGTCAAGCACTCTTTGCGATTGACATATGGCGCATCAGCGCGGTAGCTGACATGAACCCAACCACTGTTAGGCTCATCTGGATTGTAGAACTCTAAGATGAGTTGGTCAAAATCTAAGTTGTCGCGTATCCAGCAAGCAAGCTCGTAGTTTGGAATTGTTCCAATCTCAAAGTCTACAGCCTGACCCTTGGCGTGTTGACTTGACACCTTACTGCCGATTGCCTTGCATAATTCCTTGCTTCTGTAGCCCGATGAAGGGGTGATACTACGGGCAAACTGTTTTCTACACGGCTCTAGGACGTGTAAACACAGCGCTTTTAGGGCGTTTATGTGCTTTTCTGTAGGTGTATTGTCGATGCCAAGACGTATTGCTGTCTGACTCTTTGTTAGCTCCTGCAAGGAAAAGTTAGGCGACAAGTAGCCTTCGGGTATTACAGGAGCGTCTACTTTTTTAGCTGTGTTATCGACTTGATGCCAAAGCTCGCGGCAATACTTGCCAAGATTCCGTATTGTAGCCATTCTGGTGCTGTCCTTAGAAAATCAAAACCAGCCTGCATATAAGGCTGTAGCGGTGGAACGAAAGAAGCAATAATCAGAGCGATGAAGCAGATTGTCCACGCCTCATCTTTCCAACTATTGTCAGACGCAGACATAGCGGAAGCCTCCCAGTCTGAATCACGCTCGACGCGCTTGACTGTGGCCTCGACTTTAGCCACCTCCAGCTTGGCCTTTGCCTCTGCCTTCTTCTGCTTGCCCTCAATCCAAGTGCCAGCAATGTTGGCGATTGGTGCAATCAAACTACCCCACATGATAGTCTCCGTTTATCTATTTGACTCAGCGCCTCGTCAAGTTGTGCCTGCTCATCTACCTCAAGCAGCTTGTCAAGAGAGATATTATAGCGCACAACATCGTGATTGAAAACTGGCTTAAAGTAACATCTGCGCGTGTCCAGTGCCACGAGGCAGAGCAGGTCTACAGAATCAGGGTCAAGTTTGGTTTTAGCGCCAGAGCCACGAGCCGTGTTCCAAGAGTAGCGCCTAGCCAGCCGAGAGGGGCGGCGTGGGTCTGCGTTACACTTACTTGTAGTCTTTACCTCAACCCTGTAGTGCGTGTCATCGTTGCGTAACAGAAGCATATCAAATGAGGCTTGCTGACAGAGGACTGTGCGGTAGCCAAGAGCCTCAATTATGCCAGATGCCATAAGCTCTCCAGCCCTGCCGATGTGGATTTCGCTTTTCTTATTAAGCTCAGTCGTCACAACTCTTCCCTTTAGCCACAGCACTGCATCAAAAGATAAGGTGATTACTTATTTTTGTATTTGTCAATCAGTGCTTTAACGGTTTCTGTTTCATATATTCTCAAAATGACCCACGCAAGAGAAGCAACCGCAGTGACCTCTGGAATCCAACTCATATAAGCCCCCATGGTCACGCCACCAGCCCCTAAATCTATTGTTTGTTTCATTTCTTCGTTCATTTCTTCTGGTTCCTAGTGACCCCGATAACCCACTGTATCAGGTTTTTATTTTTTTTCTATGGTTTTGTCGGCCAAGACACAGCAAACGGAAATCCTTGTTGCTGTGGTATATCACGCAACGACTGCCGATAGGCTGCCATTTCGCTTGACATAACTACATCTGACAAAGCCATCCAATCTGTTTCCGACAGCAGGTTGTCGCGCTCAGACCTTACGGCATTTCGGGCGTCTTCCTCTGAAAGATTTACCGCCACATAGTCAACCTGCCACACGCCATCGCGAGGCGCAGGGGTGCCAGCAGTCAATGTCTGTACAAGGTGGTCGAAGTCTGGCTTGTTTTCAGTTACAGCATAGACACCATAACTCTCTAAAATTTCACTTGTTAGAGACTTAGGAAAAGAAGTATTAGGATTTTCCTTGCGAAGCTCCCACGTTGAGTAGGGGAACTTGCTAACAGCCCCGTCTATAGTCTTTACATACATCATATTGTAATGCTCCATTTTTCAGATAAATAGGTTTCAACTTCATCAATTTCAGTTGACGACAACCTTCTTTCGTAGGCAATAATCTCTCCGATATTCCCGTTGAAGGGCGTGTGATTATTGGGCGTTAAGCCTCGGCGTCCAACATAGGAACCGACATTACCAGAGTGGCTGGAGTAATTATAGGGGCTATTCATGGCATACTGAGTCCCGTTTTCGCGGAGAAAGTTTACCAAATCACCAGTAATAATCGCGTCATTCCCTGCCGCGATACGGGTGTAGCTATCACCAACGGTTCTGTAGCCAGTCGGAGATGTTGACACATAGTTCAGTGATGAGCCAGCCGCGAATGTAAAGTATCCGTTGTATGACGCACCGATACCAAAAGATGCCCCAGCATTTGAATTGGTTCCATAGTTCAGAACTATGAACATGGTAATTGTATCCGTGCAAGTAGAGTTCTCAAGAAACTGGCCCTTGCCACTGTCAACAGAGTTATCGAGATTTAGGCTGTTTAAACCCATTGTTGTTGTGTCGAATGTTGGTCGGTTGATTGACGTTCCTTGGTCATGGTCAAAACCATTTCCAGACTTGTCTTCCCAGCAGCCTACTGGGTCGTTGTCAGATGAGACAGCAGTGGTCTTTGACGAGTCCTGATACAAGGTAGATGTGTCAGTAGCGTCAAGCCACAGCTTTAGGTCGCTTATGCTTGCAGGGCTAAATCCTGCTACAGCAGAGCCAGCAGTAGCCATCTGAATTTTTCTGGCTATGCTCATGCCATTGCGTCCCCAGCGCGGAAGCCATACCAAGTTGTGCCGCCATCATGCGTAATGAACGCAAGCACATCAGTCTCGCCAGAGGCGGGGGCATCTGGGGCTGTTCCGCCAGCCCAATCAACAGAGGCTGGGTATGTGATTGTGTGCGTTCCACCTGCGACCAACTTCAGCGTAAAGCCAAAGCCTGTACCCGAAGCTGGTGGGTTGCTGAACGTGAATGTGGTGTTTCCAGAAGTCGTCAAGCTGAACAAATTACCGTCATGGCAATTAACAGTCGGAGTCGTACCTGAAAGCGCATTATACGTTTCATTGTAACTATCAGCAGTAAGCTCTCCATTGATAGAGGCGCTGCTAGCCGTAATTGAGCCATAAATATAAATGCCATTGCTCAAGGTAGACAGTTTTTCGGCACCATTATGGTATAACGAAATCTGAGAGTTTTCCGTAGACCTGATGAGAGTTTCGTCGTTAATACCCTTCATCCAAATGCGCGTAGAAGCCTTAATAATAAGGTCGCCCGTGCCAGTATCCTCGATTATGCTGTCAGAGCCATCGTGATACAGGTTGAGGTCTGAACCCGCGCCCAAAATAACCTTATTATTGTCACCAAGAGATACATTCCCAGTAAATGAACCTGATGTAAACGAGCCTGCCGCCGCCGTTGTGCCGCCGATTACGGCTCCGTCGATTGTACCACCGTCAACATTAACAGAAGAGAAAGAAGGACTGGTTAAGGATACCGTTCCATCGTTTACCTCAGCCAAGTCAGTCATAAGCTCACGGATAGCGTTGTTAATACCGCTAGGTAGGCAACCCTCATCAATGTCAACAGACTGAATGTCCGTGTTTAACGAAGCTGTTTTGCTGTAATCTGTAATACTGTTCTTTGCCATGATTTATTCCTGTTCACCAGTTCTGGTTACGCCCTGTGTTGCACCCGTAGTTATCGGAGTTGCCATTGTTGGTTTGGTTGCAAGACCAACCAATCCCTCAAGAGACGTAGTGATAGGCTCTCGTTTTAACCTGTCTATAACGTCTTCTGCCGCTCGCGGCGTTATTTTATTAGCCTCAACAAGTTTTTGTACAGAAACTGCTCTTTGCTCTGGTGTGGAAGCTAGCCATATTTTAGCAAGCTCATCGGCTTCTTCTGGACTCATTTTTCCAAATTCTCCAAATATGTTGCGAATAAATTTAGATACCGCAACAGTCGCTGCTGACATTTTTGAGCCTGAAGCAGCTCGACCAGCCACTGGAGTTGATGTGGTTGCCTCGGCAAGAGCGCCAAGAATAGTTCCGTCTTCGCCGCGAGTCCTACCTATGCCAGACACGATTTTTCCGCCTCGTTCTGCCATCTTTACCTCAGAACTTACTGCATCAGAAAACATCTTAAATGACCCCTCATCAGGCCAAGCATTTTTTATTCTCTTCATATAGTCTTTGTTTAAAAGACCTTTTACATTTTTGATGTTTCCAGACTCAAGTTGCTCTTGAATAAACTTTGACACCCCAAGCCTAAAATGTTCTTTTTCTGATTTTGTTGCACTACTTAAAAATGACTCAACATTTTTAGCGGTCATTTTTGTTCCAAAAATACTTTTACCCATATCCAAAGCGTTTATTAACGCAGTATCGCCAGCAAACTCAGCCCGTGCAGCGGCATACGCTGGATTTGCCTCATCAAGAATATTTACAAATGAGTTTTTAAGGTTTGTTAAACGCCTAACCTCACCCCATTTACCTTTTGTAATTTGAGAAGATATTGAATCATCTAAAATAATTTTTGTTTGGTCTAAAACCCTGTTGAAAGCCTCTGGACTTAAATCAGAAATTTCCAATGGAACCTTTTGACTCTTTCCGTTGATTTTAACAGTTTTCGTATATGGTATTTTTATTCCAACTTCAATATCATCTCGAACGTTGTTAATCGCTTTGTTTAAAATTTTGTTTAATGTAGGTAGCCTTCCCTTGCCATGAAAAAGTTTGGACACAGAAGAAACAACATCTTCATCTGGGATAAAATCTTTGTAAGCAGTTTCGTAAAGTTCTTTTGCGGTTTCTGCTCTTGTTTGCTTTAGGGTAAAAGCAACTTTGTCGGCATCCCCAGTAGGCAGCGCTTTTTCAGCAACTTGACTAACTCTTTGAGGTGCAGCGGCGGTTCTTTCTCCAATTTGCTCAAGAGCTTCTTCTCTGGTTTTTCCCATGCCAGAAACTGCCTGACGAACTAGCGGCAAAACGCCCTCCCCATACTCGCCCGCAGTTTGCTCGGCAAGGGTGATGGGGGAAGTCTCTGGTATAGCTTCCTCTAAAATTTCTGGTGTAATGTTTAAATCTGACATTGCTCTTTGTGAACGCTTTAAAGCCAATTCTTCTGGGCTAGAAAAAAGCCTTCCTGCAACATTTTTTCCCACATTATAGACGCCCTTTCCAACAGCGCCAAGAAGAGGCGGTGCTACACCGATAGCAGTCCCAATGCCCGCTCCAAACGCCTCCTGACCCTCGCCAGACAAGCCATATCCACCTGCTGCACCAAAACCCCCTCCTAGCGCAGTTTTCGCAAGAAGACTTTTACCCTGAGGAAGGGCAAGAGCAAGGGGTAACATAGCAAGCCCTTCCGAAGCAGCGCCGTATCCTCCAGTCATGCGCCGCGCCTCAGCAATCCTACCTTCAGCTTCTTGACCAATCGCTTTTGTAGGAGCGCCCAATAATGTGGCATTTGCAGCCAAAAGGTCTAGTGCTTGAGCTTCTGGAGTTCTTGGCCCAAGAGGAGAAAAAGCACCGATAGAAGGGCTGTACTCAGCTAAGGCTCGTTTACGTTTAAAATCCAACGCATCCCCACTTGCCTTAGCCGATGCATCGACTGACTCTGCTTTTTGATTTCCAATTTTTATTAGGTCTTGAAGCGTTAAGTCTGACATTACTTACCTTCCTTCCCCAACTCTATAGCATTTCTTTTTTGCTCTTCGGTTAAGGCGTTCCAGCCAGCATATGTGCCGCCGTTTTCCGCCCAAGTATTAGGCATGAACAATCTTTTGCTTGCTTTTGGAACTTCCCCCCTTGCCCAAGAATCTCTCCTTTGCTGCTTTCCAAGAATAAGAGCAATTTTTTCCTCTCTAATATTTTGTATTGTCTGTTTAAGCAAAGTTGGGTTTGCAAACCAACCCTCAATATTAGTTCCCATTGCGGCAATTAGACGTTTAGCATCGTTTTCAGTCAAAACCCCAGGGCCAAGAACCTCTACCCTTATTCGGCCAAGTGTACTTTGTTGCTCCGCCCTCAAAAACTGAACAACTTTTTGACGTTCAGTTAAATCCTGCCCAGAAAAACTGTTAAATGCAGCCTTAATTTTTTCGGTTACAAAACTAACCCCCTTGAGACCCATATCCTCAGCCTGCTCTGCAAGAGCGCCAAATCTGTCAAGACCAGCTAGAGCTGATTGCTCCTCAGCTATCTTAGAGTCAAGTTTTTCAATTTGGCCAACACCAATTTTCAAAATGTCTGCCTTGCTAACAAAATCTTTTGTAAATGCATCTGTTGCTATTTTTGTTCTCTCTCCCTCTAAATCCGTCATATACAAATCTTCTTTACCATCAATAGTAACAGATTGTATTGTTACCTCATCTCCAGCGTTTTTTCCGCCGAACGGTTTGGTAAGTACAACAGAAAACGGAGCCTCTGTTTTTACTTCAGATTTTTCTGACTCTGGCTTTACAAGTGAAAAGTTAGAAAGAGGGGATTTTGTTTTTATGTCTCGATAAGAGATGTTTCCAAATTTATCTTTATATTTTTCAGCCGTAACTGGCTTATTGTCTATATAAACAGTTTTAAAATCCTCAACCGTTCCAGAAACCATCTCCCCCTTGGGCATTACTGGAGTTTTGTAAAGGGTAATATTAGGGTCAGAAACGGCCTCAAAATACTCAGGGCTACCTTGGGAAAATTGACCTACAATATTTCCGCTTTTGTCTGTACCAATAAATAAATCTTTTAAAGAGCCAGCCTTTAACTTTCTTTCCTCTGCACTAAGTTTGCCTTCCGCAACAGCCATTTCACGCTCAAGAAGACCTCGTTTAAACTTACGCTCCTGCTCCTCCTGTGCAGCAATATTGCCAGCCAACAAGCCCTGAGCCAAGCTAGAGCCAAGGGAGATAGGTGTTCGGCTTGGGCCTTGCAACAAAGAAGCGCCCAAAGCAGACAAGCGAGCAGATGAACCCTCTCCAGTAAATGCGTCACCAATACCTCTTGCTACGCCACCCAGCCCAGATGAAACACGCTGGCCGATGCTTGGCGACGATGTCGGCCCTTGATACATTGAACCAGATGTTAGTGGCAATGCCGCCTGTTGAGCAGCCATTCCACGAATAGGAGACACACCCACAGGCTGGCCCCTAAACGTATTGCCTTGTAACAATCCGCTTTGCGTAGATGGAAAACGACGAGTCTGTAATAAATTGCCTAAATAATTCACTAGAATTGTCCTATCAAACCACCAAGAAGACCAGCATAGGCTTTTTCTTGCCAGCCAGCTTTGTCGCCCAAAGCTCCAGCAAGAGACGCAGCACCACCAAGGAACTGTTGACCCGCGCTTGGCTCATAGTAAGGCGTAACCTGAGTTGTCGTACCGCCCATTGGGAAGCCAGCAACTAGATTCTGATATTGCTGTAACTGCTGCTGCGGAGAGAGCTGCTCATACTGATAACGCCGCATTGCTTCATCAATACCCATTTGACCCATTTGCTGACGCTGTGCGCCGACTTGACCAAGCTGACCAATGTCATAATAATCTTGGGCAGCCATTGATGGAGCTAACTGTGCAGCTTGCATAGCCTGCTGGCGCTGCGTTGCATAGTCACGATAGGCTAGGTCAGCAGCTACGTTGCCAAGAGTTTCAGTCATGGCGCGTGTGCCTGCGGCTGAACCTGTGCGACCACGTTGAGCCAAAGCACTTTCCATACGTTGCTGTACAGGGTCTAGGGCGCGGTTAATCGCGCCAGTTAATAAGCCAGACTGTGCAGGTGGAATGTACTCTCCTTGAGCGCCAGTAGAACCTAAGAAAGAACCCAATGTTGTTTGAGCCTGTTGTGTAAGCGGGCTACCAGCCAGAGCGCGTTGCTCTTGCATACGCATTGCCTGCTCTTGCTGCGGTGTGAACCCAGCATAAGTCTGACCTTGGTAAAACTGCGGCGCACCTTGCTGATACTGACGCAGAGCTTCCGACATACCGTACTGTAAAAACGGCTGTGCAAACTCGCTAGGCGCTTGGGTGCTGGTGGTTTCTGTTGTATTAACTGCCATATCTATACCTCTGGCTTTAATTTACACGCTTACATATGGTTTGTAAACGCTATCCTAAAATAACATATCTGTATGTTTTATCTGTTTCATTATTAGGCAAATGGTTAATCGTTGCCTGACCTTTTGCTTTGTCTGTCACATATAATTCAAAGGCTGTTCCGCTGCCCTGAGACGGTGCAATCATGCTTACTTCAACGGCAACTGATGGTATTGATGGCATTGAAAATGGCGAGGTAATCGCATTGTACGCCTCAAGATAGACATCAGCGTGTTCTGCCGCCCCAACAATTTCAACGTAATCTCCAGCCGACAAATCAAGTGGGTGGTATACTGTAACAGGCATATATCCATCAATGCTGCCGTGATGCTCAACAACAGCGAATTTAGTGGCACTGTGCGGCAAGTCTGTGCCGTTTACACGCAGCCACATATACCCATTTCTAATTTGCGAGTCTTGGTTCACAAAAAGTGCTGACGCTTGGATGTTGTATAACCCAGCATATTCAACCGTTATTTGATTAGAGGATAGAGACATACCATAGGAATACTCTTCCTGCGTAATTGTAAGAACCTTTGGCGTATTAGCTGCAAAGGTTATGTCTGCGTCTTGTTCAAAAACTCCGTACGGATATTTGTTCGACGCAGCAGCAGACAAAGTAATAGGCTCAAATAAAATAACCGAATCTGGCCCAATGCGAATATCTTCAAGCAAGGTAGTTGTAGCTCCAGATGCTGCAAGCGTAACAGTTCCAGTTGAGTTAATTTTACCCTCAACCAAATTGTTGACGACCTCCGCTACCTCACGAGGTGTGCCACCCATGTTTTGAAGTCTGCGGTACTGATTAGCCATTATCGACGACCCATAACTCCAGCATCAACATCAACGCCCTGCGCCTTCTTCCATTCGCCAGTTAGGTTTAGTCGCACCCTGTGATAACGTCCATTGGAACGCACTGGGCAAAAGTTATCAGCGTTAAGAGAAGATGCGGGGCCGTATGTGTAGGTGTCAATTTGACGATTGCGAGAGGCAACTTGAGCTGTCACAGAACCAGATGATGCACTTTCTCTCAGGGTAACATAAGGGACAATATTGTTTACTGTAGAGTGAAAACCAGTCTTAACTTCAAACTCACCAGTTTCAACTGTGCCATTCAATATGTCTCCCGTGAACGCTTGAATTTTGTTGTCCTTTGAGGCCGCAAACAAAAACTCGCCACTTCGATATATAGGGCCATCCAAAGAAGCAGGAAGAACATCAATAGAGCCAAAAGCAGCGTCAAGAGCTTCAAGAGTGTAGCCAGCAGTATAAACAGGAGCAACAATATCGACGGCAATCGACGCAGTAGACCACTTGCCAAGCGCGTAGTTGTAGATAATAAGTTTATCAGGTAGGCCATTTGTGGAAGATTTACTCGCATAAGACCAAACAATAATTTGACGCAATGGGTCAGCAGAAGCACTCATATTTCCTGCATACGCGCCATCCCAATCCTCAAGGAAAAAACGGTCAACTTTCTCCGCTCCAATAGGATTAGACTTCTCTCCATCAAACATATAAAAGCCATCGTCCGCAAGATAAAATACACTGTGACCTACATTGCAAACACTACCCGCAACCTTACAGCCACGCACTGTCTCTACCTTGTCAAACTGAAATATAAGTGGCGCACCGATATAGGTGCCTCTTACAATTCCCTTTTCCATCAGTATGGTGGCGTATTCTCCGCCGACCATACCCGTAACATCCCCCATGTCTTGTATGTCTTGGTAGTCAGCTTGTGTTGAGGAGGAAATAACCCAATTTGTTGCATCGTTAATATCTGACCACTGAACGCGATATGGCTTGTTACCATCTGTTGTGTCGTTGGTGAAGCCAGTCATCACAAAGTCGCGCACCACAGAAATGTACTTAGCTTTAGGTGCGTCAGCGGAAAGGTCGGAAAACAAACCAGATGCAGCGGCTGTAATGGTTTGAATGGGGTCAGCAAAGTTTGTGCTAATTACAGCCTCACCAAACTGCACAAAGCGGGGGCGGTCGTTTGCGCCAGTGCTGTAGTTGCCAGACTTGCTAATGTTTTCAAGTAAACCATTGCTACCGTTAAACTGATAAATTTTTGTGCGGCCAGCGGCGTACAGCCCTACATTCCCGTTGTCATCGGCGGCTGCAAACATACCAACAATCACCTCATCAGCGGCGGCACTAATTGGGGAAATATCCTGCATACTCTCGTAACCCGTAGCGGCGGGAATTACGTTATTTGCTACGGTTGCGCCAGAGCTACCAAACGCAGGCTGGTCGGGTAAAAAATCCCCAAATCTAATCATTGCCAATTCCAACTTTCATTTTCATCAGACACTATTGTCCAAGTTTCACCTTCACCTATTACCTCAGACCATACCTCACCTTCGTCTGAAATAACACCCCACAATCCCCCAAGCCTCTCGGCCTCAACAGTACTCGTAACAACAGGTGCCATGGAAATGTTGCTCGCAAAGATTTCAAAATTACCTTTTGCATCTGGAATAATTGCGAACACCTCAAGGTCAGCAGAACCAAAAAAGACAGTTCCGCCACGGGCGACGATTGATGCAAGCGCAGAAAGCGAGCTTGCACCTAGCACTAATGTTCCACCAGCAGCAGAAGCTGACGATAAAACGCTTAGACTGCTTGCGCCAGTGACAAGACGAATACCGCTAGATGTAGTTGTAACTGAAGTTGAGGTGGCAGCACTGGCAATCTTAACAGTTAATCCAGCCGCAGATACAGATGATGATGTAGCAGGGGACGACTCCCCCTCACGCAAAGCAGCGGTGAGCCATATAGAATTGTCTAGGGAATACGGTAAACCATCTAAAGTTCCCCAGTTATCTAGCTGCTCAAGTGTTGGCCCTACAATGTCAGCCATAGTTAAGCTGCCGTAATGTCAACGCCTGAAGCTGCTACCTTAAAGATGTCGCCATTGCTGATTGTTTTTGACGTTGTTAGCTCTGCATGAAAAAGCAGGTTTCCCGACGAAGAGGCATCATAAATACCTATATGAGTAATTGTTCCCCAATCGCCACCAGATGCGGCAGGAAACTCAACTGCGCTACTGTTGGATGCAGTGCCAGATGAGGACGCGTCAAAAGCCATCGCCTGACGCGCATAATTATTTCCACTTATTTCGCCACCAGAAAGGCCAGCATCAGTGGGGTCAGATGTGTGTAGTCCAATGTAAACAGCGGCGGGAGCAGAAGTGCTTGCCGTGCCTAAAAAATGGTCGAGAAATTTATTCTCTAGGTAATCGCTCATTGCGCTCATAATTATACTCCGTAGTAGTCAGATTTCATAAAGAGAGCAGAACCAGCGTGTTTGCCTTCGTCTTCCTCTCTTCGTATTTCAGCAATAGCCCGTGTAAACAGTTGTTCATACAGACTGGTCTTTTGGTCGTCCATCAAATATACACCAGCGGCGGCCAAAGAGCCATAAAGATAAGCATCGGGATGACGTGTTAAAATCGTGTTGGTAGTGTTTGAATCTGACAGTGTGTCTGAGCCTTCACCGTACACAATTTCGGCAACGTAGTCTGCGTCTGGTGTCGGTGCAAATTTAATCTCTGCTCCAATAACCGTGTAAGCGCGAGGCTTGCCACTAGCATTAGAAGAATACATTTCATCCAAACGCACAGGCGTATAATACTCTAGGACTTCCGTAGGGGTCGTATTTAGCTTTACAAGGCGCACAGAGCGCAAGTCTGTAGGCAGGGACACATAAGCATCGCCACCAGAGACAGTTGCCGTAGAGCGCTTCTCTTGAGAGCGAGTGCTAAGTTCACGACCCATGCGAGCCTCTGCAAGAGAAATAAATTCTGGGATTCGGTCAGTCAAATCATCACGAGCAAGAAAATTTGCAATAGCAGTTTTCAGTTCGCTGTAAGTTCCTATTGCCATTATACGCTTCCGCCACTTGTTCTAAAGACTCTGTTATCGTAATCATTGAGCCATTTTTTCCAGCCCTTTGGATTGTTCCGTGGCTCTCCAAGCTCTAGGAGTAGCTTATGATACAATGCCGTTGGAATTTCCGCAACCTTCTGTTGGTGTCTTTGCGTATTCCCAATCAAACTATCTTTACGATATTCGTTTTGCTCTTCCCTGTTCTTTTTAATTAGATTGTCGATATTTTGTTTAGTCTCGAAAACCATATTCCCATCGTCTTCGATATGCGCCCAAGTTTCCTTGCCAGCATTTTTATCAGTTGAAACCAATCGTTTCTTCATAACATCTCCTCATAAGTAAAAGGGGTGGCATCGCCCATTGATGCCACCCCCAAACTTGTTGACCTTATGACAGGTCGTATACAGCGCCGTGAGCTTTAGGAGCAGATACTTTAAGTGTCCACTCAGTCACGATTTGGAATTTCTCGCTGTCGCCAGTTTTCGCAAGTTCGCTTACAGCGAAGTTACGGCTTGGCAGTGTGCAGATTGAAGCATAGTCGCTATCAAGCAGGTACACACGGTCATCAGATGCAAAGCGGTCGATGACAACGTCCAGTTGACCAAAGTCAGACAGGTACAATGAAACTGAACCAACGATGGCTGCTTCACGTGGAGCAGTGTAGTTGATTTGGTTTGTTGCAACTGAGCCTGAGTTCAAGTCGCTGAAAGCAACTTTCTTGGCAGGAGAAACGACGAGCATGTTAGGCTGACCACCATCGGTGTAAGCAGCTTGCATAGCATTGTCGATTTGGTCAAGAGTCAGGGCGCGGTTAGTACCAGCCATGTCTGGAACATCAGAACCATCACCAGTAGCAGCAGAGGTGCCAGAGGCATCGTCTACGTTGGTAATCCAAGCTGACAGTGCGCCAGCTTTACGTGGGTCTGAACCACTACGTGCTGTGTCAGCATGAAGTGATTTTTCGATGTCACGACGAAGCTCCAAACCTTTCAGAACT
>Ga0208767_1001208_pt1 | contig 20667 bp, 22 predicted proteins | sample VirMetDEL_Mar_21_FD_184514 | JGI IMG/M metagenome (GOLD analysis project Ga0208767, IMG submission 184514) | Aqueous microbial communities from the Delaware River and Bay under freshwater to marine salinity gradient to study organic matter... | ecosystem: Environmental > Aquatic > Marine >... | reverse complement strand
GGTTAACAAGACACGCGAAGAGTACGCAACTCGTGAAGATGTTCGCAACGATATGCGGCAGGTCATGGAAGCCTTGCATCGGGTCGAGGATAAGTTGGATAAGGTTTTGCAAAGGGACTAGGGTATGGCAACAATTACTACAGATCAGCAATTACAAACAGAAGTAGGTGCACTTGCCGGAGCGGGTATTCCTGCTGCAGTTCCTGTAACACAGACCATTGCTTCCAACGAAATACAGGGAACAACCGGTACTCAAATTGCTGCACAACCTACAGTTCCTACTGCAACGGCGGGAACTGCCGGAACAATAGCCCCCCTACCTACTCAGACGACACCTAACTTAGGCCAAGTCGCAACTACCACGCAGGTAACTCCGCAGGTAGGAACGATGCAAGCCGCTCAAATCACTCAGCCTGTTCAGGTTGACATGACTGGGGTACAGGCAGGTCCGTCTGCAGGAGCAATCGGCACAGCAGCAACCCAACAACTAGACCAACGGGCTACCACCCAATATCAAATGAGTCAACTGTTGGGAAGCATCCAGCAAGGTCAACCGATGCCCCCGTGGGCTGCTCCTGCCGTTCGTAAAATCGGCGGTATTATGCAAGCACGTGGATTGGGCGGCAGTTCGATGGCTGCAGCAGCAATGACCCAAGCTGTCTTGGAATCTGGAATCACGATTGCAGCCGACGACGCAAAGAAGTATGCAACGATTCAGCTTGCAAACCTGAACAACGAACAGCAGATGGCTCTGTCCAACGCTGCAACCTTTGCGGCAATGGACAAGGCAAATTTAAATGCTCGTTTGACTTCTGCAGTAACGAACGCACAGTCTCTTCTTGCTATCGAAACAAAGAACCTCGACGCACAGCAGCAGGCCAATACCCTTTCGTACAACGCCCTGACTCAAGCTATTTTCAAAGATGCCGCTGAAGAAAACGCCCGTCAGCAGTTCAACGCAAAGAACGAGTTGCAGGTTGAGCAGTTCTTTCAAGAGTTGGGAAGTCAGGTCGAGACAGCAAACGCTAACCGGGTAGCCGCAATGAACCAGTTCAATGCTGGTGAAGCCAACGCAATGAATCAGTTCAATGCCTCAATGAATGATGCCCGTTCTAAGTTCAATGCAAACATGCAATTTGCTGTAGATCAATCCAACGTTCAGTGGCGCAGACAAGTAAACACGGCAAATACTGCAGCCGCTAACGAAGCCAACCGCCAAAACGTTCAGAACACTTTTAATGCAACACAAAATGCAATGAATAATCTATGGCAACAGTATCGTGACAATGCAGCGTGGAACTTTCAAAAGGGAGAATCACAACTGCAACGGCAGCACGAAATCGGAATCATGGCTATGGAATTTGCAAATAGTCAGAAGATATACGATCAAACACAAAAAGACAACCTAGCTGCCGGAGTTGGAAACTGGATTGCCAAGTGGATTGCAAACGCATAAGTTAGGAAAATAGATGTTTGATTTAGGTAACATTATTAGCACCGTCTGGACTTTCGGAAGTTCGTTGTTTGGTGGTGGAAGAAGCAGCAATCCAGCGGACATGTTTGCTGACGAAGATGCTGGTTTGTATGATTCCTCAACCGCTCTGGGATTTATCAAGAAGGGTGCACAAGCTTGGGTTGAATCAAAAGGCAAGGACGCTCAAGTATTTAGTCAAGCACCAGAAATAGAAAGAGCACGTACTATAAAGCAATTGACTCGCGGTACGGCAGTCGGTCAGGTTCAGATGCCTGAAATGCAACAGCGTCTATATCAAAACCCAGAGGTATCACGATATTGGGAAGCCTTGTACAATTCCCAAAACCCACATCTTCAAAACCTACGTGCAGCAGCAGGACAAGAGGTAACCCCTACTGTTCGGTCTGGACGCAAAACAAAAGTTATTGCAGAAGCGACATTGAAAGGTGAGGTAGGCATATGAGAATAGCACAAGATCAGCCTATGCGTGGTACCATCGAAGCGAAAGATCCCTTCGCACGAGTGCCGCCGGGATATAGCATCACCCAAGACAATCAAAACTACGCTTGGGGTCAGCCCCCTCAAACCGTCGATGCAGAAGAAGCCTTGAACAAAGCTATAGCCAGCCTCAAGGTAAAAAAAGTCAAACGCGAAATGATGAAGATGCTAATCGTCGGTGCCTCTGTCGAGGTGCTTGTCGAAGGATACATCATGCAGGGGTTCCAAGAGGGTCGGTTTAATCCTGACGTTGGTGTGATGATCAAGGGTCCTCTTGCAATGGTAATCGCTGGGATGGCAGAAGAGGAAGGTATTCCGTATCGTTTCTTTGAGAACGACGATCAGTTAGAGCGTGACGAAATGGACGACGATACATTCTTCCAGATGATGAAGCAAAACAATCCTAGCATGTTTGCGTATGTTAGCGAACAGATTAACGAGGAAATTCGGCGCGGTTACATACCAGAAGAACCAAAGCCGGAAAGCTTTATGAATATGAAACCGACGAAAGAAGAGGCTGAATAAGATGGGTATTGGTGCAGCATTCGCTACTGGCCTTATCAAGGGCTTCACACAGAACATTGAAAAAGAAGAAGCAAGACGTTTAGCTGAACAGGCTAAAGTTGACAGAATTGAAGAATTGGCAATTCAAGCAAGCTGGGATCCTAAAAAAGATACCAGCGGCATATTTACTCTGATTAAATCCGCTCGTCAAAAGTTTAATGAGCGTGAGCCTATTGGCCCGTTTGGTCGCGCAACCGACGGGATAGATTTGGATCTTGCAAAGATGCAAAGTTCTTTGCAGAGAGCATCTGATTACGAAGCACAAATTGGTTCTTACGGGTTTGACTACAACGTTTTTGGAAAAGGCGGTAAAGTAGAAAGTCCACTTGCTCTGAACTCTATGTATCGATCTCTTTCTTCAAAAGAACAGTCTGGACTAAAGAATCTTACGGCACCACAGTTGAGTGCTTTCATAGGAACGATTCAAACACACATGAATATCCTTACCAATGAATATGATGCTGAACTAAAAAGAAACGGTGGTGATATTAATTTAGTTTCGTGGAATCCTGCAAAAACATTTAAGAATATACAGCCCTACCTTGATCAGCTTTTAGCTTTAAAAACGGGGGTTATGAAACCAGAGGGTGCTGATGAGAATGTCGCATCTGGTGCATCTGCAATCGTATCTACAGACGAGTTATCTAGAACGGTCGATAGTAACGGATCTATACGCCTAACTATAAATTTTAACGATGAAACTTACGGTAATGCGTACGGACAATTAGCAGATGGTCTAGGTATAGAGCGAAACAAATTTGCAGAGGTGTTCGATTCACAGCTTGCTAACATAACTGGATTTGACCTGAGTAGAAAAACAAGGGCATTAAATGGTGCAGCCACAATCATCAATACTTTTGGCAGGGACTTGAACTTGGATAGTGAAAGTCCAAACTTTAATTTGATGGAACAAGCAACAGCAGAAGATATTTTAAGTAAGTTGCGTAATGCTACAAACAACGATCCGATTGCAATGCAGGTAGCACTTGCTTTGATGGTTCCCTTGACAGATTGGGACCCAAGCAGTGGAAATATAAACGTGAAGGATGTGAGCACAACTAATAGACTGTATGGTGCCAGATTGTTAATAAGTCGTAATGCAAAAGAAGAAGACTTCAATAAAATTAAAGAACGGGATGTTGAAGTAGGTAATACTATTGTTGAATTAAAGGATTACGTTAAACTACTGCAAGATCAGGTAGCAAAAGCAGGTGAGGGTAAATCTCCCCCTATTATTGCTGGCAAAGCCTACCTTTTAATTGCTGCAGGTAAGGCTGTTGCAAGAAGTCTTTTAGGTAGAAACGACAGTGATTTTTGGGGAAGTAAAGACAGCGAATTTATAGATGCAAGCTTCGTCACTCAATATGGCCCATCAACTATGGTGGTATCTCAGTCTGAAGTTGCTAATTTATCAACTGACCCTGACGGCGATCCTGTAAAATACGTCACAAAAGAAAGGTTGGCGGAACTCAATGCAGGTATTAAAGCAAAGTATAATGAGGGTTATAAAAGATACTTAAAGCAATCTAATGGAGATGAAAGTTTTGCAGAGCAGCAAGCTATACAGTTTGCAAAACTAGAAGCATCCCGTATTGCTCTTGCTTTCCAGATGGCACGTGCGGCTGATCCGTCTGGTCGTTTGTCTAACCAAGACATTGATGCTCAGTTGGTTAGATTAGGAAGCAACTGGGACACTCCTGAAATTGCTATTGAACGAGCAACTCTAGCATTAAACCAGTTTCAGCGTCAGAAAGATCAATACTCATATATCATACAGATTGCGGATTCATCTGGTCGTGCTACTCCTCTATCCAAAAAACAAATTAAGGGTGCGTATACCTTTATGCAGCTTTCAAAAAAAGCAGGATATCGGACTCCTATGACGGCTGCAAGCGGAATGAAGCCGGAAGAAGGAGCCGTACCAACCTTAAGAGATACGAAACTCTGGTATTGGGATTCCATGACCAATACAATACGCACACGTGATCCGCAAAATAAATACAAAACTGTACAGGATGCTACTCCAGAAGAATTAGAAACATGGAAAAAGAATGCCCCAGATGCGTGGAACATGTGGGCACAAACTCAAGAGCAAGTCTAAAGGATACGTACTGTAATGGTTCTTCAAAACACACAACAAGAGAACATAGACGACATTTCTGCAATGACTGTAGCAGGCGAAATTCCCGCTTCTGTTGCAGAAACAAATTCTACTTTAGATAAACCGAACTCTTTTTATCGGAATGTTGAGACTGCCCGTGATAAAGCCTTGCGTCCTGTAGGTAAGGCTGTTGCAGAGACCGGTATTCTTGGTAAAGGAATTCGTACGCCTTTAGAAAAACGTGCTGACATAGCGGCAGAAACACAGCAGGCAGAACGCCCCGTTACTTTAGATATGACTGCCTTCAAGGACATGATTGTTGCTGGACAAGTAGATGAAGTAGATGTCGATAGCCTACAAGGGGCACTATCTATTGTTAACAATCCGTCCATGCTGTCGTCAATGGGCTTAAACGAGCAGCAAAAAGAAGAAGAACTAAAATCTGCAAACGACTTATTACAAGGTTCGTACAGCTACTACAAGCAACAGTACGAATCACCAAAAGTTGCACGTCGGTTTACGGATGAATTTGGTGATTTTGAGCCGACTGTAGAAAAGGAAGCGGACCCGCTTCTTCATTCCGAACAGCGCAAACAGTTTGACTCTTCAAAAGCTATCAGCGTGATTACAAGCGGTAAGTTTGCTACAGACAGAGCAGGTAACGAAACAGGTCTTTCTAGAAAAGAACAGACTATCTTAGAGCAAATTATGGTCGATGGTGTTAGTACCCACGACTTTATGGACATGGTTATCGAAAGAATAAACGATGGGTATATTCGTTCTAACGCACAATTTTTAGGGGACGCAGCACTTAGCTATGTTCCAGCGGGTGTTTCCGCAGGTGCGTACTATGCGGCTAAAGGCATTGGAAGCATGGTAGGTATAACAGACTCAATTCAGTGGAATGAGGCGTGGAAAGCTACAGAAGGATACCGCAACAAAGTACAAGAAACTTGGGATAAAACTCTTTCAGATAGTGTGGCTATCCAAGACATAAACGAAACTTGGAATGAGTTTATTCGTGACAGACTAGAGGAAAAACGACAGGCTGGCGAGATTAACGACGAGACATACAACAGGCTAATATCCGTTAAAGTACCGCAAGCCGACGGAACAGAGAAAGATGCACCCATAAACTATCTGTCTGACGAAGATGTTTATCAGGTAATGAATACGGCAACAAACCTGTTTAGTAAAAGTGAAAGATTTATGCTATCTTTTGTAGAAGCTGCCGGTTTAGTAACCGCTGACTTAGGAACAAAAGCCAAGAAAAGCCTAAAAGTATATGACGACTTAGTTGAAGATGTTCAAGCTATACGTAAGGCTGGCGGGGCAGTTGCTGATAAGATAAAAGACGTAGATGACGTTGGGGCATTCTTTATTTTAAAGCACGACAATGATTTTCGTGATCTTTTGAAAAAGTATAATGAAAAAGACGTATTGCGCGGTATAGACATGAATCAATCGCGGGTCGGTTTCAAACGCCTAAAAGACGGCATCAACGATACTGACATGAAAATTCGTGACTTGGAAATGAAAAAGGGATTTGATCTATCGCGTCCGTCCGTCGAATACTTAGAATTAACTCGTAAAAGGGAATCCCTTACAAATCAGTTGATCAGGGCAAAGTTGCTTAATAACATGCCTGTAAGCGTTATTTGGCAGGGGGTTAAAGATACTACCCTATTGTCAGTAGCCCAATACAATGCCGGTGAACTTCTTACTGATGCGTTTGATGGTGACAGGCTAACTGCAGAAGCTATGGGAAGCATAGGATATCTAACAGTAGGTAAGGGTGGTCTTTTCATCACTGGAAAAATGCTGAACTATGCGAATAGTGCTGCAGGAGACTTGACTAATCAGCTTGCGATAGGCATTGAAAGTCTGATTGATGTTGCTGGGTATGAAAAATTAACTGGCAGAAGCATAGGAGGTTTGCTTTCAGATGCTGATGTAACAGCGTACGCTAATCTCCTACGTCAGAATGGAATGAACGTAGGCTCTAAAGAAATCCGTGCTTTAAATTATGTTAGAAAGCTGTCAGCGCGGCTAACGCCTGAAAACAGGGATCAAGTAGCAAGATACGCTCGAACCATGCGGGAAGCACAAGAAAAAATACTTGCTATGTGGGACCCAGAGGATACTGAAGGTTTAGCCCGTGCTCGTCAAACATTTTCTCTTTCTACTGCTTCTCTAACTAACTTGAGTTGGATGAGAGCGTCAGAGCAGCTTGCACTTGGTAAAATAAGTGCTAAAGAACTTACGTCTTTGACCAATGTAAACGAAGCACAGACCTTACAAAACTTTCGTGCATTTACCTTACAACAAGGAAGCGAGTTTGTAGCCCAGCTAGAATCTCAACTAAAGAATGCTAACATAACAGACGTCAAATCTCGTAAGATTATTTCAGACTACATTGGTGTCTTGAAGCAGGGCTTGGCAACTAGCCAAGAACACCTCAATGCGGACGGAAGAGATTTAAGCGAAAAGGTTATGGACGCAAGGGACCTGCTTCTAAGCAGTCGGTTTACCAACGCAGATCATAGTGTAATTTCCCGCCTAGAAGAGGTCCACCTCGATGTGCAGAGACGCTTAAACCCAGAGTTGGACGAACTAGCAGAAGCAAATAAGCTTGCCACTCAGCGTATGGAAATGCACACAGAACGGGCGAAAGATTTAACTAAGTTCAACCTGAACTACGGTACAGGACTTCGCCTCGCACGAGGATGGGAAAACCTAATTGGTGGATTTCTTACAGATGCAAAGAAGACGGCCCGTCGTGGTTTTATTGACTTAGACAAAAAAGCCATCTCTGAAGAAAAGTCAGTAGATGTCACTGACCTTGTTCGCCGCATGTTTCGTATTGCAAAAGATGAAAATGCACCTAGCACGAGTTCTGCGCTAGGAGAGTTCTTTGGTCGAGACAGTGCATTTTTTGCTGGCAACTTAGGTAAAAGGGCACGTAAAGCTTTTAATGAAATGGCTAGACGTGAAATAGACAAGCTACCAAACACCACCTTTGAAAAGATGAGACTTCGCCATTCCACGCCTGTGTTTAGCGATGGAACAAAAAATGATGAGTTTATTAGTGAAGATGTTTCACCACTAGAGATAGTAATTTGGCACTCAGAAAACGGAGAGTTAGGTGCATTCAAAGCACTACCCGGAGAGGTTATGGACGTAGTTTCTGCTTTTGCAGAATACGGCGCACGGATAAGAAATGATAGCTTATCTGCGCGGTACTTTGAGTTTGTTACAGAAGCAAAGGAAATAATTCCACAAGAGTACAGAGATGAGTGGGATTCTGCTGCACGAATATATCAAGCAGAATGGTGGGATAGAATTCGCCTAAACGGACCCATTACTAAAACTTTTGCAAAAAACGGTGTAACAACAGTGGGTGCAAGGGAAAGGGCTGCTGATAACGGCTCTGACTATTTGAACTTTGAAGACTTAGATGTCAACGAGGTATACGGTACGGAAATAAACACGTCTATCTTTACTAGAAATTATAAGGGTAATGACAATCCTGTAACCATGTTAAATAACTTTGTTGGACAAGTTAGCAAGGCTATTTCTGGAAATAATAAAGCTACCACAATAAATGAAATTGGTGTGCAATTTAATACTATGCTACAAGAACTGGCTAGTAGAGATGAAAAAGGAAACGCTGTATTTAGAGCAGATAGCCCTGAAGACATTGCAAGACTTCGAGCAATATCTGGATATCTTTCTGCCTACATATATGATGCGTGGGGTAAGGACGCTCAAAGATCTTTAAAAGCAATAACCTCTGGGCAAACAGAAGTTGTAGGGGCGTTTGGCGCAGTAGATGTTCCGTCAGCGTTTCCTTCTATAAACGTAGATGACTTAGAAAACTTACAGCAAGCTTTAAGATTTCCTGTACGATACGCAGATGGCTCTAGTGAAATGATTAATATCGTGGATTTAGGTGGGATACTCGAAACAAACAACAGCATTTTCCACGAACTATCCAACTCTAAAGCATTTGCACAAAAGGTTGTAGAACTACGCGCCGATGTAGTTGGCAAGGTAGAAGCGGCAGCAACCGAAGCCGTAAGAAACAAAAGAATACTGCAAGTCGGACAAGACAGTGTGATTAAAGCTTCTAATATTCCTATAGACAAGCCTGAAGATTTTCTTATGAATGTGTTTAATATAGGTGAGGGCGGACTATACAGAATCCAAGACATGAAGAGAAACGCCCTTATAAATCTGGTAGGTGCAAAGAAGTTCAAAGAGGGTGGAGGAGATGTCATCAGCCTTACCGTTAATGTTGATGGACAAGACGTAAACGCCGTAGAAGTTATTGATCAGGCATTCCGTAGCATGGTCATCAACGGTATGATGAACGTTGCAAAGCTTAAAACTCAAGAAGGAAAAACTCTACTGGGATTGCCAGAAGGACAGAAAGTTCTGAAAACCTTCGATGCACCAGCAGAAGGAGCTTTACTTTTTGAGGGTGAGCAGGGGGCTATCTTTAAGAAAAATCTAACAGCGTTGCTTGTTGGAACAGAATCCCTTTCTTACAATATTCCTACAGAAAAACAGATGAAAGACGCGGAAAAGTGGGTTGATGCTATCGAAGGTGTATTTGACTTTTTGGCTTCACAAGCAAAGACTGATCTTACCCGCGTCGAAATAGGCAACCTATTCCGCCCTCTCACTACTAACTATGCCATGTCTCGTGGTTTTAGTTTGATGCGAAATCAAGTCAGTGTTCCGTATGTGTCCGGCGAACTAGCTTTATCTATTGCCACCGCTGCTGGAATTGATATGATGAAGATGGCAGCAACTAGCAGAGAAAACGCAGAGTTTGTTCTTAGGGTTATGGAATATCCACAAAGTATGACTAAGAAGGACTTTGAAAAATTTGGAAGTGCAACATTTGACTTCGTATACACAGAGATGTCAAGACTAGGTTTGAATATGGTTGACTATCTTCCAGAAGGAACACCTGAAGACATACAGAAATACTTTACGGCACAACTAATTCCCGGAGATACAGAAGGATGATGAAAACATATTACAACGGACAACGCAAGGGTATGATGTATGGTGGTATGTCTCGTCGCAAGCCGATGATGTACGGCGGTACAGCAACCAAGCCCCGCAAAAAAGCACAGATGGGTGGGATGATGCAGTCTGCGCCTATGATGCAACCACAGAAACAAGAGAAACCGACCCAGATGCAACCTATGGGTATGTCAATGAATATGGCAAAGGGGGGTATGGCAAAGTCAAACAAGAGTGGTAAAAGAAAATTTGCAGCACTTGCTCCGCCTTATGATAAGGTAACTTATGCGGATAAAATTGCCGGTGCCGCAGGTATCGTAAGAGATAAAGACGGAAATCCAGTACGAGACAGAGACGGAAATCCTGTACGCAGCGGAATGATGTACGGCGGAAAGGCAAAGACTCGTGGCTAGGAAGGTTATTCGTGCACCAGAGGGCTACCACTGGATGAAAAAGGGCAAGGAGTTTGTCCTAATGAAAAACCCCAAAGACGGCTACAAGCGTCATCGGGGTTCGTTTTTGAATGCACGATTCGAGGTAATCAAGGAACACAAGAAGTCTTGACTACTTAAATATATTGTCTCGATTTATCCAACATCTCATTTCCCATCGATCTGAGATATCTAAGCAGGGATGCTATAGAGTGTGCACCTTCATACTCTGGCATCCCTGAATTCATTACGGACTCTAAATCTTCTGGCGTAACGCCATCCATATTTAGTTCGATATTGCCGTCTTGTTTTAGGTACGCTGTAAATTGAAATAGATTAGCTTTGTGCTGCTTCTTTGCCATTGACGTTCTCTAGTTCTTGAATTGCTAGGTTGTAACAGTCGGCTCTAAATGTGAATCCGTTTGCCGGATCGACATCCCCTCTGTTGTATCGTGTAGCCTTTTTATAAAACGTTTCTTTTGGTATCTCTCCCAAAATCCAAGCCTTGCTGTGATCTGTAAGGATGCGGACAAAGACATAGCTGTCGCAGTCTTGCTTCGATCCGTGTGCAGCCACAGAGCAATCATAGTTTGGAGATGGCGTAGTATTGCACCGCTTGGTCTTTACGTCGACACGTCGGTTTCCTATCAACAGGTCAAAGTCCTTACTGTTGACAGGCTCACCGCCGACGTACTCCTCAACGATTATTTCTCCGATTGCCCCAACCACATTGCTGAGACTGCCCGTGATGCTGCCCTGTAGATTACCTACAGAGGCAGCTTTCTTTTTGGCACGAGAAATAATATCAGGCGTTATCTTGATTTGTATCAACAGACTCTTCCTTTACAGACGAAACCAACATGTTTGTGAAGGCAGATTGTGCCGTACGTAGTTGGTCTATACCAAACTGCGCCTGTGCAACCTTAACATTCAAATCACGAATCTGATTGACGATGTACTTCTGTTTGTCCTCTAGGGTGTCAAACTCGTATTCTGTTCCATCGATTACGATGATGTCTTTTTGTTCTTCAGACATTACTTTCTTCCTTTTCTCTAGGTAACCAAAATTCTGCCTCTGACCCACAGTCTTTGCATTCCAGAAACGTAATCATAGAATAGTAATTATTGTCTTCTAAGTCAACATCACTGTTCCAAATCATTTCACCTTTACAATGCCAGCAACTCACTTGCCTTCTCCTTCTTTGGCTTCTTTCTCTTTTAGTTTCTGCCATTCCGCATAGCTAGGATGGCTGCGGGGTGGGTTGTATTGAACCCAACCGTCACCCCGCTTCCAAACCAACTTACTCATGCTGCGTTCAAGTCCACTACTTCACAGACACCCGCAGTACAAGCCAACTCACGTGACCCACTGGTGTTGTCTTCTTTCTCGAAGTCAGTCAGCTTTTCCCAATCAATCTTGACATCCTTGTAGGTCTGCATCCACTCGTTATACTCATCCACATCGATGTCCTGATACGGAGCCTGTTGATAGGTGTGGTCACTGTGAGGAAGGAACGAGACACCAGACGCAACGTCAAAGTTTTCGTATACCCACGCACCGACTTCCATCCATTCGTGTTCCTTTACCGTGATGGTAACAGATGGCTTGTGCTCACACCAATGTAAGGCATAGGTCTTCCACAATTCTAGCTGCTCGATAGCTGTCATCTGAGTTCGTGTAACTGCACCGTCAGGCGACTTCATCGGGAACGAAAAGACAGTCGTAGAGTCTGGCTTCATCATGTCACGCTCGTTGTGTACGCCGGTTTCGATCAGGAACTGCGTCAGGGGGTCTTTGTTGTCACCACGAACAGTACGGATGTAATAATCGTTGTGTCGTGCATGGATGCCACTAGCTGCATCTACCAATTGCGATACGGTTCCTGACGGCTTTACGCAGGTGATTGCTGCGCTGACAGGGATACCAATCTCCTCTGCAATACGTCGGTTTGTTTCTACAGCGGTTTCCCGCATCTCTTCGAGCCAACGCTTGCTATCCACGTTCTTTGAAAGAAGCGGATGATCCATGATGCCTGTCAGGGACACACCCAACAAACGCTCATCTTCCGTGTTCTTCTTCCAGATGTTACGAAGGTACTTGAAGTCTGTCAGAGTAGACTGCAGGGTTCCCAAGACTGTTGCCAAGCGTACCTTATCTTTGAGGTCTTGAAGGGAGTCGGTTTCACGAACAACTACCTCAGACAGATTACAAAACTGGTAACCACGCAAGATGATTTCAGAACATGGGTTTGTTCCCCACATGTGACCTGTCTCACGACGACCGTTACGAGCAACATGTTTGTCGGCTGCTTCACGGTTGAACATGCCACGCTCACCAGACTTGCTATCGTACAGGGCAAGCCACTCTCGCATGAACGTACCCATCTCAGGCTTTGTCTTGTAGGCAACTGAGTTGTTTGCCAGCGCACGTTGTGGCTCAGACTCCCACCACATACCAGACTTGGCGTGTGCCATCTGATCGTCGTTAAGGTTCGACAGGCTAATCAGAGCAGAGCGACGAACACCCCCTACGACTACGATCTCTCCAATCTTACACATGAGATCGTGGCACTCGATTGGAAACAGACGGCGACCACGTGCCTTCTTGAATATTTCAACAGTAAAGTTAAACAGATCGACAAGGGGTTGTGGTCCGCTTGCACGACCACCCATAACCTTCAGGCGTTCCCCTGCAGCCCGAACACCGGACACATCCCACGAAGGAATCTGTCCTGCATAGAGCAACGCAATCAACTCGCGCAGTGCCTTTGCCCATCCCGGTTTGCTATCCCCTACTTTAATTACAGTATCGGACTTATTAAAATTATCAGATATAGTAGGTAGCCTATCGACATTTTCTCTCTCCACACTAAAACCAACGCCTGTACCACACATCAAAATATACATACATTCATCGAACGCACGAGGGCTATCTACAGGAATGTAGCTACAATTGTAGCCACACACTGCGTCACGGTCTAGGGCTTGACCAGCAGTCATCATTGCTCTCATAGAAGGCATGATACGCAGATTGAGGATAGCCTCTTCGAGTTCGTTTCTCAGTGAACTGTCCAGCTTATAGCCGTGCTTGTCGTGCACATAAGAATCCATAAAAGAAATATATCGGGATACGGTCTCATCCCAGTTCTCCCTGCGCTGCTCGTCTTCGATCCAACGTGCATAGCGCGACTTGTGAATGAATTGTTGGTATGGTGTAGGCAACATGTTGTTCATGTTCTTATTCCTCTTCGTGTCGGTTTTTAATTGTTAATAGTCTGTCTGTGTACCATCTGGCTTTGGAAAGGTCTTGGTCTCCGTTTTTGTATCTTTCTCGCCATGTGTACTTGAGGATGTTACCTTTGTAGTATCCTCGTAATTCTTCTGGAGACAACGCCGCCTCGATTGCGTCGATGCACTCAATACCTGCTTGATTATAGTGTGGCGGATTGTTGACAAGATCTACCCCCCCGTACGCTTCTTTACCAGCCTGTTCGTTTTCGTCTTCCATCATCTTCATGTATGCTTCGTGTCTCATCGATTGTCTCCGCTGCCCTGCAACATATCGCGGTTCTTGCGATCCTCTAACTTGTCCAAGTTGCGCTGCGCGACCTCTTCTAAGCTGTATCCTAAGTCTCTTGCAAGAATTGCAACGTACCATAACACGTCTCCCAGTTCCTTTGCAATATCATCCTTGTAAAAAAGTTCAGGCTTTCCGTCGCGGATAATCTTCTTTACTTTGTCCGCTACCTCACCGGCTTCCCCAGCTAAACCCAGCGCAGGGTACACAATAGCGTATTCGTTGGGGTATATCGCGGTGTCTTCCGCTCTCATTTGGTATTCATCTAGTTTCATTGCTTCGTTCCAAAATCTACTTTAACTACGTTGCCTTCAACTGCTTTGATTGCTTTAGGATCAGTGATCTCTGCCTCTTCAATCATCTCCTGACCTACCAGCCTAAACTGTATCGCAGCAACACCCCTATCGTAAACCTCGTCGGTGTGCATACGGATCATATCGAGTGCACCCTCTTGTATGACCATAGCCGAATCGAAATCTTCATCCTCTTCGTACGTCTTGCTTGTGGTGTCGTACGCTGACAGGGTAAACTCATTGTCTCCGGTAGAACGAAGAATGATGTAATACCTGTCCGGTAAAAGAGACAGGGCTTCCATACTCTGTTGGATATCGCTATCGTCTGCCATTTTTTTCATACCAATCTGTTGGAATTGAGCCTTCAGCCCAGATAAAATTATGTCGTTCACACCAAGCAGCGTACGTTGTTTTGCTACCCTTGTAAATCTTATTTGATGCACGAAGAAATACAAACCGAATATCTAGCTTGGGATGTTGTTTCTTGACAAGTAGCATCTTAACTCTGTCGTCTTTTGTTAGGTGGCCTTTTGCCTCAACGTAGATGTCTGACTTTTCTAGGTAGAAGTCAGGTGTATAATTGCGTGGTTCGGGTATATATTGAAACTTTGTTTCTTCGTACCGAAATGGCACTTTGTTTTCTGTCAATGTTCGAGCAAGATTCAACTCGAACTGCGACCTATATCGTGATTTTTTCAAAACTCTAGTCCAATCGATTGAAATCTTTTTATCAGATACCCTGCCAGTTTGGGGGATAGTCTTTCTATATTTGTAAGTTCTGTTGTTAAAGGGTGCATCGGCACACATACATACGCTCCCGCGTGAGATATTCTGCTTATCTTTTGTAGTTCTTCTTCTACAGTCTTTATGTCTCGCACCTCAGTATCTGCGTGGAGCGATCCTTCTTTGCTGTAGTTGTTGACAAGAGTGAGAGGCAGGCCGTTCTGATGTATACGCATCTGACAGACCCGCCTTTCTCCCCCGCTCTTCTTTGTCGACTCGATGTAGATGTGATACAAGTTTTTGTTCATGTGCATCAAGTCTACTTCATAGTTCTTTACAAACAGGTACGGCATCATAGTTCCTTTTTCTTTAGAGTCGAATACCAAACCTGTGGTGGCGACTTTGCTCGTGATGTTACACGACTGTGCAAGATAGCATCAGGCCAACAGTGGTGTCGATAACCACACAGGTTGCATTCGCGTGGTAACAGCTTGTTTCCTGTCGAAACCAACTCACCTTTGTTCTTGTAGGTTTCTGGAATTGGTTTGTACGGCTTGAACGGCTTCACATCTGGGTTGTTAAGGAACTTGATTCGTTCCGCAGCATCCCTGAGATAGTCTGCCTTGTCTTCTTGTGACCAGTCTGGCACGTCGACTACAGCAACCATACCGTTTGACTTGTTGACAACTATCCATCCACCGAACGGCAAACCGACAGCCTCACTATACAAGAACCCCTGCATCAAGTAACCAAATGGGTCTTCTTCCTTTAGCTTGTCGTAACCACCCATCCCAGTAAACTTATAGTTGAATGCCCAGTCACTTGCAGACTTGATATCCCAGACCTTATCTTGACCTGTTTCATCTCGTAAGATTACGTCGAGGGTTCCTTTTAGTTTCTCCCCGCCGATATCTAACTCGACCTGTTTCTGGTAGTCCACGATCTCAACCCCAGCCTCTTGCATAACTGCCATGAGGATAGATTCAGTGAGATCACCAAACATGAAACGGAACAAGGTATTATATTCCATGTCTTCTTTTATGCCGTGTTTATCCAGTACCTGCTGGCAAAGTGGACGACCCAAACCGGACATACGAAGACGGTACTCACCCCTGCTATTAGGACTGAGTTGCTTTACAATAGAGTTTGCACAATCGTTTTTAAATGTTTCGATAGTCTCAGGGGAGACAGAAACTTCCCCCCTGAGAGCCTTAGACATATAGTCTTGGATTTTAAGCAGCGTTAGCATTGTCAAAGTCCGCTGCTAAATCGATGTCGTCATCGTCAGCGAGAAGCTTTGCTGCGTCCCGATGCTGGTTCATAACAGTCTCATTGTGACCTTTTACAGTCTCAACAAACTTAGCCATCAACTCCTTGTCGTATGCGCTGATCTCTGGAACTACACCCTTCAAGGTAGGGTTTGGTGTCCAGTAGGTTACGCTGCCTTTCTTGTGGCGGCTTGTACCCAACAAGATTTCGCACTTCTGCATAACCTTGTTTTGCTTGCTCAAGTTGTTGATGAAGTCGTTCATCGGAATGAAACCAGAACGTTTGAAGTAAGCAACGACAGGTTCGTTATCCAAAACGACCTCGTTACCATCTACGTCCTTAAATGTGCCAGACACCTTAGAGTAAAGGATTTGGTTACAGCTTGACGCACGAGAGTTGAGGTAAGCAACGTCATCCTTAGACAAACGATCTTCCTCGTCACGAGTCAAGCGACCACATTTGTTTCCGCCGTTTGTATCGGGGAACATACCAGACAGTACGGTCTTCTGTACTGACTTGGATGCAAACGTACCGCTTTCCTGATCCCATACACTGTACTCGAATGTACGAAGGATTGGGCGGATTACCACTTCTTCTGCAAAGATGTAGCGACCATCCATGTACATCTTCCACGATCCACGAGGTAGGCTCTTACCGTCCTCTGTCTCTGCATCGTAGTTGATATTGATTCTAGGTAGTCCTTTTTGACCAGTCTGTTTTACATTCTGACCACTTGCTGCCATCAATGCTTCATCGTTGTCTGCATTCATAGCTGCTACAATTGCGTCCATATCGTCCATATTCATTAAGTCTGTCCCTGTATCCATGATTTTTCATGCTCCTGTTGTTAGGGTTGTAGACTGATACTACAGGTCTACTTCTGTCAAGTCAAGCCAATTTTTGCCTATTTTTAATTCTATTCCGACAGGCATATCGTACGCCACATTATATCTTCTGATTGTCTCTTCAGGTAATGACATCATTGCTTCTGTCATCAGCTTGATACAAATATCTTTTTCGTTTGGGTGTACATCGACTACGATTGAATCGTGTACCGTGTTGCATATCACAGAAATAAGTTTTCTGTCAAGGAACAAATTTTGCAGCTTGACAAGAGCGATAGGCAATAGGTCAGCGGTAGCAAATCCCTGCACTGGATAGTTACAGATTGCAGTCCGATTTGTAGCCGTACCCCACTGAGTCCAACGTGCGTGAGGAAAGGCATACTGCCTGCCGCTTGGAAGGGTGATTAATCGCTTCTGGACGGCCTCTCGCTGGAGTTGCTCGTGCCAAGTAGTGACACCCTCATACTTTTCTTTAAAGGCTCTGTAGTAGCGTTGTTGAGCGTCGGTTCCGGTGACACCACCGTACAAGGGTTTGAAGGTGTGAGCCTTCGCTTCCTGTCGGCTGCATCCGATAATACTGGCAGTATAGCTGTGAACATCTGTACCCTCATTTACATCGATGTAGGCTTGGCTGTCTTTAGCAAGGAAACCTGCTACCCGAAATTCTAGCTGGGAATAATCCCCTTCAAGTATCGAGCCACCCTCGAAGCGGCTCTCGACCACCTTCCGTATAGCGAAGGTATTTCCACGTGGCATATTCTGAAAGTTAGGATTGCGGCTCGAAAGACGACCCGTCGCCGTAACACACTGCATAAACTCTGGGTGTATAAAGCCATTCTCGTCAACATTGTTTTTCATCCCTTCTACAAAGGTGGACAGATAGGTACGCAACGCATTGTAACGTACATAGGCTGTAACAAATTCGTGGGCATCACCAGACAAGTCGGTTTGTCGGTTTTCTAAAGTAACCTTGTCGGTTTTGAATCCGGCGGATGCCGTATCCATCGGATCACGCGGAACCAACTTGAAGCCAGCAACCTCGCCGGTAGGAACGTAGATAACTCCTGTGCCACTACACGGCTTGCAGATACGGATTGCTTTTCCTAGTGTGCCATCTTTCTTGCGAGGGCTGACGCGACCTTCCCCACGACAATCTGTGCATTGATGTCCGCGTGTCTTTTGAACTACCTCTGTCATGCGGCGGACAGTTGAGTTGAACTCACTGCGCTTCATGCGGGTACGCAGTTTGGGTTTCATTGTGGAGCCACGCATCTCGTGACCCAGATTAAACATACGCGACCACTCAGGTTTGTCCTTCACTTTGCGGGAATACAGTAAGACGCTTCGATCATCAGGACTGGACAGGTTGACAGGAGTATCCCCCATAGCTTCCCGCGCCAGTTTGTTGAGGCGTACCTCAAGGATGTCCATCTCTTCTTGGTATTCTTTCTCGATCTCATCGAGGGTCTGTAGGTTTATCTTGAGTCCCTGTTGCTCGATACGAGCGAGGGTATCTGTCATCTCAAGCGAAAGCTTTAATGTCGGTATCAAGTTGTTGGTCATTGAATAGTTCCTCAAAGGTAGTGCCAAAGGCATCAAGCTGTTTAAGTGCAATCTCTTCAGTAGCAAGTACGTCAGCTTTTCCGTACTCTTCTACTATCTCCCACGGTATGTCGTAAAAGGTCTTGCCGTCTTTAAGATACGGCGCAACGAGGTCTTTCTCCTTGCGGGTAACGTCATACTTTTCTGCAAGAGCAGCAAGTCCAAGAGGCCAACGCTGGGCTTTCGATAAAATATATTCTGCAACCATCGTATCATAGACGTGTCCTTCATACTTGAATCCGCATTCTCTGATCCACGACAGATCAAACTTTATGTTTTGTCCCACAACAACGTCAGCCGTGTCAAGTTCCCGCTGGAATGTTTCGGCAGCAAAGTCGTAGGCTGGCTTGTCAGCGTGGGAGTAGCAGTGATAGTGGACAGTCTTACCCAACCACTTGTAGCCAATAGAAACGAGTCGGTTTCCAAAGTAAGGCAGGGCAGTCGTGCCACCGCTATCCTTGTGTATGTGGGTTGTTTCCACGTCGAAGGTTAGAACATTAGTCATTAGTAAGTGCCTTTAGTCTGTGTACAAGCCACTCTGGTTTTTGATCTAGCAGTATTCTAAGCTGTGTTTGAAAATATGCAAGTTCTTCCTGTGGCGTAGGGGACTCTACCTGATCTTCTTTTAGAATGTAGTTACATACAAAATGAGTCAAATCTCTTTTGTGATTGTACCACACATTTCTACCTTTTATTCTCCATTTTGCACTACTAAGACTTACAACGTACTTTTGATTTACTAAGACTGTTCCGCTTCCGTAATCCTGTATCGACAATCTGTGCTCTAGCAGACCTATAAGTTTGGAAAGTCTCCCTGCTTCTCTTCGCGGTTGATTGTTTAAATCGTCAGACTCAGAAATCTTTTTTGCTTCTTTTCTAGCAGCAGCTAGTTTTTTCTTTAACTCAGGTATATCTTTGGAAGAATACGTTTGCATGTTTTCTTCACGATGTCTTATTTCTCTACAATGATTTATATATTCTAAAGAAGGCATCTATTCTCTCCGTTCCTTATCTGTTTCAATATAGTGGCAGTTTGCACAGAGGATTCTACACTTTCTGATTTCATTTATCAAGTTAGTTAGTTTGTAATCCATCATGTGCGCTATGGCTCGTCTCTTTTCGCTAGGGTACTTGTGATCAAAATGTAAAGCAACAGGCTGTTCGTTATATCCACAAATCTCACAACCCTTGCCACACTTGTATCTGTCGAGCCAGTACCTTCTGCGCGGCTTGACCGTCATCAATAATACACGCCACGTTCGATATCGATCTGTCCGTTGATCATACCATGCCATCCGTTCAGCTTGTTCTTGGATATGCAAATGTGACGCACAGTGTTCTCAACCTCGCTTGAGCCTGTCTTGCCGATACCTATGATGATGTCGGCTTCCCCTGCCTTACCTGTCCGTGAGTTATCCAGCATCGAATAGTCAATCCACTGCCTGTCGTGTGCCTCATAGCTTGCCTGACTGACAGCCCACATCAATAGTCGGTTTCGTTTGGCAATCTCACGAGCAACAACGTACGTTTCTTTGAGGCGTTCATCCCCACGATTGTACTCGCCAGAGATACGAAACTTATCCAACTGGTCACAGAACATAACGTCAGGCTTGTTTAGCTTGGCATACTCATCGATCTCTTCAACCGACGTGCCAACTGAATCCATGATCGTAAGCAAGGGGGCTATCTCTTCTTGATAGCGTCTACCCAAGTCGGTTCTGTTGCTTACCATCTCTGGGCGGGTGAGTTCAAAATACGACTGGATGATACGCAGCTTAATCTTTGGGGCTGGCTCTTCGTTAGCCCAGTAAGTTACCTTGAACCCCTGCTTGACGTACGATGCCGCAAGGAAACAACAGAAGGTTGTCTTGCCTACTTCTGGTCTGGCAAACAGGATACCTAAGTTACCACGATCTAATCCGCCAACATTCTCACTGATCAGATCGTATGTAAAAGGGAAATCGGGATCACCAGCTTCGTCCTCTAACAGTTGTTCGAAGTCGTGTTCCACCTTTGTGTAGGTTGTTTTGTCGCTGATGCGTCCGTCTTCTACTGTTTCGATGAGGCGGCGTAGTTCACCAAACTCCTCACTGTCACCAGTAAAGATTTCGATTGCCTTCTCACCTATGACCCGCGCACGATCACGCAACCAGAAGTTGTGTACCAAATCTAGATGCAAATCGTGGTTGTCGGCGTTACCAACGTCTAGCTTTGCTATGGTTTCGTGTACCTTGTTCCGCGCAGCTTCTGGCA
>Ga0208767_1001206_pt1 | contig 20670 bp, 27 predicted proteins | sample VirMetDEL_Mar_21_FD_184514 | JGI IMG/M metagenome (GOLD analysis project Ga0208767, IMG submission 184514) | Aqueous microbial communities from the Delaware River and Bay under freshwater to marine salinity gradient to study organic matter... | ecosystem: Environmental > Aquatic > Marine >... | reverse complement strand
AGTTTGTATGACCGACCAAAGCATCGCAGGCCTTGTCAATACACAGAGAAGGCCAGAGTTTTCTAACTTTCTTCATTTCTTGGTTTCCGATAAGTGAGACCACGAGATTTTACCCATCGACCATCGATGAGCTCCAATTTTGTGCTGATCCAAAACCAATGAGCTTTTGATTCAACGTGTTTTGATTCCTGGATTTCCAGGGTCTTTGGGCTAGGCATAAGCGACTCCAAAATAATTTCAAGGACCACCAGAATGATGATCAACATGCCCACCGTAATGGGCATGGTAACATCACTGAGGCATTGGGGCCGTACCGCACAAATGCGGAAGACGGTGAGACTCATCAACAAAATGAGCCACACTGTCAATTTGAACCAGGACCGATTCCTGGCTCATTGATTGGCAAATCTCGGCACCGAGATTCATGACAAGATCAGCCCTGAAATGGGCATCCTGACGAGGACACAATGCCTCTACGACGATGACCTTCTCGGTCACCAGGGAACCGTCGTTGGCGACGTATGCTCCCCGACCTTCCAGTGCTGTCGCTCCACCGAAGAGCTCAGACAGGGTTGAGAGGACATGGTCAACACTACTATTGACCAAAGCCTGATCAGCAGGCACGTTGACATCAACGGTCGTCGGGACCGTTACCTTGACGCTTGAATCAATCATATTGTCTCCTTTGATTGATCGGTTTTGGCAGGATTGCCAGGATGACCATCACGGTCATTCATTTTCTCCAGAGTCAAACTGATTGACTCCAAAGCCTCTGCGATACGGTCCTGTGACCGTACCAGTGAATAAATCAGATCCCAGGTTGCTTTATCGAGCATATTGTCTCCGTTAAATAAGAGGTCTATCAAAATTGCCAATGGGCTCACATCTTGGATTTGTGAAACCCGCCATTTCCATCCTTTTCCAAAGACAGAATTTTGCCTGGATAACTACTCTGTCAACCAAATCCCTGGTTGATCTCTGCTCCCTGGTCACACAAAAAAGATCAGGGTCATTATCAGCACATTCTGTGATCCCCTTGACCACATGACCTTTGATCAAAGCGTTAGCAATCGGCTCAAGCTCAATGGCAGGGTCCAAATCTTTAATGACTCTCATATTGTCCTTTCGTATAATGTTTTCCGTGCCCCCCAAACTCGGGACCTTCATCATAAAGTCAAGGCCTCACATGTCAACTTTATTCGTCAAAAAAATTTCAGATAAAGGAAAAAAGTGCATAAATGGTTGAAATTGTTACAGAAAAAAAATGAGTGGAAGATGCGAAAAATTTCTGATCAGACGGGAAAAGCCGTAGCATCGTGCTCATCCTGGTTCAAAGCAGGCATCATTCCTCCAGAGAAACACTGGCCTGGGATCTCGACTTTTCTTGTGAATGAAGGATTGACCGAATACACATTGGATCGGGTGACATCATTATATGACCAACAACGTCGAGCCGAGGGTCTGATCGTCAACTGTCATTTCTGTGGGGACGAATTCTTACGACATACTCAAACCAGGATTTACTGTCATAAACCAAAGTGCAGATCCCTGAAGAACCAGAAGGAAAGAAACAAGATCAAGCCTGCTGAACCAGGGAAATATAAAATGTTCAATCTCGGACCTGGACCAAAAGCTTGCAAGGATCATTTGATCACTCGTGAAGTCATTAATGAATCGGTGAAGGAATATCTGGAAAAAGGGAAATCAATTGAGAATCTTCCAAGTTATGACCCTGGAGTGATGACCAGACTGGAAGATGAAATGATGAGAGCAGGGTTTTAATGAGTGAAAAGCTAACGGTTAAAGAACTGAAATTCGTAGCAGGGATCATTCAAGGTAAGTCTCAAGAACAGGCTTGTATTGATGCAGGATACTCTGCTCAGAGTGCCAGGACACAGGCCAGCAGGATGATGAGTAAAAGCCACATTCAAGGGGAGATAGAAAAGCAGGTTTCGGGGCAGGGATGGACCCCCGAAAAAGTGATCGGAGAACTGCAAAGCTTGTATTACAAGTCTCTCGAGGCTGAATCCTTCTCAGTAGCCAAGGATACCCTGGTGTTGCTTGGAAGACATGTTGGGATACTCAGAGATGAGAGACACACAAAGACCGAGGTCTCCCATTCATTTGAGATGCTACTCGACAAAGCAAAGGACATCACCCCTGAGCCCTTGCAAATAAACGATTCACGCACGATGCCCGTGTACAATTCTCAAGAAAAAGACACACATGTCAATTGACCAGGCAGACGGGGTCGTCTCCCCCTGTTTGCCCAGGCAGGTCAGGTCCCCCCCAGTCTACCTGGCCTGCCGACCACAAAAAGGAAAAAAGAAGGAACGGTAGGGGTCCCTGGATCGGAGCCCAGAGCCAAACCCCCCGGGGCCCCGCGCCACCGCCACCCCATAATTACATACAGTAGTTAGAGGCATTTATGCACACAGACCGAAAATCCCTAAAACAACGTGAACAGCTAGAAGGATACCTAAATGAGCAACTACGAGAGAGACGAACAAAGGAGACAGGAGATGGCTCAGGAAAGACAAGAAGAAAAGGCATGGAATACGACAGGTTCAGCGCAGAAGATGACCCAGTCGCCCCAATATAACCCCACTTTACGCTACGACGATCCAACGGTAAAAAGTCTTAGGGACCCAGTCGAACATCCGGCCCACTATACATTTGGCAAAATAGAGGTTCTCGACGCAATTGAGGACTGGGGGCTGGATTATCACAGGGGTAACATACTAAAATACTTAGTTCGGGCGGGGAAAAAGGGAGATAAACTAATAGAAGACTTACGAAAAGCCCGGTTTTACCTAGACAGGTACATTCGGCTGCATCAGGAGCATAAAGATGGAATCGATTATCATTGAACTAGACGACGAGACCTTTATACATTTAGCTTTATTAGCGCATGAAAGGGAGATGACCTTGAATGACTTGATTGTGCAGCTATTGAGAGAACAAGTTGAGAGGAACCCTACAAACACGGTAGATATACAGATGGTAAATGGAGAATGATCTAGTCCAGCTTGTAGCAAAACTGCAAAGGGACCCGGTTTTCTATTTCAACAACTGCCTAAAAATCCAAGAGTTTGGGACGGGGGAGCTAATTCCTTTTGAGCTCAACGAGGTACAGGGGATTCTGCATAAAATGATGCAGAGGCAGATTGACCGGGACGAGCATGTGCGTATGATTGTGCTGAAGGCCCGTAGATTTGGTATATCAACGTATGTACAGGGGCGGTTTTTCCATCATGCAGCCATGAACCGAAACAAGGTGGTACAGATCACGACGCATAGTAAGGCGGCTACTGATGTCATGTTTAATATGGCCCGGACTATGGAGCAGAATCTGCCGAAGGAGATAAAGCCACAGATGAAATATTCGGGTAAGCGGGAGATGCACTGGGGTAGCGATGAAGGTGGTCTTAACTCGCTGTATAGCCTGAGTACGGTAGGGGGTCGGGAAGTGCGGGGTAGTAAGGTGGACTTTCTACACTGTAGTGAGGTGGCAAGCTGGGGACATGGTGGAGAGGAATACTTGCTCGGCCTACTAAACTGCGTGGTTCAAGGCTTTAAAACGGAGGCGATTATTGAGAGCACGGCTCAGGGCACGGGTGGAGTGTTTCATGACATGTTCTGGGATGCGTATGCTGGGGACAGTGGTTGGGAGGCGGTGTTCTTCCCCTGGTATATGTTCAGTCATTATACAAAGGACTTTAAAGACGATGATGAGCGACAGGAGTTTCAGGCTATACTTGGAACGGATGATAGATACGGAGGTGAAGAGGAAGCAAAGCTTCTGGGAGTCTCGTGTGAGTTTGACATTGGTGCGGAAGATCCGCTCAGGTTTGAGGTAACACTAGAAAATTTAAACTGGAGAAGGCAGTGCATACGGACCCAGTGTCAGAATGATCTGAACAAGTTTCACCAGGAGTTCCCTAGCACCGCGAGAGAGGCTTTTGTATCAACAGGTAGAGGTGTATTCCCAAGGGAGCAGTTAAACGAGATGGTTTTAGATGCGGAGAAGCTGTCCCGGGAAGTGCCGAGTGAAGGGTTCCATATCCCGATACAGGCGTACAAAGAAGGTAGGACTAAAGAGAAGTATATTATAGAGGCCCAGGATGATGGAGAGCTTCAGGTTTGGCAGAGACCTAACAAACAACGGGACTATAGGATTGGCGTTGATGTGGCGGAAGGCCTTGATATAGGCCGAGATACAGACTGGTCGGTAGCGGTAGTGATAGATCCTCACACGTTTGAGGAGGTGGCCATGCTGCGTTGCAAGATAGATCCCGACCTGCTGGCTTGGCAGTTAGCTAGTCTCGGTAAGTGGTACAATAATGCACAGCTATTTGTAGAGAGAAATAATCATGGACTTGTAACTTTGAAATTTCTCCAGGAGATTCATTTGTATCCCAATCTTTACTCAGAAAAGATTTTAGATGAAAGATCGTCTCGTACCGCTAGAAAGCTGGGATTTCATACGACTGTTAAGTCTAAGCCCCTGATAATAGACTATTTACGGGAGCTAATACGGGAAAGGGAAATAAAGATTCATTCTCCAAAGTTACTGGATGAGCTACAGACTTTTGTAAATTTACCTAATGGCAAAATGGCGGCACAACCGGGATCACACGATGATTGTGTTATGGCCCTGGCAATAGCTGCATTTGGAGCAAAGATGTATCCGGCATCGGGTCAACACCAACAAAGACATGTGCCGTTTTACCGGAGGCCACTGAAACTCTTTACCCCTTCTAGTTTATGACCAATGTTATTACAGCAGACTTTGGACAACGACATTTAGAAGAGGACCTCGAGCCTGTAATGTCAAACTTGATTGACGTATTTATAGAGCATTTTGGGGAGGAAGCTGGTTTACAGCTATCACTTGGCATCTGTGCTTCGCTGAACAATTTATCTGAAAAACTGGAAAAGGAAATAAATGGCAGAGGAAGTACAAGCGATTGAGGTTGAGGTCAAGACGGTTAGTGCGCCGCTTGATGATCTCGCCAAGTTAGTTCAGGAAAAGTTTACAGAGGCACGAACTTATCGGCGGGATCACGAAACCCACTGGCAGGAGTCCTATGATGCGTATAGGGGGAAGTATCCCAGTCATATAAACAAATCAACGGAACTGGCAAATGAGCGAGGGATTTTTGTCAACCAGACTAGACGAAAAGTCAATTCGGCTAAAATCAAGATTGGCACACTCCTATTTGAAGATGGTCGCATTCCTTTCAGTATTACGCCTTCTCGGAGGCCTAGATTTGTTCCGCCTGACTTGGATGCGCCTGCTGGAAGGCCTGACCTTCTTGAGGATGCGATCCGGGGTCGTGCTGAAAATATGGAGAACAGAATACGGGATATACTCGATAGGACAGGGTATAACCAGGCTGTTCAACATAGCATCCATGAAATGTGCTTGTATGGCACAGGATGTACGAAAGCTATTTCGCTGGAAAGGAGAAATTTTCCTGTATTCCGCTCGGCAGGAACTCCAGATTATATGCTGGAGGTGGAAGCGGCGAAGGAAGAAGAGCTCGTACCAGCAGTAAAACATGTTTCTATATGGAACATATTCCCTTCACCTGAAGCAGAGAGTCCACAAGATGCTGACTACATTGTACAACGGAGCTTTGTCAGCCCTAAGCAACTTAGGGAGATGGCTAAAGTTGATGACAGTTTCATACCAGGAACTATTGAAGAAGTTCTTAAACAAGGATTCGGAGAACGATCAGGATACGACGAAAGCCAACACCCAAGAGTCTACGACGAATCAAGCTACGTCCGGGTAAAAAGCATAGAGATCCTGGAGTTCTGGGGCAAGGTAGATGTCAAAGACTTCAGGCCTTATTTAAACCTGGAAGAAGACGACATGAGGGAAAACCTTGATGTTGTTATGACGATTATAGGAGATAAGGTTGTCAAGATGGAAGAGAATCCATTTGATGGACAGATGCCTTATCACTTCTGTTACTGGCAGAAGAATCCTGAGACGATATGGGGCGATGGGATTTACTACGCTATTAGAGATGTACAGGCCATTTTAAACTTCAGCTATGCGATGATGGTAGAAGGCAAGTCCCTGTCATCGGTTCCTATCACCGTGGTTGACCCGAATGCTTTTGAGGCGGGCGAAGATACGGAGCAGATGTATGCGGGCAAGCAGATACGGTTGAAGCCTGGACAGAGCGTGAGAGATGCTTTTCAGGCGGTGGTGTTACCTGACGTTACCAATGGTTTGATAGGATTGATACAGCAGTTGGAACGAGAAGCCGACCTAGACAGTGGCCAGACCGCTATTGGTTATGGTGACATGAGCCCATCGCAGACTAAGACTGCAACGGGCATGAGTATTCTTAATAGTAATGCCAACCGACAGACCGCAGATGTTGTGCGCTCAGTCAGTAATATGATCACACAGAATATTCAGTCTATATATAGGTGGCTGATGGTTGACTCACCCGACAATACAATCAAGGGTGACTACGAAGCATTGAGTACGGGGTATGAGCAGTATGTTGCAAAAGAGGTTCATAATACACAGCTTATGCAGTTCTTACAGGTTGCTGGATCTTTGCCTCAATTTCAGATGTTTATTAAGCATGAGGCTTTTATCCGGCCCCTGTTAAGGGCGTTTAATCTCGATCCCGATCAAATGCTGAAGACTGAAGATCAGGTTGCTATGGAAATGCAGCAAGGACAGCAGTCGCAACAGCAACAGTTAATGCAACAACAACAGATACAACAGCAGGCAATGGCCGCCCAAATACAGGCTAAAGCCCAGGCTGATATGGCGGTTGAGCAGGCGAAAGCTTTATTGCAGGAAAAGAAGGCTGTTAGTGATGATCAGCGTGAAATGGAAATTAGGGAACGTCTTGAATTAATGAAACAAGGCAATGTGCTTCACCCTGCTAATCTGGCAAAGAGCTCTATCTTGTTACAAGAAGAACAACAGTCTCAACAGCAGGCTATGATTCAGCAACAACAGGCGCAAGAACAGCAGATGATACAAATGGCTGAGCAGCAAGAGGCGCAGAGAGTAGCTCAAGAAGATCAAGAAATCATGGAAGAGATCGCGCAGGAACGACAACAAATAGCATCGGATAGGCTACAAGGGGGTCCAGATGCTTCTGATATAAGACGACAGGAGATGGAAGAAAATGCGCCAACCGGATAAATATATTGACAATAAAACAATTGCTCTTTTAACTGAACATCCAGGGTGGAAACACCTGAAGAACCTGTTTATGGACAGGTTGGATGCGGAGATGGAGTCGATAGTTCGTGCTCCACTTCACGATACCGAGTCACTAGCGAAGCACAATGTTCGCATTGGCCGGATACAGGCCTGGGAAGAGATACTAAAATATCCTGAGCAGGCTACAAACAAACCGACCTCTACCGGATAGCCGAGGGGTCAACACCTTAGATCCGTTTTCAACGGGACATCGAAAGTGTAAAGGACATTATGGCAGAAGAAACGCAGGAAGTTTCTCCCCAAGATGAAGAACTTGGCACAGAGGAACTGAGCGACGAGGAACTCTGGGAAACCGCAGGAGAAGAATCAGAAGAGTCAGAAGACATCGAAGACGAAGTCGAAGAAGAACCTGAAGAGGAAGAGACTGAGGAAGAGGAACCTGGACACGATTACGAGAAAAGGTATAAAGACCTAGAAAGAGAGTTCCACAAACGTAATGAGGATAGCGCAAGAATGCGCGATGAGTTTCAGGATATGCGGTTGCAGAACCTGGAGCTTAAAAGGCAGATGGAAGAGTTCCAAACTCAACCTACAGCTAAGGCTGAAAAACAACCGCCAACGCCGGAATCAGATGAGTTCTTCACGGATGATGATCGGCAAACAATGGACGAGTTTAGTGAGCTAACAAAGACGTTTACTAAGATCGCCCAGGCAGAAGCAGCAAAGGTCGCACAGCAGGTTAATGTTGGTGACAAGCTAGAGACCCTGGAAAGAAGTGTTAAAGATAGAGAATATCAGGACTTCTTGGTGTCCCACGAAAACCACATGTTAAGTGAGGTGGGTGAGGATTACAGGGAAATAGACAAGGATGCAGATTTTCAGTCATTTGTTTTGGCAAGTCCTGCAATGACTAAAATGATGACCGAGTCGGTTGATCCTAGAGATCATGCTTCTGTTATGAACTTGTTTTTACAAACGGAACAAGGTAGATCATGGCGAGAGGTAGAGGATGCGGAACCAGTACAACCTCAACGTAGGCAAGCTCGTAGAAAAGCTGCGACAAGTTTGGTTAGTAATTCTGCCCCTAGAGTAACTAAGAATCCTGAGAATATGTCGGCTGAAGAGCTATGGGATTCTATACCCGATGAATGAGATTAATTAAGGAGTTGACTTATGGCAGCTTACGGCGGAACCGGTAGTTTAACCGGTCAATCTTATGGTGATTTGAGCGCAAATGATGCGTTCACTATACAAAAAAAGATGCTCCCTATTGCGAAGCGTCTTCAAACTTTTGCTAAATTTGCACAACGGGAAACCAAGCCTCAAAAGCAAGGACTGGAGATTCGTCACCGCAGGTACGAAAGATTCCCGATTGTTGATAATCCAGTGGCCGAAGGCGTAACGCCTGATTTTACAAGCCTTGAGCACACCACGCTGAAGCACACATTGAAGCAATACGGCAGTTATGTGAACACAACTGACGTTATGCTTGCGGCTTCGCATGATCCCGTGTTGCAGGTAATTACCGAGCGTCAAGCCCAGCAAGCTGGTGAGACCCTCGACTTTTTGGCTTACAAAGTTTTCCGAGCGGGAACTTCTGTAAAACACGTTGGAACATCTGCTTCTGCTAGAAGTGATGTTGACATGCACATTGGTGCCGCAGTACCTGCTGTTAATGACCCAGGCAATGGGGCAAAGCTTTCAGCAATCCAAACTGCTGTAAGACAGTTGGAAGGAAACGATGCGAAGAAGTTGCGAAACAAGCTTCGTGCTTCTGTCGGTATTGCCACCGAGCCAATCCGTGAATCATACATTGCAGTATGTCACCCGGACCTCCGTCAAGACATTGAAGCTCTGCCAGGTTTTGTAGTTGCTTCAAAGTATTCCGACCAAGGCGATGCCATGGAAGGTGAGATTGGAGCCGTTGAGGGAGTGAGATTTATCACCACTACCCAGGCGACCCCTTTCAAGTCTGCTGGTGACACTAACGGTGTTGCAAACTGCGTGAGTACAAATGGATCAAACTGTGATGTTTATCCAGTAATCGTAATGGCCGAAGACTTTGGTGGATGCGCCACTCTTGGTGGAATGGACAGCCTCCGGTCTAAAGTGGTCATGCCTAAGCCTGGACCAGGAGATCCTCTTGGACAGCGCGGAACTGTAGCATGGGACACGTTTTATAGCTGTATCATATTACAGGACCTTTGGATGTACAGACTTGAGGTAGCTGCTACTAAGCTGTCTTAATAATAATAACCCCGGCGAAGGTCGGGGTTCACTTTAATTTTTAAGTAAAAGGACAAATATGTCTGACTCTATTAAAAATAGAATTACCCGTGCTTGTCAGTGCTCCGGGTATAAATCAGTTGCTTACACGGCAGGAACTTCAGCCGCAACACATGAAGTTGATTACATTAATATTCCCTACAGCGCAATCGTTACAGATGTCAGAATTACTGTAACCGACAACTTTATTTGTAGTAGCTCAGGGAAAGTATCCCCTCTTGCTGGAACTGCCGCAGGTACTGTTTACAATCAATCTGATGGTTCTGCTGGAACTGCTGACCCAGATGGATTTGGAAACTGGAGTGCTACTAATGGTGACATGGTTGCTACCGCAGGTGTAAACGGTAAATCCCTTAGTGCTCTTACTTCAAAAGTCACAGATTCAGGCGCAGGCGTTTTAATGGGAACTGCACCTCCTTATTCACTGTCTTCAACCTACGGGTCAAGTGGTGAAGAAAAGGTTGTTCCTGTTACATTAAGCTGGGTCGTTTCTGCTGGAACGGTTTCTGAAGGAGCGTTAATCTGGTGGGTTGAATACATGTTCCCTGCAAACATTGTTTGGGATCAGGCTTCAATCTAAGCATCATTCAATAACCGGGGTTTAGGCCCCGGTTTTTAAAGGAGATATTATGTCTATTGCAGGTGGGTTAGTATCAAGTACCCAGGTTCCACAAGGTAAACTTAGCGATGCTTATGTTCCCGCAGGTGATGGGAAATGGGTTGTAGTTACTGGTGGAAGTAAAATGGCTGCTGAATGGAAAAAGGGGGATGAGGTGCCAGAAGGTTTTGCTGTTATCAATATAGATTATGGTAACGACATGACCGAGATGGGTCCAGTCCCAGTAACTCATGGGGATTGGCAACTTATTATCCCACGAGGAAGCAATAGGCTTGTGCCATTACAGCATTTAAACGTACTGAATGATGCGGTCACGACTGAATATTTCCAACGGGACATGTCTAGTCAGCTAACCGCTAGAAGTAATAGGCGATTTAATTTTAGAGTTGTTAAGTGGCCGAAAACTGGCAAGAAAGCTGGTAAAGACATGGAAGGTGGCGAAATTTCTGTAGATGAGTTGAACGACTCCCGTGAGCGTCATGAGGTCATTGAACTTGACCAGGATTGATGAATCGCAAAGAAATACGCGAAAGAGTAGAAACAGCATTACAGGATGAAGAAAACAGACATTGGAGCGACCGTGAAATAAACAGGTTTATCGACGATGCCCTTATTGAATTTACAAGGATTGCGAGACATCCACAGGTTGAAGGAGATGCCACCAATCCGGGTAGTACGACAAGCCTTGGAGAGGCGACCAAAACAGGTACGCTCTCAGTTGACGGTAAGACCGCTACAATAACTTTTTCTAGTCCCCATGGTTATTCAGAGGGAGATGCTCTTGTTGTATCTGGAGCAGGACCTACTGAATACAATGGTCCCTTCAATATACTTGTCCCGTCTACAACAACTATCACTTACAAAGTGAACTTCGGTTCTGCTGTAAGCGATTCTTCCGTTTCTGTTTTCAGAATCGGTCCTACCTATACAATCCCATCTACAATAGCAGAGATTAATTCTGTCAGCATAAATGGCAGAGAGCTCGCTATATACACAGAATCCCAACTCAATGCTGCCGCATCTAGTCGTGGGTCAAGACATTACAATCTTGAGTCAAGCATGGGGTTCCATCCAAATGCTTTCTCATCAGCCGTAAACAACGTAGACAACACACCGAAATGGCGAGAACAGCACGGGCCAATAGAAGCAGTTATATTTAACAATCGCACATCTTCTACGTTCAGGATATATCCTTTACCAAAGGCTGACATTGATTTATATGAAGACAAAGATGCAACAGCCAAGGTTTTTCTGAAATTAAAAATAAGAGGTGTTCCAAAAGCAACTGGCCTAGCAACCGATACAACAGAGCCAGCAGTCAATCTTTACTGGCATGAAGCACTTGTGTTCGGAACTATAGAAAGATGCTGGATGAAAGAAGGAAAGGTGCAGAACGTAGAAAAAGCACAGATGTATCGTGGCAAGTTTTTAGAGCAGGCTCAGTTGGCTTTGAGACAAGAGGGTATGAGTAGTGGCTCAATATCAGAGGGAAGAAACCGAGGGTCCATGGTTGTGAATAGATATTTGTGAGCTTTATAGATGGAGATTACAGGGACTACATGAAGACATGCGATAATCCAGAGTGTGAATGCCCACAATGCACATGCAATCCTTGTCATTGTACAAAAGAAAATCCCTGTGGATGCAACAAAGGAACAATACCTTTTTCTGTTTTGACTGAATTAAGAGGGGGACAGTAATGTCGGCTGGATACTACGATATAGAAATAGAACAAGGTGCTAACTGGGCTCTTAATGTAAACTATGAAGACACAGAAGGTGTTACACTAGACCTGTCTGTATATGCTTCTGCTGAGATGAAGATAAAAGACTCAACAGAATCATCTGATGCTTATGTAACACTAAACACGGGGAATGGCAGAATAGCATTAGCCCAGACAGATCCTAATATAAGTTTAAGTTTATCTGGTACAGAAACAGGATCTTTAGATTTTGACCATGCTGTTTATGATTTAGAAATTGTGGCTGGTACGGGGGAGGTCACCAAAATTATTCGTGGAGTCGTAAAACTTATAAGAGAAGTAACTAAGTAATGGCCGCAAATAAAGTCACAGTCAAAACCCCAGGTCCCGCTGGTGTAGCTGGATTAAACTGGGAGGGCTCTTGGGCAACAGCCACAGCCTATCAATATAGGGATGTAGTCCTTTTTTCAAATGGAGGATTATATTTTTGTGATGTCTCTCATACGAGTGGTTCTATAACACCAGCCAACCCAGTTGATGGTGGAGTAACACACTGGACTGTATTTATACCAGCCGGTGATGCTATGAACTGGGCTATCACAGCAAAGCATACCCAGATAACCGATTCAATGGGGAACCAAGGTTATTCCTCATTGCATTATTCACAAAAGGCTCAGGACTGGGCGGTTCTTACAACCGATGCAGTCACTAATGATGCTAACGGTTCAGATGTTGGTTACAGCGCAAAATCTTGGGCTATTGGTGGAACAGAGGTAACAGGAACAGCTTCTCGTGGTGCGGCTAAAGAATGGGCAACATTGACCTCTGGAGCGGTTGATACATCAGGCCATTCTTCTAAAGCATGGGCTGTAGGAGGCACTGGTGTCTCAGGCACCGCAAGCAAAGGTGCATCTAAAGAGTGGGCGACGAAAACAAATGGGTCTGTAGATACTGCTGATCATTCCTCAAAAGCTTGGGCAATAGGCGGATCTGGTGTAACAACTACTGCAAACAAGGGTGCGGCAAAAGAGTGGGCTACTACCACAGGTGGAGCGGTTGATACCAGCGAGTATTCTGCGAAAGAATATGCTCTTGGGACGACTGCAACCAGTTCAAAATCATACGCACTCAAAGTTGATGGAGCGGTAACAGGCACAGACTTTAGTTCAAAGGCTTGGGCTGTTGGAGGAACAAATGTAACAACTACCGCTAGTAGGGGAGCCGCCAAAGAGTGGGCAACAACAACTGGTGGTGCTGTTGACACAAGTGAGTATTCAGCTAAAGAATGGGCTATTGGAACTACTGTCCCATCTGGTTCATCTAAAGAGTGGGCTACCAACGCAGGAAGCGCACAGGTTGCAAGTGGGCAGGGATATTCCGCCAAAGCATACGCACAGGATGACTCTAACAATATAGGCTCGGCAAAAGACTGGGCTGTAAAAGCAGGATCAGCGCAGGTTGCATCTTCAGACTATTCTGCCAAAGCCTGGGCTCAAAACACAGCAAACAATATTGGATCAGCGAAGGATTGGGCTACTAAAACAAATGCAATCGTAGCGTCGTCTGATGGTTCAGCTAAAGCATGGGCGATTGGTGGTACAGGTGTTACAGACACATCATCTAAAGGTGCTGCCAAGGAATGGGCGACTGAAACTTCTGGAACCGTTGATACATCTGAATATTCAGCCAAAGAATATGCACAAGGGACACAGGGATCTACTGGAGGATCTTCCAAGTCTTGGGCTCAGGATGCTGATCAGGTAAACGGAGCAGGCACAAACGACAGATCAGCAAAGGCATGGGCGCAAGGAGCGTCTATGACAGGGTCTACATTAGGCGGTGCCTCTAAAGACTGGGCACAATACACCAGTGGCACGGTAGACGGATCAACTTATTCATCAAAAGAATTCGCTCAAGGAACCCAAGGAGGTACAGGGGGCTCATCTAAAAACTGGGCACAACAAGTTGGTGCTGATGTTACGGGTGCAAGCTCGGGTGATAAATCTGCAAGATCATGGGCGGTGGAAACTGGAGGCACAGCACCAGCCGATGGTTCAGCCAAAGAATGGGCTACGGTAACAGGGTCTGCCGTTGCTAGTTCAGAATACTCTGCAAAGGAATACGCTCAGGGAACAACCGCTACTGGTGGCTCTGCTAAAGAATGGGCACAGGACACGAGTGCGGCAGTTGACACCACATTCTCTGCAAAAGAATATGCTCAAGGCTCTCAGTCTGGAACGGGTGGATCTGCAAAGAATTGGGCAACCCAGTTTAACGCTGATGTAACAGGAGCTTCTGCTGGTGACATGTCTGCGAAAGAGTGGGCTGTTGGAGTTCTGGGAAGAGGCCAGTCAGGAGAGGGCTCTTCAAAAGATTGGGCCACTTATACCGCAGGTACTGTTGATAATTCTGGGTACTCTGCTCTCTATCACGCAAACGCAGCCTCTGCATCTGCAATAGCCGCTAAGAATTCTGCGGCGGCAGTATCACAGGTTTACGATAATTTTGCTGATACCTATCTCGGGTCAATGGCTGATGGGGCCACAGCATCTAGTGGTTCTGCCAACGGTACCTGGGCTAAAAATTCTTCAAGCATAACATTAGCAAGTACATCAGGAACAATAGAAGTAGGCCAAGAGGTTACTGGCACAGGAATACCCGCAGATGCAAATATTCTATCTATTGATGGTTCAACTATTGTTATAAGTGAAAACATGGCGGCTGCGGGCTCTGGCGTGTCTTTGACATTTACAGGCCATGGAGTATATGGAGCATTTAACGGAACAAAAGACGGACCTGGAACAGACAACGATGGTGATGCTTTAACCACAGGAATGTTGTATTTCAACACCACCGACAACGAGATGAGAATCTACGATGGTGGTAACTGGATTGCAGCTTCTGCGGCTGGATCTGCTTCATTTGTAGAGTACAAATATGTAGCAAGTGGAGGGCAAACCACATTTACCGGGACTGATGCAAACGGAGCGACTTTAAGTTATACGGTTAGTAACGTACATGTCTTTTTAAATGGTGTCAGGCTTGATGCTTCAGACATGACAGCAACCAATGGAACATCAATTGTTCTTGGTTCTGGAGCGGTTGCTAGTGACGAGCTAGTAATAATAGCTTGGAAATCTTTCCAAGCTGCCGATGCAGTTTCAGCATCAGCCGGGGGAACATTCAATGGCAACATTACTATCGCAGGAGATTTGCGAGTAAATGGTGGTGAATTCTTTGATGCTAATGGTGCAGAGCTAATTAAGATTACATCAACAAGTAGTGCAGTAAATGAATTTACATTAGCCAATGCCGCAACAGGAAATGCCCCAACAATTTCTGTCACGGGTGACGACACAAACATTGATTTAACTCTCAGCCCAAAAGGTTCTGGTGAGGTAAATATATCCAAGGTGGATATAGATGGTGGAGCCATTGATGGTGTAACCATAGGGACCAATAGCGTAGTTACTGATTTACGAGTAGATAATCTAAAACTAGATGGGAATAGTGTTACCTCAACAAACACTGATGGTAATATAGACCTAACACCAAATGGAAACGGTGAAGTAAATATCTCTAAAGTAGACATCAATGGGGGAACACTGGGAGGTATTACTATTGATGGTAATTGGACCGCAGCTTCTCAGACTTGTGCAAACCTTGGAACTGTTACTACCGCAGATATTAATGGTGGAACTATTGATGGGGTTACGATTGGCACAAATTCCGTAGTTACTGATCTCCGTGTAGATAATCTCAAGATTGATGGTAGTGGTATATATTCAACTAATTCTCATGGTGACATTGGTTTAATTCCAGATGGTAATGGGGAAGTAGACATAACAAGAGTTAATATCCATGCGGGAGTTATTGACAACACCGATATAACGGTGGGGACCAATAGAACAATAAATACCTCAAATGGGACTCTTACAACTTCAGCAACCCAAAAGCAAGATATTGTTGATGGTGCCACAGATTTTAATGTTGCCGGGGGAACCTTTACAACATCTTCGGCACAAAAACAGGGTATTGTTGATGGAGCCAATATTGAGGGGACAGCAGTCAAATCTACTGGTGAATCTGGTGGTACAAAGTTTCTTCGAGAAGACGGTGATAATAGTTGTAGTTGGCAAGCTATACCTAGTGCATTACCAGCAGGAATGATCGCTCCTTTTGGAATGAACTCAGCACCTTCAGGGTGGTTAGTTTGCGATGGTAGTGCAGTATCCAGAAGCACTTACTCTGATTTGTTTTCTGCTATTTCAACAACTTGGGGATCAGGTAACGGCTCTTCCACTTTTAATGTGCCAGATTTAGAAGGTGCTTTTCTTAGAGGTACTGGATCGCACAACTCTAATAATATGGCAAACGGAAGTGACTTCGCTGGGCCGAGTGTAGGTTCTTTTGAAAATGATCAGGTTCAGCAAATGAATCACCGTCATGCGGGTGCTATGGCAGCAGGTTCAGGTTACAACAAGTTTTACGGTAACGGAGGTGTAAGGCATTGGGTCAGTGCAAGTGTGCAGTCGGAAAGTTACGGTAGTCCTAGAAGAGGTGATGAAACAAGACCTTTTAACGCAGGTGTTAAGTATTGCATTAAATACTGAGGAATTATGAAAGCTTGGAATATAAAAAACGGTCATGAGAGGAATAGGCAAGTAGATCCTTTAGAGGGTGGTTATTTAATGCCAAAAAACTGTACTGATGTAAAACCCCCATCATTTAATAAAGATACTCATATAGCGAAATTTGATGGTAGCAAATGGACTATTGAAGAGATACCAGAAGAGCCAAAAGAATTTGAAGGCAAACCGATATATACACCAGAAGAAGCTGCGGCATTAACTCCTGAATATCAGCAAAAAAGATTAGCTGAATACGGGATGCTTGATGAACAAATGGAATTCCTTACAGAGAATGGTTTGGAAGCTTGGCAAGAAAAAGTAAAACTTATTAAAAAGAAATATCCAAAGCCCGAATGACTGATTTCATAGAAGTATCTGACAACCTTATTTCCGAAGAATTTTGCAATAAATTTGTAGAATACTTTGAATTGTTAAAGAGTCATGATTTAACAAGAACCGCACAATCCGATTCAAATTTAAGTGGGTTAGAGCGTGAAGATAAATCGTTATTCTTGCCTAATGATGTACTAAAAACCTTTGATTCTGAGTTGTTTCCAATTGAGTTCACAAATCAGTATATGAAACTTTTAAATAGCAGAATAGAAGACTATTTAAAAAAATACCCCAAAGGTGCTACAGAGGGTCTTTACTGCCCCATCATAAAGATTCATCAAGTAGAAGAATCTGAGGGTTATCATGAATGGCATTGCGAATCATTTAATCGTACTACTATGGATAGGCATTGTGTTTTTATGACCTATTTAGAAGAGCCAGAATCGGGTGGTGAAACAGAATTTCTATATCAGAAAAAAAGGATAGAGCCTGTTAAGGGGAGAACAGTAATATGGCCTTGCGGCTTTACTCACATTCACAGAGGAAACCCTGTTCTAAAGGGCAGGAAAACTTATATAACCGGTTGGTATTCATTTAAATAAAAGGAGATTATGGCATACGCGCACGAAGCAACAATGGTGGCTCAAGAACATGCACTGTTTCACTTTGTAGAGTGGGGCATGGTTATAGGAGTTGGTATTGCTGTTTATTTTATATACAAAGGATTTAAGAGAATCTAAATGAGTAGAGCAAGAGAAGTTGCAGACTTAGGTCAAGTAACATCGACACCTGCTGAGCTTAATAAGTTAGACGGATACACGGGTGATCATACTGACTTAAATTATGCTAAAGATTTAAAAGCAAGCGGTGTAACGGCAACTGAGTTTGATAAGCTAGATGGTTTCACAGGTGATGCTAATGACCTCAACTACGCCAAGGATTTAAGGGCTACAGGTGTAACGTCTACCGAGTATGGAAGATTAGATAATGTAGGATCAAACTTACAGACTCAGATAAATGCAAAGCAATCAACCATTACAACAGGCATTAGTAATACCAATGTCTTAGCTGCTAACGCAAACGTGGCTGATGATGATTTCTTGCGTGTAGACGGAACAGCAATAGAAGGAAGAACTGCCTCAGAAACCTTGAGTGATATTGGAGCCCAGTCTGCTTCTACTTTGGTCGGTATGATTGCTCCTTTTGCTCACTCTTCTACGCCCACAGGTTTTCTGGCATGTAATGGAGCCGCAGTGTCCAGGTCTACATACTCAGCTTTGTTCAGTGCTATAGGCACAACCTGGGGTGGGGGAGATGGATCTTCTACTTTCAACGTGCCTGATTTAAGAGGTGCTATTCTAAGGGGAACTGGGACAGCAGGAGTTGATAGTGATTATACTGGTCCGAATGTAGGTGCCTACCAAGATGATGAAAATGCTTCACATAGTCATAGTGCAGGAGCATCAACTTCAACCTCTGTTTCTGGTTCTACAAACACAACTGGAAATCATAATCACACTTTTAATTATCAAGGAGCTATAGCAGGAGCAGCAGGTTATCCTTATCATACAAGTGGAGGGTCAGCAAATAGAACCTACACAGTAACGACAAGTGGTAATCATAGTCACTCCGTAAGTGTGTCTGCTTCTTCGTCAACTAGCGTAAGCATTTCTAACCAAGGTGGAACTGAGGTGAGAATGTACAACAGGGGTGTATCATATTTCATAAGGTTTTAATATGGCAAAAAGCAAAAAAGTTTGGATTGCAAACAACGGCTTTGAGGATATTGCCTGGGAGTCCCCATTGGAACCAGGAGTTTTCCACATGCCTGCTAATACTGTAGAGACGAAGCCTCCCAAATTTGACCCAGCTAAAAAGACATGTAAATGGGATGGAGGTAAATGGGTGCTTGCAGACATTGTCAAAGTGCCAACCCCTGAAGTAAAACAGCCTCCTATGCCTGATAAGCCAGAAATTCCTGAGCAAGAAAAAGCAGAGGATGAACATGGAGAACATAAACATGGTGACCTCGAAGAGTTTGAAGAAACTTATGAATTTAAAAGGGCGTTAGAATACGGACTACCGCATGAGCAATTAGAATACATTACAGAAAACGGTCTGGAGGCTTGGAAGAAAAGAGTCGCTGATATTAAGAAGAAATATCCCAAGCCATGAAGCACTTAGTTTTTATATTACCCTTATTTATCCTTATATCGTGTTCTAACGAAAAGATTATTCATGTTAGGCCTAAATACTCAGGGGACCACACAACAGCACAAATACGAGGGATGTGGCATATCTGCTATCAAAGCAGGATGAAGTCAGCACCACATTTTCCACCCCCCTTCCACATGGAACATTGTGATTGTGTGATTGACAAAAGCAGGGAAGCATACTCCTCTAAATTTTATAAAGGGGCAGACACAGACAATTTGACTCGTTTTTTTACTGAAGCATCAATAGCTTGTGACCAAAGATCAACACAGGCAATGCCGGAGCCAGCATCGATATGAGTGGACATCACAAAGGAATGACAAACCCGGCAGATGCGGAATACTACAACTACCCAGCAACACCTGAAGCCATGCCAGAAGTAAGCACATTATATCAGATGGTGATGGACCTGGGCATACCAGCCTGTGTGATCATCGCTGCATTTTGGTTCATTCGCTATCAAAGTGAATTAGCCAAGTCCGAGAGGGCAGAATTTTGGAAAAAAGATGAAGAGCATGATGCTCGGTTGCTCGACATGATCGAGAAAAGCAGTGATGCGATACTACAGATTAAACTAGCTTTGGAGGCTAACACGTTAGCAATCAAGGAAATAACCACTAGGAAGTAATGGCAGAGACAATAGAGAAAATTACGAGGACAGATCCTCCACCTCCGAAGGAAGACAAGAAAAACAATCAGCCGGTATACACCGTTACAGAAAAAATTGTGTTGCGGAGGGCTTCGTTCCGTTTTCTTCTCGCGATCTTAATCCTTGGCATCTATGCCTTTACGATATACAGCCTTATGTATCATCCAACGGAAATGGATGACAAGACTTCGACACTTCTTGTGTCGGTGATTGGAGCCCTGACGGTTCTAATTTCGCAAATCGGCTCATTCATGTATGGAGATCCGAAGAGTGATACTACAGAAAACGGGAATGGCAACGGTGACACGCCACCCAAACTAGAGCAACGTGTGGATATAACCGCACCTAAATAATAAGGAAGACTATGTTAGTTGGAATGCTAATGAATGCAATTCAGGGGATGGTGGCAGACCAGGCTCAATCTTTAATGAAGGAGCATGTGCTTGGTAAAATTACAGAACACCTGGATGAGGATGCTCAGAAAGAACTGGACGAACATATCGACCAGATGACCGACAACGGTTTTAAATCCATGAAGGACATGTTCGGATGAGCGACGGACTTTGGGCTAATATCCACGCTAAACGCAAGAGGATAAAAGCGGGTAGCGGTGAGAAGATGAGGACCCCCGGATCTAAGGGGGCTCCTACTGATGAAGCAATTGCGCGTAGTCAGAAGACATCTAAAAAGAAAAGCCCGGTAAGTGTTGCAACTGTTGGGATGCTAGAGAAAAGGGGTCTGACTACACCAGTCATGACTCCCGCCTGGACACGGAAGGAAGGTCAGAACCCCAAAGGTGGATTGAACGCTAAGGGCAGAGCATCAGCTAAAGCACAAGGTAGCAATTTAAAAGCACCAGTGAAGTCTGGAACAAACCCCAGGAGAGTTTCATTTGCGTGTAGGTTTGCCGGGATGAAGGGTCCAATGAAGGACGAGAAGGGCAGGCCGACAAGGAAAGCATTAGCACTCAAAGCATGGGGCTTTGGTAGCGAGGAAGCTGCCAGGTCTTTTTGCCAAAAGCATAAAAAG
>Ga0208767_1001205_pt1 | contig 20682 bp, 33 predicted proteins | sample VirMetDEL_Mar_21_FD_184514 | JGI IMG/M metagenome (GOLD analysis project Ga0208767, IMG submission 184514) | Aqueous microbial communities from the Delaware River and Bay under freshwater to marine salinity gradient to study organic matter... | ecosystem: Environmental > Aquatic > Marine >... | reverse complement strand
CCTATATCCCCACCATATTGTGGTAACCCATGTAAGGCTAAAATATCTTTCAGTAATTGTATAGTATTATCTTCTTCCATAACATCAGTTAATTCAAATGTATATCCATCTATTGTTTCTTCTTTACACATCTTTGTTTTGTTTTAAATCCAACCTTTTTTTCTAACCTGTTGTAAAATATTAGTTAAGTTTATAAATTTAGAGTCACCTATTTCTTTTCTCAGATATGATACATTAGTTCTTTCATCATCTTCTAACACATCAATTAAGAAATCTTTATTATCCCAGTATTCACTATTGTTTTTATTAGTATGACCTTCTGGATAGTAGGTTATATTTTGAGTACCTTCCCATATTTCACCATCATCATTTAGTAAAACACTAAACTCAAAATAACCACAATCACTAACACATGCGTAATAAAATGTTACTGAATTTTTATTTACTTCAGTCTTTTCTACTGGCACTAAATTGTACTCTACTCCTTCTAATGTTATTGTCTTATATTTCATATTACTTATTATAAATTGTGTTACCAAACCTTAAAACTTTCTCATAAAACTCTTCATATGTCCCATTGTTTTCAATGATGATATCTGCGCAACTTCTGTCAATATTAAATGATGTTGCTGGTTCTTCTGGCAATCTATCAGATGCATCAACCCATACAATTAAATCGAATAACTCTTGTTTGATACATTCTTTGATCTCTTCTCTATCCCTCATACCAACATAACAATTGGTTCTCTCCATTATACCCTTAGCTAACCTAGCTTTATCATCTTTATTGTATTCACATATGGCTTCATACCATTCTTGTCTATGATTATGTCTATCCTCAAAACATTCTTCTGAGGTTTCATAACCATACTTCTCTTTTAATAAATCATATAGGAATATATCCGATGCGGCTTGTGATGATGATTCGAATGTCATTCCAAATTCATCTCTAAGGATTTCAGCCATAGTATCCTTACCCATCCTCATACTTCCGATTATACATAGTTTTATATCTTTTACATTTCTCATAAAACAAATATACAATAAAATATCTAAAAAACAAAGTTATTACTTATACTTAAACTTATAATTTTTACATTGGTTTTTTTTACTCTTAGTACAAGCATTTTGTATAGCCCCTCCTGTAACACCTAAAAATTTACCAGCAGATTTAGCCGACTCGAACTCTCTAATATAATTCCAATCCAAATCATACATTAAAACTTTTTTAGACCTTATACCTTTTTGACCTTTCTTAAATGACCCTGAATTTGGTTTACATTCTTTTGTAAACTTTTCTTTTATCAGTAACTTTAATTCTTCTTCTGTTTTGTCTTTGATGTCGTCATAGTAAAACCAAGTATAACCTTTATGTGTTTTCCTATTTCCTATACAAACATGCCAAACACTACCATGATGTGAATTAAAATAAACAGATGCTTGCCTACCACTCTCAAAATCATAACATTTATCACCTTCTTTGTTATAACCAATAACTCTTTTACCACCTTCACCTTTCTTAAAACTAGTTTGATTGGCAAAAGAGCATCCATCACCACCATCAGTATAATTCACCAGATTAAATCCCCATTGTTTCATTTGAGCAATCCAATAGGTTTCCCAAAATATCCAATCTTCAATATCAACTATATCTATAACATCTATAATTGGTTTTAATCCTTTTTTCTTTAATGATTGTATCCAATTCCATTTATGGGTTTGGTGTTTTCTCGCCCTATTAAGATGTGCCATGTATCTTTGACTAACATTATTTGCTTTCCCGACATATCTAACTTCATTAGTTATGGGATCACTTAATGTATAAATGTGTGTGGTTTCCATAAGCTCTTTAATAATAAATATCAAAGAACTGAAAATATTGCCACCCCTTGTCTTACGTGCCCAAAAATTAAATTAAAACCCTAAATGATTTGCTTTCATCTTTCATATTGTTCAATGTAATCATCTAATTCAAGTAGTGGTAATCCTTCTCTATCACATCTTACACAAAACTCAGCGTATTCTTTTGTGACACTGCTTGAAGATAGTACTTTATCCTCCAACCACTTTACATAATCATCTGAGTATTTGCCATTACCTTTATAGTTTCCAAACTCTTTGTAATATTCCTTTTGAATCTCACATCTTTTACTCATCTTTCCTGTGATTTATAATTTATTGGATTATTCTTAATGTACTCGCCTTTACATTTTATCTCCAACGGTTCGCTTAACTTTGTTAGCTTATATTGTGAGCTATCAACTACAGTTCTCGGTGTTCCGTTGTAAATCCTATCAACTTCAGACTTAAACTCTTCATAGTCTTTAAATGCTATTGCAAGTGCGTGAACTTCTCTTAATTTTAACTCCATCTTTCCTATGATTTAATGTTAATTATTCCGTTTTTTCGTGGGAAAAATTGTTAGTACATAACTCGTAAAGCGTTACTCCTACAAAGTAAGCTGTATAATTGAAATCCTCTAATATTTCATAAGCTACAGTAGCTACTAAAAAGTATGCCCCAAATTTTATATGTCCTTTCATAACCTAATCCTTTTTAATTTATAACTCTTCACCACATAAACTAAAGTATAAGTTCTGTAATTGGTGTACGTAATAAATTATTCTACTCCAATCTCCGTATTCCCCGAAGTAAAAATCTGCTTCATCCTTTCTCAATACAATATCGTGTCCTTTGTATGAAAAACATTTGTCAAATTTCTCATAACCGAACTTCAATAGCCATTTTTCTGTTAGTGGTATTGGTTTAAAATCTAAAATATCAATCATAAATGTTTTTTCTTTTTCGGTATTACCCTTAACCATTAAGGTATTAGATTTAACACCTAAAACATTAGTGCTTAAAATATCTGTTACTTGACATTTACCTATTACAGATTCTTTAACCCAATTTCCTATCCTTAATTCACTCGCTTTCATAAAACAAATATACTATAAATTATTTGAAAAACAAAGTTACATCTCAATAGTATTACTTTCGTTTTCGTTAATAACCTCAATATCATTCTCTGTCTCAAGCCAGAGTCTGGCTCCACAGCTTAAAGGTTTCTCTGGTGAGTAAATAACTCTTGCAACCTCATTTCCATTATCATCTTTAATGATAACTTGATGACCATACTTATTTTCCTTATAGGTTTTGCATGTTATTACAGGTTCTCTCTCACCAGTCTTTGTATTTCTTTTAATGATATGTTGATTGACATGTATTCTCTTTTTCATTTTATAACTCCCTTTCTATTTCAATAACATTCAACCATTCTTTATATATTTGAGTTAGTTCATCATGATCTTTCTTTCTTCTCCACCATGGTTTTTTAATATGGAGTATAAAATCTTCAATTATATCACCCAATGGAGCTTTATAGACTGGTTTGTAAGCATCTGTCTCAGTCCCATCAGGTAAAATGAAAGTCCCTTTTCTTTTATCATAATATTTGTCCAACTCATTCATAATATTACTTCTTCATTAGTTTTTGGTAATACTTATCAAAACCTTCTAAGTATTTATCTAAACCTTTAACTTCTCTATCTTCAGGATATACTACTTCATCAATCAAACCAAACTTTAATATTTCTTCAGCAGTAAACCATTTATCTCTATTAGCCACTTCCATAACCTCATTAAATGATTTATTAGAATATTCTGCTAACATATTGAATAATACGTAATTGTATTTTTCACTTTCTAAATGACTAATTCTATTATCCGCAATATGACCTCTAGTTCCTGAAGAAACCTGATGTATCATAACTTTAGAGAATGGTAAAGAAGATCTCATACCTTTTGTTCCAGCACCTAATAATATAGATCCCATAGATGCTGCCATCCCAGTATTTATGGTTTGGACATCATTAGGGATATAATTCATTACATCTACTATAGATAACCCATTGAGTACACTTCCGCCTGGTGTGTCAATATGCATTGTAATCTGTCTCTTTGGATCACTTTGTGATAGGTACATTAGTTGTGCTTGTACAATGATTGCCATTCTGTCATCAACAGGTCCAGCAACCCAAATAATTCTATCTGCCATCAATCTGGAGAATACATCCATAACTGCAACATTCATCTTTCTTTCCTCAATGATGTTAGGGGTAACACTTGCGGTAACCATACCACTAGAAGAGTATAATGTGTCTTGCATTTTTCTCCAATTTTCCATCTGTAAAGAACTTATCCCCAAATGGTTTAAACAATATTTATCAAAATCGTTCATCATAATTTAAAATTTCAAGTTTAACTTTTTTTTTTATTTAATATATTATAGAATGCTTTGTCATATATATCATATGGACTACAATATTTATTTTCTTCTTTATTTTTAAGTTTCTCAACCTCATCAAACACATCATCAGTTATATTTAACCTATATGCTTCATACATTATATCTTCTATACTACCCATATCTTAAAATATTAACAATATATCTCAGGTGGATTATTAGGATCAGTAATTGGGGGAATCGGTGGTGGTAATATAGGTGGAATATTCTTATATACATATTCCACTTTCTCATCCATTATAAGTGTATAATTTTCCCAATCTCTATCTAATAAGTCCTTTAACTCTTGTACCAAATCAGATAATTTAACATCTTCTTGTATTTTAATAGTTTTATTTTCTGTATCTATCTCAAATTTCATAATCAAATTATAAGATTAAAAATTAACAAATTCAACATCAACACCACTCTCCTCAAACATTTTTTTAGACCTTTCCCAAGATTCTCCCCATTTGTGGTGATTGAAGTCTGGTTTTTCTGTATATAACTTGCTAATACCTGCTTGTATGATGCTGATTGCACAATCTGAACAAGGATAATAACTACAATACATTTCGCATCCATCTGTTGGTATGCCTTTCTTTGCAGCTTCACATATTGCATTCCTTTCAGCATGTCCTATCCAATTATATTTGTTGGGTTTATCTTTTCTACCCTTTAACTTCTTAACATTCTCTGGAAACGTATTACTACCATAAGAAACTAATGTATCACCATCTCTTACAATGACACAACCCACTTTTCTATTATCATCATCTGAACCCTCAGATACGATGTTAGTCATCTTAACAAATAACTCATTCATAATATTAATACCATTTAATAATACCTACAATATCAATGATCACCCATACCATATTCATAAAGAATAAACTCCAGTCCTTAAACTTAAATAAAACATAAGTCATTATAAGGTGACCAATTAAAAATATATAATAACTAAATACCACATCAATTACCCTAAGTGATATTGTAAGTGCTGCCATTATGGTAATAACAACACTTAACCATTTAATTATTTTCAATTTGTTCCTTCCCATCAATATTAAATATCTTAATACCCCTAATACCAACCTCTTTTGAGATTTGATTTAAAAACATTTCAACATTTAATTCACCAGATACTTTTTCATATTGTGGTGATTCCCAATTTGTTAAACCATCACCAAACCTATGTGTTGGTAATTCTCTACTATATTCAAACTTAACAATCATATATGTTTATTTTTTTATTGCTATTATACTTACATTCTCATATCTTACCCAGCATTCCCCACCATAGAATTTCGGTTCATCTAACAGAACTAACCCTTCCAAATAGTTTATACCTCTAACATTTCTTACTAACGAACCTTTGATATTATTTCGTCTAACTTGCTTGAAATTACCTTCTTCAAATTCTTCTTTATTCATCTGTATTTTATTTTAATGGTTAAAGTATTTTTACACTTTACTTAAAGATAATTCAATATCTCTAATTATATCTTCGTGGTTTTCAACACCTATTGATAATCTTACAAGTTTTTCATTTATACCTAATACTTCCTTCATTTCTGAATCAACACCAATATGTGTCATTGTAGCTGGATGTTGAACTAAACTTTCTGTACTACCTAAACTCACCGCCAATTTAATTAGTTTTAAGTTATTAAGGAATGTGAACGCTTCTTTTTCACCACCAGCAATCTCAAATGAAATCATTGCACCAGTTCCACCACATTGCTCTTTCCATATCTCTGTATTTCTCTTATCACCATACTCACCTAAGTAATGAACTTTCTCAACTTTAGGGTGATATCTTAAATACTGAGCAACCTTAACCGCATTTTCTTGTTGTTTATCCATTCTTAGTTTAAGCGTCTCTAAGGACCTTAACATTAACCAAGCGGTGTGTGGGCTAACCATATTACCTAAGAATGTCCTAAGCGTCTTAACCCTTATCATATCTTCTTCTTTACCCATAACAACACCAGCAATTAAATCACTATGTCCACCAATGTATTTTGTGGCTGAATAAACCGTTAAGTCAGCACCCAATCTTAATGGATGTTGCCATACAGGGCCCATATAAGTATTATCCACCACCAACTTAACATTACTATCATACAATTCATTAAATGAATCTCTTAACTCAGCAAATCCTTTAATGTCAAATAAGTCGTTAGTTGGATTGGATGGTGTTTCAATGTAAAACATCTTAATTGTAGATTTATCATAACCAGATTCTTGAATCTTAGTCATTACATCTTCCATAGTATCTGTTGGTAATACAGGAATACTATTTACACCTACAGATGGTAAATAATGATTTATAAAGTGGTCTGTCCCACCATAGGTTGGGTTACTATATACAATTGTATCACCTGGTTTTAGATATTCCAATAGAGTAGTTGAGATGGCTGCCATACCACTCTCAAATACCGCAGCATCATCAGCAGCATCCCATAACTTTAATCTATCTTCCAATATCTCTAAGTTAGGGTTATTTATTCTACTATAGATTAAACCTAGTTCTTCTCCTTCATTCTTATCTCTTATACCATAAGCAATCTCAAAGAAAGCTTTACCTTCTTCTGCTGACTTAAAAGCAAATGTTGATGTTTGGAAAATTGGTGGTTTAACAGCACCTTCACTTAATTCTGGTTTGTATCCGTAAGTCATCATGTGACTTTCAGGATTCATAATATTATCTTTGCTCATAACTTATTTATTTTATTTTAAGGGTTAAAGTCTTTTCCTTTATTGTGATTATCTATAAACTCCTTCTGAATATCTTTGAATAATTTATCAATGTCCTCCTTAGTCAAATTCTTAAACTCTTCAACCACTTCAGTCCATGTCTTCGTATTAGACTTACTTATTTGTTTTAGAATACCATCACCCCATTTTATATTATCTTCTTTACTCATCTTTATCTTTGTTTTGTTTTAAAAAATCTGGGAGTTGTTCCAGTTTTGTAATTAATTGTTGTTTCATCCTATTTGAACAATCACACTGCCCTTGTTCTATTTTTTCCTTAGAACAAGGGACAAAACATAGTTTTTGATTTTGTTGTGTTATACTCATCTTTGTTTTGGTTTAAGTTATTGAAAATAAAATGTAGTAAAGCGATGCAACCCATAAAATACTTGCGGTTGCAAATCCCCAAAAAAACTTATCATAATTATTTCTCATCTTTGTTTTGTTTTTAATTTGATAATTCTCCCTTTATTGGTGGATAACTCTCATATCCCTCCACTTGAAAATCAGATATTAAAACACTACCCAACATTTCATCTATACCATTACCCCAAGTGGTGTTATTACTAATAACCAATTTTGGGTATTTGTGTTTATGTGGGTCTCTACTAATTTGTTCTTCCATTTGTTCTATATGGTTATTATATATATGAACGTTGGTTAGGTCCCCTACAAGAGTTCCTGGTACCATATTTACTTCTTTACTTAATATCTCCAATAATAAAGCGTATGAAGCAATATTAAAAGGAACACCTAAGAAAAAATCACAGGAACGTTGATGCCATTTTAATGATAATCTTCTTTTTGGTATGTTAAATAGGTCATACTCTGATTCCCATGAGTTTGGTGTCATATCAAATGAGTAATCAGCTAATTCAAGTAATTTATGTCTTTCCTCTAATGTCAATTCTTCTGTATATAACTCAAATGCCCAATGACAAGGAGGTAAAACCATATCATCTAAATCGGATGGATTCCAGGCTGATACAATAATTCTACGTGAATCTGGGTTTGTTTTAAGCGTATCTATTGCTTGTTGGACTTGGTCTATATTAAATTCATTAAAATTTACACCAGTACCAAAATTATTGAATTGATTTTGACTCCAATTTCTCCATTGTGCTCCATAGATTGGACCTAATTCACCCCATTCGGATGCAAAATAATCATCTTTCTTAATCTTCTTAATAAACCATTCTTTAGATGCAGTTTCTTCATTAGCACCTAAATCTTTATTTTCTTTAAGGTAGTGTTTCCAAGCATCTCCAACCCAAATATTATTATTGTTTTCAACCAACCATTTAATATTTGTTTCTCCTCTTAAAAACCATAGTAATTCACTTACAATACCCTTGAAATAAACCTTTTTGGTGGTGAGTAGTGGAAAACCTTCAGACATATTATGAACCACCTGTGCAGAGAATATTGATTTAGTACCTGTACCAGTCCTGTCATTTTTTTCGGTACCATTTTCCAATATTGATTTGGCAATAGCTAAGTATTGGACATCAATATTCATATTATTTCTTTTATTAACCATATTCTTCAATCTTTTTTTCCAACCCATTAATTCGTTTTTTTAAGTAATAGTCCATTAAGTCAATATGTTGTATTAAATACTTCCTTAATTTATGAAATTCCTCATCTTCAATTTCTTCGAATGTTGAATATCGTTTAAATGTATAATCTAAACCTTCATTTTTAATTCTATAAACAATATTTTGATATTTTTCTAATTCTTCTTCTAAAAAAAATAACTCTTTCTCTTTATCCATATATTTTGTTTTAATATAAAGATAAGAAAAAGAGTTATTTATATCAATAGTAGTTAGATTAGAAATTAGTATCTGAGGTATCAATTTTTTCTTTTATGTAATCCATTGCCTCTTCTGCCGTATCTACAATTTTAAACAAATCCAAATCTTCTTCACTGATATTAGATTCCTTTTTCAATACAACATCTTTAATCCAATCAACAAGTCCACCCCAATAATCTTTTCCAACCAATACAATTGGAACTCTTCTCATGTGACCTGTCTGAATAAGAGTTAGTGTCTCAAATAATTCATCAAATGTACCAAACCCACCCGGACAAGCAACAAATGCTTGTGAGTATTTTAGGAAGAAAACCTTTCTTGTAAAGAAATATCTACAATCTACCAATTCGTCTATATAGTCATTAGCAGACGCTTCAAATGGTAATTCAATTTGTAACCCAACTGATGGTTGATCTGTTTTATAAGCCCCTAAGTTAGCAGCTTCCATAATACCAGGTCCACCACCCGTTATTACACCATAACCATTATCTGTACATAACTTAGCAATATCTCTTGCCACTTTATAATATTTATTATCTGGTTGTGTTCTGGCAGATCCAAATATAGATATACACGGACCTAATTGAGATAATTGATCAAATCCTTTGATGAATTCTCCTTGTATTCTTAACACTTGCCAAGCGTCATCTATTCTTTTATTTTCCATATTAATCTAAAGAGTTTTTAGTTACCCAATATCTATACCCAAGTAATAACTTTTGCTTTTTATTGAGTTTATTTATATTTACACCTCGTTTACTTAAACTAGGTAATATTAATTTATTTATTTTTGTTAATACCTTAAATAAGTTTTTCTTATTCATTATGTTAACAATTCTTTAATTATTGTTGATGCTAACTTTCCATCATACTCACCTTCAAAATTAGATTTTAAATACCCCATAATCTTACCCATATCTTTCATAGTTGATAAGTCTTCTTTGGTGATGAAATTCCCTATTGTCTCTCTTAAAACATCTTCTGTCATTTGTGTCGGTAAGTAATCATTTATAATATTCAACTCATACTCAGTCAATGAATTAGTTGATTGAGCATTCTTAACCATTGATTTTAGTTTACCTACCACATAATTATCTTCAGGTGTTTTAGTTTCCTTTGTAACCTCTGTTTTAATTACACCTAAGAAGTTTTTCTTTTCCATATCTTTATCTTTATAAGCTGACATGAAATCCTTACTAATTTTTTCTATTAAACTCATTTATTTCTTTTTTAAAATTTTACTCCAAAACAACTCAAATGTCAATGAAAAAACACTCTTTAAAATTATGAAGTCTATTAACAAACTAACTAAAGGATACCCTTTTATCACAACTATACCATCATAAAATAACGCACCTAAAACAAAGAATGTAATCATAAATGACTGAGCAAAATGCCACAAGTCTGTAACCCAAACAAATATAGTTGATGATCCTGGAAACTTCTCTCCATCTTCACTATTACTATGATTCTTCCACTTATTTTTATAACTAACCTCTGGGTTAGCCCACCATTCTAATTTACTACCTTTAAAGATAGATTTATCCCAGTGAAAAAGTATTGAGTCCATTATAGCGTTACATATACCCGCCAATGATAAAAATAATATACTTAACATAATCTATAGTATTTTTCTTTTATTATTTCTGAAAAGTTAGTTTGTTCCCAAGGTAAACTTTCATTCCCATAATGACCATTTTTAGCTGTATCATAAAATAATGGTTCAGTTAATCTAAAGTGGTTAATTATTTCCTGTGGTTTTAATGGGAAAATTTCCTTAACAACTTGAATTAATAAATCTCTATTGATATCTGACCCATATGTATCAATATATAATGATGTTGGCTCAGCAACCCCAATCATATATGATATCTCGACTCTACATTCATCAACCAAACCAGTTTCCACAATATTCTTAGCAATATATCTTGATAAGTAAGCACCACTTCTATCAACTTTACTACCATCTTTACCACTAAAAGCACCACCACCAATAGGGCAATATGGTCCGTATTGATCAACAACGATCTTCCTACCAGTTAAACCACAATCTGATACTGGTCCCCCAACATTCCAAGTACCTGCAGGGTTAATATGTATTTCCGTATCCTCGTCAAATAATAGAAACACATTAGACGATAACCCCATATAGTTGTTTTTAATACATTTATTTAATATTTCTCTAACTTTATCGATTGACATACCTTCCTTATGCATTGTCGACACTAACACCGAATGTACTCTTTTATTTTCTTCATCAATGGTAACTTGAGTTTTGATATCCGGACCCAAAGACTCCATCATTTTAACCATCTCACCAATCTTTTTAGAAATATAAACACCTAAAGGCATATAAGTGTCAGTTTGTGATGTCGCATACCCAACCATAAAACCTTGATCACCTGCACCTAACTCTTCAGCGTCTACTGCCTCATGTATTTCAGAGGATTGCTTACCAATAACATTAATGACAGTTAAATTTTTGTAGTAAAATCCATGATCGGGATTTATATAACCAATATCTTTAACTACATTCTGAATTAAAGAATCGTAATCCACAGTTGCTTTGGTATTTATTTCACCACCTAAAACTACAAGATTGTCTTTAACCATAGTTTCTACTGCAACTCTAGCATTACTATCTTGTCTTAAAATTTCATCTAAAATAGCGTCAGAAATTTGATCCGCCACTTTATCTGGATGCCCATTCGACACATACTCTGTTGTTCTTAATCTCATAATAAAACTTTTTTAATAATTATAGATAACTATTTGATATTAATCAATATAGTTACTTTTAAATTCATCTTTAAATTCGATATCTCTTATCTGATAATCATATATGGGTGATTCATATCTATACTTTTCATCAATATCTTTAGGGTATATTCCATATAAATTACCTACATTGACTGGTCTATCAGATCTTTGTAACACTAATAAATCTTCACCTTCTTTATTTATATTACCAACAACCACATCGGACATCTCAACACCAACTTGTTTATACCCACCATAATTAGTTTTTATATATTTTTTTACTATAGGTAAATCCAAAAAACTAACCATTATCGGTACATTACTATTACCACCTAAATTATAAACCCAAGCACTATAACCATCTTCAGATGTTTGTTGATATAGATAATCCCAACCCTTAGACATATCATACCCATTAGAGTTTTTAGTTATATCGTAAATCTCATTCAAAGGAACATAACTTATATACTTATATGTACTACCAACACCTTTATCACTATAAACACCACCTTCAGTCAAATAAAAAAAAGACCTACTTCTTCTCCACTCAGCAAACTCTGCCTTTGAGTGTTTACCTCTTATACCCGTTACCTTAATAAAATCATCAAAATCTTTATTACTATAATGGTAACACTCAACTTCACCATTATCTATATTAATTAAATCCCAATTAACAGGGTAAACTTTTTTCCCTATCTCTTCTTTTATCAATTTTCTGATTAAATCTTTCATATCTTTTTATTGTTACAATCTACCTTAATAAATCAATTATAGTTTTTGAATATTCTTTTACTAAACGTTTAGAACTGATTTGTAATTTATCAAATGATTCAATTGTAAAAGGTCGATTACGAATTTTTGTCATAAATTCAGATTCAACCCCAGGTTTAAAAACACCAATATAATGTTTTTGTCCATAACCAGGAAAATCGGAATAATTTGTACCATAGAGATAGTTGTTTTCACCACCTTTTTCCATTACCATAACACTATCTTGACAGAAAACCTCACCAAGTCTTACTATATTTTCGATAAACTTAGTGTCATCATTAAGATTAACAACAAAATAACTATCCTCTTTAACTTCAATCGAATTATCTGACATATAGTTTTCAATATATGTCCCCTTAACATGAGTAACCCCATAACGTAAAGAGAGAAGTGTAGATTTTAATTTTTTGTTACGTTCTTTATTATCTTCTTCACCCACACAATTTACCATAGAATTTCTAAAGGCTGTGATAATAGCACAATCATGATTTAGAATATGTCTCATACCTTTTTATTTATATCACTTAAATTGTAATCATCACTTTTATATGGGTTAACTAAAAATATTTTGTTAAGGTTAAGGTCCTTTACAAGTACCGTTTCTTGTTGGAATTCTTTACAGATTTCTTCCGCCAAAAAAATTAACCCTTCACTACTGATACCATTAACTTCTATGGTTTGAGAATTTTCGTCATACATATCACCATTATCATCGAAATATCTACCACTAAAAAATTTACCAATAGAAAACGCACCTATGTAATCGTTAATTTCTTTATCACCTAGTTTTTTTTCATCATCTAAATTATAATCACTTATAATCCTAGATAATATCTTTTTAGAAAAAAATCTATTTTTTAATGACACCAACCTTTGTTTTGCCCAGTTAATAATTCTGTTTTTAGATATTTCAATGGAATTAACATCTGTCGAAAAAACAATAATACCACCCCTATAGTCACTTAAACCATATTGTGTGTGATGCATTGCCTCAGTTAAATTACCATTAACATCAATTAAATATTCATAATTATCTGTAATAAAACTTTTACTATTTTTTACACATTCACCAATAAACCCCCCTCTTTGATAATAAGAACCATTAGGCATGGTTTTTTGTTCCGTTGGTGAGAAATATTTTATTTCTTTTACATTATTTTTTTGATCACCTCCGATTAACTCTTTGAATCTTTTTATTATTTTATTCATTTTTTTAACTTTATTATATAAATATCATTTTTTTAACTAAATTTTATTATATTTGGTATATGAAATTCTCAATAGAAATAACACCCAATACTGATATTAACAACCTTAAAACTAAGGAAGTGTTCATAACGTGGTTACCAACACATAACATTGAAATTATACTTAAAAAAGTTCAAGATGTCAAAAAAATGGGGTTAATTCCAATACCACATATACCAGCAAAAAAAATAAAAAATATAGGTGAAGTTATTTATCTAACCAATGAGTTAGAAAAATACACCAACAAAATATTATTAATCGGTGGTGGTGGTAAACAAGAAGGGATTTTTTACGAAGTTAATGATTTAGTAAAAACAGGTTATTTTACTGATTTTGAAATTGGTGTTGCTGGTTTTCCTGAAGGTAATGGTAACTTAACATATGAAGAATCATTAAAAATATTGATGACTAAGACATATGCATCTTTTGTTGTGACACAATTTTGTTTAGATATAGATAAAATTAATAAATTTTTAAAAGACTCACCTTTACCAGTTTATTTAGGTATACCTAATAAGTGTAATTATAAAGAAATTGTGAAATTTTCTAAAATGTGTGGTTTAAGTAATTCATTAAAAGCTTTTAAATCCAACCCTTTAAATATTTTAAAACTTATGATAACAGGATTTAAACCGAATAGAATAATAAAAAATATACTCTACCCGGTTGAATCATTTCACATTTATACTTTTGGAACTGTCTATTTTGTTTTAGAATAGTTTATCACTCATTGAGAGTACTTGTTTTTCGTCACCATCCTCAATAAGCGTTACTGGGAATCCCCACAATACAGAAATATTATCTACAACAACATCTACATCATTAGGGTTTAATCTTTTCCCATCAATACTTGTATAGTTTAATGTTAAAGTCCTATCACCATTAACATCCACATCATATACTTGTATGTCTGGGATATATGTAGCCCTATTATAAGTTTCTGACAAACTCTTTCTTACATTTCTATAACCTTGTTTGTTATGGATTGAAGTTATTTTATAAAATCTTTTTTCTTCTTCATCAGTTACCTCAAACAATCTCATATCTCTAATAACTTTTGGTGATAAGTATTGTAAAACAAAAGTTTCATCTTTAAAGTTTTCTACAATATATCTAAAAGTTTCTACCCAATTACCTTTCCCAGCTATCTCTGGAAACCATTCTTTATCTTCCTCTGTTGGGTCTAATGACATTCTTTTTAAGTCTTGAAATATATTAAACCCTAACGTATAAGGGTTAAGACCAGAATAAAACTTAGAATCAAATCCCGGTTGGAATATTACATTTGAATGGTTATGGAAAAACTCCATCATAAACCCATCCGTTAAATACCCTTCTTCATACATTTTATTAATGATTTCATAGTGGCTGTGAGTCGCACAATTATGATTAATATAACCTAAAGCCGAATATTTATGAGTTTCTTCCACACTAAAATCATATGTATCTCCCTTATCTTTAACAATTTCAACAACCTTTACAACATAATCTTTTTCCAAATACCATTTTTTATCATTAAAATATGTTTTGAAGTTATCTTTTTTGTATTGGCAGTTAGTACCTATTTCATCATAGAAATGTTTAACATCCTCACCACCCATATATAACCTGTAAGTATCATCACTATGTGATTTTTTAAGGCTACTAAATATACCTATGTTGTGTAGAAATACTTGTTCTTTTTTTAACAACTCTTTAGAGTTTGACACTATTATAACGTTTTTAGATATATGCCCATCAGCATCAAAATGACCCTTAATGAATGATTTAATAACACTTTTTGGTGATTTTAATACAACTTCAGGGATGTCTTTAATTCTTGATGACACACCATTCTTAATACCAATATATCTTTGTAAAAAATGTAATATATGTTGTGAGTTTATAGTTACTCTCCATCTATTATCATCTTTTTTAATAGAACACTTATAATTAAATAATTCATATGTTAACCTATCAAATTCATCAACTAAACCTTCATCACCATTTGTGAAGTTAATAACTCTATTTTTCCAGTTAGTGTTACCATCACCCACTAATAACCCTAACCAGTAAGCTAATTTTTCATCTATAACTGAAGGTATGTTATATAGTTCCCATTTCTTAACAAACCTTACAGATTCATCTCTTTCATTAATTATAAAATCTATTTCTTCACATAATCTAACTCTTTCATCACTCATTTTATATGGGTAATTAGGGTCTTTATATCTAACATATGTTGAGTGGGTTATCCCTTTCATTTCACATAACTCTACATTTGTCAAATATTTAGGTGTCTCGTAATCCACTTCAACATAGTTTTCGGTATATGGTACTTCTTTTGGTTCTAACTTAATCTCATCACCAATATTTAATTCACTTAATTTAACCCACTCACCATTTATAAATAATTTATGATTATCACCACCATGTATCTCATAACCCTTATCGGTTACAATCTTAATTCTATCCTTATCTTCATTTATAAACCAATCATAAATTGACCTCCAATTATCACCATCCCATACTTTACCAGAATATTTAGTTTCAACTATTTCTTTAATGTCCATTAAACCATTTTCTGTATTAATTAAACTACCTTCTACTAAACATCCTTCGTTAATTACTTTAGTTTGACCTTGTGGGTAAAAGTATTGTGCAGTTTTTCTAACAATTCTAATCAACTCTCTTTGCCATACCTTTAGATTTGGTGAGTTTTTCTCAATGAAATATAATATATTCTCTTCAGGTTGTTTAGGAAATCTTTCAGTCCTTTCTTTATTTTCGTCACCATTAGGTATTGTTCTCCACATATCATTAACTAACACCCTCTCATCTTCTACTCTTTGTTTAAGTCTTTCTTGTTCCTTCTTAGCAGATATTCTTTGAGGTTTGGTGTATTTATCAACACCATATCTTTCAATCATATGACAAGCATCCAATATTCTCTCAACTTCCTCATAACCATACCTTTCTTCACACTTACTAACATATTCTCTAGCGAATAACATATAATCCACAATAGCGTCAGCATGTGTCCATTGTTTGAATAGGTAATTATTTTTGAAGAAGTGATTGTGCCCGTATGCTGCGTGTGCCAACACCAATAACATTAAACATGTGGTATTGTCTTCCATATTATAAGAGATACAAGGGTCTGAATTGATAACCAACTCGTATGCCAACCCCATTTGCCCTCTTTTATATTTACTTTTATTAATAACGAAATCTTTACCAAACTTCCAATGGTTATAAGAAATAGGTAAACCAACTAAAGAATAAGCATCCAACATTTGTTCAGAAGTAACAATCTCAAATTGATTTGGGTATGTATTTAAACCCAAATACTCTTCAGCAATTCTACTAATCACTTTATCTGCTTCTAATATTGTATCTTCATTCCAATCTGAGCTAGAAAACATTTCTTTTAATTCTTCTTTTGTCATGCTTTTACTCTCTTTTTAAAGAAGTCTTTAAAGACATCCCATATTTCTGTATTATTATTAATCTTACCAATTTTAAAATTAGTTACGTTACCTTCTAAGTTAGCGTATTGTTCCCATAAGTCACTATGTCTATTTCTAGCAATTTCAATATAAATCATATATTGAACCTTTTTTAATAACTTATCCCTAAGAATTTCTGCACAACCAATAGCATCACTATTATCCCATACATCACCATCTGAAGCTTGTGTTGCATATATATTCCATTCTGATGAATACCTATCATTAATAATCTTATCCATTAATTCAAGTGCGGGTAATACAATTGTACCACCACTTTCTCTTGAATTAAAGAATTCGTCTTCATCTACTTCCTTAGCCGCAGTATGGTGCCTAATAAAAACAATCTCTATCCTTTCATATTGTTTCGTAAGAAACATATATAATAACATAAAAAATCTTTTAGATATATCTTTTTCCTTTTCCCCCATAGATCCAGAAACATCCATTATTGAAAACATAACTGCAGATGTTACAGGTACAGGGTATTGTTCGTAGTTATTATAACTTAAATCAAGTTCCTCCATAAAATTAATGGAGTTTTTCATACTGATTAGTTTCTTTAATTCCTTATTTAAATCATCAACCTCATTTTGTGTAAGTGTATCGTCTTTTAATTTATCCTCAACCTCTTTTATCTTTTTATCATAAAAGATATCACCAGCCATCTTTCTACTCATTGAGTTTTTATATGACTTAACAACATTCAACCTATTAGGTGTACCAGCATTTGTGAATCCAGCCCTTCTTTGTTTAAAGTCAACAACACTATTTAAGTGTTTTTTAATCATATCAGGTAACTCTAAATCATCAAAAAAGAATTCTAAAAACTCCTCTCTACTTATAGATATTGTGAAATCATCCTCAGTAATTGTAGGGTCGTTTGATCCCTTTTGTCCACCTTGTCCTTCACCTTCTCTAGGTTTTCTTATCTTATCACCCGGAGTATATTCTTTATTACCCGGATGAACTCTTTTGTTATCACCTGACCCACCTTCATAACTAAATTGAGGCTCGTTAATTCCCTTAACAGGAATCTTAACCCCCTTCTTAGAAGAGGTTAAGTCCTTGACACCATTATTCTTAATAATGTCAGGCATAGCTTTCTTAATCTTATGCCCAATCCTTTTAAGTAATTTCTGCCTGTTTGGGGAAGATTTACCTTTGGGATTGTTTCTCTTATCTACAATATTAATTCCCATCTATAAATCCTTTATTAATTACTTTTTCTTACTCTTAAATACCAATCAGTTAATAACTTTATTTGTTTGTTTGTGTAACCTCTATCTAACATTCTCTCAATAAATTCAGAATGTTTCTTCTCCTCATCTTTAGATGTCTTAGTTGAGAATGAAATTACTGGGATTAAATCTTCAGTTTTAGAGAAGATTCTTTTCTCAATAACATTCTTAATCTTTTCATATGATTCCCACTTAGGAGCTTCACCATTCTTAGCCTTATGTCTTAGGTAGAATTGAACTAAATCATTTCTGAAGTCTTTAGGGTTTGCGATACCTGCTGGTTTCTCAATCTTCTCTAACTCTTCGTTTAAGTCAACCCTATCAAACTTCTGTCCAGTCTCTGGATCTCTATAGTCATTATCTTGACACCAATGATCTGCGTATGTGATATATCTTTCGAATAAATTTTGCCCATATTCTTGATATGAATCAACATATGCCTTTTGAATTTCATCACCGATGAACTCAGCATATTTAGAAGAGATTGTAGATTTAAGGATATTTAAATAATACTCCTCAACATCCTTCGGCATTTGTTGTTTAATAATCTCTTGTTCTAATACATAGAATAAGTGTACTGGATTCGCAGCAACTTCTTCACTATCGTAGTTGAATACTTTTGACAATACTTTAAATGCAAATCTAGTTGATACACCATCCATACCTTCAGTGATACCAGCGAAGTCTTTGTATTCTTGTAGTGACTTAGCTCTAGGGTCAACTTCTTTTAAGTTTTCACCATTATAAATCCTCATTTTAGAGAATAGTGTTGAATTTTCAGTCTCGATTAATCTAGTCATCACACAAAATTGTGCTAACATTTCTAATGTCTTTGGTGCACAAGGTGCCTCTGACAATGAAGAATGTTGTAATAATTTCTCATAGATTTTAACCTCTTCATCCACTCTTAATGAATAAGGTACTCTTACTATATAAACTCTGTCTAAGAATGCCTCATTTTTCTTATCATTTGAGAATGTTTCCCATTCAGACTCGTTTGAGTGAGCTAAGATAATACCTTGAAAAGGAATTGCTGGTAAGTTTTCTGTACCATTAAAGTTACCTTCTTGTGTTGCAGTCAATAATGGGTGTAATACCTTAATTGGTGCTTTAAACATCTCAACGAATTCCATAAGACCTTGATTAGATTTACATAATGAACCAGAATAACTATAAGCATCTGCATCATCTTGTGAAAATTCTGCTAATTTTCTAATATCAACCTTACCAACTAATGCTGATATATCTTGATTGTTCTCATCACCCGGTTCTGTCTTTGATATACCTAATTGTGATGCGATAGATAATTTAACCTTTCTAACAGAAAACTTAGAAATGTCACCATCGAACTCAGCTAACCTCTTAGTCGCCCAAGGAGAAGCACAAGATGGTAGATACCTTCCATTAATACCATATTCTTCTTCTAATTCTTTCTTATAAGAAGAAAATAACCCTAACGGACTTTCTAATACTGGTGAAATTTCATCACCCGCAACTAAAACATATATTTCACTATCTTCCATTAGTTCTTTCAATCTTTCTGCTAAAGACGATTTACCACCACCAACAGGACCTAATAAATATAATACTTGTTTTTTCTCTTCTAACCCTTGAGATGCATGTTTAAAGAATGATACAATTTGTTCAATTGTGTCCTCCATACCAAAAAACTCAGAAAAGGCAGGATACCTTTTAATCTTCTTATTGGAATGAATCCTACTTAATCTAGGGTCATCTTTAGTATTAACCATTTCTGGTTCACCGATTGCTTCTAACATCCTTTCTGCTGGTGTTGAATAAACACTACTATCTTTTTTACACAAATTTAAATATTGTGTTAAACTAATGTCCTTAGAAGTTGTGTTAAAATTACTTTTGATTGTTTTTAATAGACTCATTTTTTAACTATTTTTTTTAAAACTTATTATTTTCTTATATTATTGTTATCATAAACTAAACTAAACAACATATCTTATAATATAAAGTGTTTTTAGTATAAAACCCTAAACTTTATTGTATTTTTGATATCTTTTAAATCATTTATTACAGAATCATCATAATCCTTATCTACATCAGTGATTAGATATGATACCTCACCAGAACTCTTTAAGTATTGACCCTCAACATTTAAATTATGTTTGGATAAAATATTATTTATCTCTGACATTACACCACTAACATTATTATGGATATGTAGAAATCTTCTATTAACCCCTTGTTTAGGTAATTGTATGTTAGGGAAGTTAACTGAATCAAAACTACTACCATTATTAATATAATCAATAATTTTATTAGATACGAAATAAGCAATG
>Ga0208767_1001204_pt1 | contig 20683 bp, 37 predicted proteins | sample VirMetDEL_Mar_21_FD_184514 | JGI IMG/M metagenome (GOLD analysis project Ga0208767, IMG submission 184514) | Aqueous microbial communities from the Delaware River and Bay under freshwater to marine salinity gradient to study organic matter... | ecosystem: Environmental > Aquatic > Marine >... | reverse complement strand
TACAAGGCCTTAATAGATTAGCAGAAGCAACAATGGATTTTTATGAAAAGAATAAATCTGTGTTTAGACCACTAAAGAAAACGGAAGCTGAGGTAAATGTACTGGCACAAAGAGTGGCAAAGATGGACGAAGAGGTAGATGAAATTGTTGGTAAGTATATTGAAACAAGAGAAGTAAGTGATGCGGATCTATCAAGACTATCAACTTTATTGAATGACAATCTAGATACAATGATGAAAGAACTTATTGATATAGATTCCAATGCCATAGACGGATTATTTCCTGATCTACCATTTAAAAATAGAGACGAGTGGGCAGATGCTTTAATTAAAAAGGACTTGTATGAACTAGCGTATAGAAAGTTTGTCTTAAAAGATCCTGATGCGTCATCGTATTATGCGGTGTCACCATCTGAATACGTTATTGACAGATATAGTTTTCAAGGAAATGCTGCAACATCTGCAGCCGATAGAGCGGCCGATAAACAACGACGCTTTGATGTTTTTAAAAGAAGCGGTGAATTTAGAAGTTCACAATACAAAGGTATTGGTATGGACGAGTTTTATGGAGGGCCTAACTCTGTTGATGAAAAAGGTAAACATTACACATCAACCATTGAAAAGATTTTGAAGAAACAAGCGCAGAGTAATAATTCAGAAATCATTACCATGCCTGTACAAGTAAAAAGGGGAAAAGGGTCAACACAATACCGTGTTACCGATCAAAATGGTAATATGGTAGCAACCTTAACCAATGAAGATCAAGCAAGAGAATTACTTGTATCAAATCCAAATTACAGAATTCAACCTATTGCCATACCTAACAAAAAAGACATGGAGCCAGTTTTTGCTATTAAAATTACTCCTGAAATGCTAGAACCATATAAGACACACAAAGCACAAGGTGGACTTGTCGAGCATATTGATATATTTGAGGTATAATGGTTGAGAGAAGAATAACAGGTGAACCTACACAAGTAATAGCTGAAGAGGTAACAGTAGAAACTCCTGATGAACTAACAGTTGAAAACATTGAAATGACAGAAGATGGAGGGGCGTTAGTCAATCCAATGGATGAACAAGAAGAAGTAGAATTTGATTCTAACCTAGCTGAGTACATAGATGAAAAAGATCTACAGGATATGTCATCTGATCTTGTCGGTGATTACAAAGAAGATAGTTCTTCTAGAGAAGAGTGGTATGATGCTTATGCAAAAGGATTAAAACTACTTGGATTTAAGTATGAAGATAGATCACAACCTTTTCAAGGAGCAAGTGGTGTAACACATCCTTTATTATCAGAGACAGTTACACAGTTTCAAGCTCAAGCTTACAAAGAATTATTGCCTGCAAATGGTCCCGTCAGAGTACAAATGATTGGTAAATCTGATCCACAAAAAGAACAACAAGCTCAACGTGTACAAGAGTTTATGAACTACCAAGTAATGCATGTCATGGAAGATTTTGATCCTGACTTAGATCAAATGTTGTTTTACTTACCTCTATCTGGTTCAAGTTTTAAAAAAGTTTATTATGATTCTACAATGGGAAGAGCTGTATCAAAGTTTATTCCTAGTGAAGAATTAATTGTTCCGTACACCGCAACAGATTTAGGAACAGCAGAACGAATTACACATGTATTAAAAAGAACAGAAAACGATATTCGTAAATTACAAGTAACAGGTTTTTATCGTGATGTAGACTTAGAAGAATATGAAGACTCTGAAACAAGTAGCATTCAAACAGAAGTTAATCGTTTGGATGGTGTGAGAGAAACAGGGCCTTACAAGAATGATACATACACGTTATTAGAAATGCATGTTGATTTAGATGTGCCAGGATTTGAAGATCCTGATGGAATTAAACTTCCGTATATTGTAACTATTGATGAGGGCTCTGGTAATATTTTATCGGTATACAGAAACTATGATGAACAAGATCCTTTAAAAAAGAAAAAACAATATTTTGTACATTACAAATTTTTACCTGGCCTTGGTTTTTATGGTTATGGATTAATTCACATGCTTGGTGGTTTATCAAGAACTGCAACAGCAGCTCTTAGACAATTACTTGATGCAGGCACGTTAGCAAACTTACCAGCAGGATTTAAAGCAAGAGGTTTACGTATTGCTGATGATGATTCTCCAATACAACCTGGTGAGTTTAGAGATGTCGATGCACCAAGTGGAGATCTACGTGCAGGACTAATGCCTTTACCTTACAAAGGCGCTGATCAAACTTTATTTCAATTACTAGGATTTGTTGTACAAGCAGGGCAACGTTTTGCTTCTATTGCCGATCAAAAAATTGGTGATAGTGTAGCGGCAAATGCACCTGTAGGAACAACAATGGCGTTGATTGAAAGAGGATCAAGAGTCATGAGTGCAATACATAAAAGATTACACTATGCACAAAAAACAGAATTTAATTTACTAGCAAAAGTATTTAAAGAATTTTTACCACAACGATATCCTTATGATGTAGGAAGTGGCGCTGTACCGAGTGTTAAATCAACTGACTTTGACGAACGCGTTGATATCATGCCTGTGTCTGATCCAAATATTTTTTCTATGTCTCAACGTGTTACGTTGGCACAAACACAATTACAAATGGCACAGTCTGATCCGCAGTCACATAATATTTATGAAGCATATAAAAGAATGTACCAATCACTTGGAGTAAAAGATATTGATGCAATTTTACCTCCGCCAGCAACACCTAAACCAAAAGATCCTGCGTTAGAAAATTCTGACTCATTGCTTGGCAAAAAATTAATCGCTTTTAGAAATCAAGAGCATCAAGCACACATCGATGCACATAGAACATTTTTATCATCAATGTTGGTTCGTAATAACCCTCAAGCGACTGTATTATTGCAAGCACATGTTATGGAACATGTATCTTTGTTAGCAAGACAAATAGTGGAAGCAGAAAATCAAGAACAAATACAAGCTGAAGCGGCAAAATTCGGTGGTCAATTACCGCCAGAGCTACAAGCTCAATTCCAAGAAGAAATGGAACGTCAAATTTCGTTAAAAGCAACAGAATTTATTGAAGAAATGTTTATTGAAGAGCAACAAGCAATGTCTGGACAAGGAGAAGACCCTCTTGTTGGCTTAAAACAACAAGAATTACAGTTAAAAGCACAAGATATTCAACGAAAAGCACAAAATGATCAACAAAAACTTGATTTAGAAGGTGCAAAACTTGATCAAAGTGCAAAAATTGCACAAGATAAGATAGATTCTAACGAAGATATTGCACAATTACGTGCAAATGTTAATCTAGATAAACAAAATCAAAACAATGCAAAACGCAACAACTAAATTACAGGAATATTTTAACGAATTGATGAATTTTTCGGATACAGCGGTTACAAGTCAAGAAGAACAGATACTTTTAGCGGGTGCAATGATGGGTGTAGCAAAAATGTTGTATCATAATAATCTTACCGAGCAAGAATATGATAATATTATGAATCATAATGGAAGAGACTTGCTAAATCTTTTAAAACCCACTATACATTAAGTATTATGCCAAAAAAGAAAACAAAAGAAGAGTTTTTAAAAGAGTATAGCGGTAAACAAAATCCTATACCAAATATTTTTTCAAAAAAGAAACAAAAACAAGGAGCTTCGCAAGGAAAGCCTTTTAAAAAAAAGAAAAAAGGTAAGTACGGTGGAGACATTCCAGCAAGAAAAGAAGTGCCTGGAAATCCACACGGTGTAACAAAAAAAGATCAAGAAGGTAATATAATATTAATGGCAAAGGACGGTGGTTCGGCATCCAAGTTTCCTGATCTATCAGGTGATGGCAAAGTTACACAAAAAGATATTCTCATGGGCAGAGGAGTTGTTAAAGCTGCCAAAGGTGGTTTAGCGGGTAGACTAGCTACACGCGGTTATGGAAAGGCAAGAAAATGAAATTTAAAAATGCAAAAATGACTATTGTCCCTCAAAAAAACCCATTTCCTAATACTAAAATTGCTTCAACAGCAGAGAAAGTTTACTCTCCTTTTGTAGTAAAAGATAACAAAGGAACGGGACCTCAAGGGCAAACAAGCAGAATGCAAATTAAAAAAGTAGCATTTAAAGGCGTAAAATAGTATAATCCTCAACTTAACAAAGGAGGTTCTATGAACTTACTAAAAGATCTATGGTCACATTTGAAAGAATGGTCGGACTGGAAGATGAAGGATTGGATTAAGGCGGGTATTGTAGCTTTGATCGTAATTCTAATTATAGGAGCTATTTAAATGGCATTTGGATTGTTATCTGGTTTACTAGGCGGTAAAGACGGAGCTTTAAAACAAGTTGCTTCCGTTATAGATTCAATTCATACATCAGAAGAAGAGAAATTAGATAAAAAAATTATCATGCAACGCATTCAACAAAAGCTTGCAGAAAAGCAATTAGATGTTAATGCAAAGGAAGCCAGCCATCGCAGCGTATTCGTTGCTGGCTGGCGACCAGCTATAGGATGGTGCGGAGCCCTAGCTTTATTTTTCGCGTTCATCTTATCTCCCTGTATTGATTGGTATGCAAAATTTTCAGGTATGGATATTGTGCCTCCTGCCATAGAAACTGGGCCCCTTCTAGCAATTGTCACTTCAATGCTCGGCGTATCGGGCCTCAGAACTTTTGAGAAGGCAAAGGGTCTTACTAAGTGACATACGACGAATTAGCTGGTTCCGTAAAATTATCCGAAGGCTTTAGAGATCACGTATACATAGACACCGAAGGATTTCGCACAATAGGCTGGGGTCATAAAGTAGTACACGAAGATAATTTTGAAGATGGTAAAACATATACCAAGGAAGAACTACAAGAAGTATTTGATAAAGATTTAAACACTGCAATAGGTAAAGCTAGAACACTCATGGAAGAACATGGTGTCACTGATTTGCCTACAACTGCTCAACATACCATTACCGAAATGGTATTTCAGCTTGGCCCTACAGGCGTGTCCAAGTTCCGTAACATGTGGAAATGCCTGCAGGAAAGCAATTTTATTGGTGCGAGCTACGAGATGCTCGACTCGAAATGGAATAAACAAACTCCAAATCGTTGCAAAAAATTAGCTGACCAAATGAAATCATGCGAATAGAAAATTTATTTACTTACTTTAAAAATCAACTAAAAGATAGACAAGACACTGTAAAAGAAGCTATATACAATGGTGTAAAAGATTGGGACGAATATCGGTATTTGACTGGTAAACTTCGCGGTCTTGAAGAAACTGAACAGGAACTCACGGACCTGCTGAAGAAAACGGAGCTAGACGATGACGACTAAACCTAAATTAATTGTACCAAAACACGTTTGGGATGGTGCAGAAAAACAAAAACAAAAAAAAGAACTAGAAAAAATTCCTCAGCCTGTCGGTTGGAGAATAGTATTATTTCCCTTAAAATTAAAAGGTAAAACAAAAGGTGGTGTTATTCTTACTGATGAAACAGTAGAAGAGTCACAAATAACAACAAATATTTGTAAAGTCTTAAAGACTGGATCTTTATGTTATAAAGATAAAGAGAGATATCCTGATGGTCCTTGGTGTAAAGAGGGTGATTGGGTTATAATAACTCGCTATGCAGGATCTCGAGTAAAGATTGATGGTGGTGAGTTACGTATTATTAACGAAGATGAGATTCTGGCAGTCGTTGATGATCCTAGAGATATATTGCCAGCTAACATAATGTAACATGGAGAATTCTATGCAAGTACAATCACAAAATGACAAACTGGTCCCGATAGATACTTCTGGTGATCCCGTCGAAGTGGAGTTAAAAGAAGAAGAAAAAAAAGAAGAACAGGTTACAGAACCTGAAATTCAAGTTGAAGAAGAACCTAAACAAGAAGCAAAAGAAGAAGAGCTTGAGGAATATTCTCAATCGGTAAAAAGACGTATTGATAAACTTACACGTAAAATGCGTGAAGCTGAAAGACGTGAACAAGCCGCTATTGAATATGCTAAAAAAGTTCAAGAAGAGAATAAAAATTTAAATGTTATGTCTCAAGTAACTTCTAAAGAAAGAGTTGCTTCTGATGAACAAAGCCTACAATCAACGGAACAGCTTTTAAAAACAGCTTTTACTCAAGCGGTGAGTGAAGGAGATGTTGAAAAACAAATGGAAGCTCAACAAAGAATAGCACAATTAGCTATTGAAAAAGAAAGATTGGGTTTACGTAAAAGAAAAGTAGAGCAACAAGAAATTAAAAAAGAACAACCTGTTGAAGAACCTTGGAATAATCAACCACAGGCTCAATCACAGGCTAAACCTGATCCTAAAGCTCAAGAGTGGGCTGAAGGTAATAAATGGTTTGGAGAAGATAAGGCAATGACTTATACCGCAATGTCTTTTCATGACGAATTATTAAATGAAGGATTTGACTCGAGCTCAGATGAGTATTATACTGAAATCAATCGAAGAATTCGAAAAGAGTTTCCTCATAAATTTGAGGATCAAAGTAAGCCGAGGCAAAAAGTTGCTTCTGCTACTCGAACATCGGCTACAGGCCGCCGCACTGTGAGACTCACACCTTCACAGGTAGCTATCGCAAAAAAACTTGGTGTGCCACTTGAAGAGTACGCAAAACACGTGAAGGAGGCGTAAATGACTGATACAAAAATAAACAAAACCTCGCGCAATATTGAAACCCGTGAAAAGGATGCACGAAAGAGGGGATGGGTTCCTCCAAGTAACCTAGAAGCACCAGAACCACCAGAAGGTTTTCACCACAGGTGGGTAAGGTCGGAATATCGTGGTATGCTCGATGAAAAAAACATTATTGGCAGATTACGAAGTGGATATGAGTTTGTAAAACATGATGAGTATCCCGATAGATTGGATTTACCTTCTATCGCTGACGGCAAATACAAAGGTGTCATAGGTATAGGTGGATTATTATTAATGCGTTGTCCTATTGAAGTAAAAGAAGACAGAGATGAATATTTCCGTAATCTTACAAACGAAAAGACAAATGCAATTGAAAATGATCTACATAAACAGGAGCATCCAGCTATGCCAATCCATCAGGAAAGGCAAAGCAGAGTAACATTTGGAGGCAAAAAATCTTAATTAGTAAGATCATTATGTCTCTAAAAAATTTAGGAGACTACTATGGCTAACATAGATCAAGCTTTCGGTCTAAGACCTATAGCTAAAGTTGGTTCTGCCCCTGGTGGAACAACTGGTACGACTAAATACTCTATTACAAGTGGCGCAAGCGCATTATTTACAGGAGACCCCGTTAAGCCAAAGGCTGACGGATCAATTGAGGTAGCAACTGCTGGCGACCCTATTAGAGGTATTTTTTTAGGATGTTTCTACACAGATCCATCCACAGGCAAGCCTAGATATAACAACACTTTCCCTAACGGTACAGCGGCAAGTGATGCTATAGCTTTTATTGCTGATGATCCTGACCAATTATATATTTGTCAGCAAGATTCAGTAGCAAGCAATCTAGTAGCAGCTGATTTAAACCAAAACTGTGATCTAGTTTTTGGCGCTGGTTCTACCACTAATGGTATTTCTGGTGTAGAAATTGATTCAAGTTCTAAAAATACTACTGCAGCACTTCAGGTGAAGTTGATTGATTTTTATGACACACCGAGTAATGACGCTACGGCTAATAACTCTGTTCTTGTTATAAAACTTAACAACTCTGATATGAACGGTGGTACTGGAACTGCAGGCGTATAGGAGTAGATTATGGCGATTAATAGAGCGCAACTCGCGAAAGAGCTAGAACCTGGCCTTAACGCCTTGTTCGGTATGGAGTATTCTCGTTATGAAAACGAGCATGCTGAGATTTTTGACCAAGAAACAAGTGACAGAGCTTTTGAAGAAGAAGTAATGTTAGTTGGCTTCGGTGAAGCTGCAGTCAAGCAGGAAGGTTCTGCTGTACAATTTGATACAGCTCAAGAATCTTTCACTGCTAGATATTCTCATGAAACTGTTGCATTAGCATTCAGTTTGACTGAGGAAGCAGTCGAAGACAACTTGTACGATACTTTATCGGCTCGTTACACAAAATCTTTGGCACGTTCAATGGCATACACAAAGCAAGTAAAAGCAGCGAACATTTTAAATAATGCATTCGCAACTGCTGGTGGCGATGGTGTTTCATTAGTAAACACTGCTCACCCAACTGCTTTAGGTGGCACTTTCTCAAACAGAAATGCTACTGACGCTGACTTGAACGAAACCTCATTAGAGCAAGCAATGATTGATATTGCAGGCTTTATCGATGAAAGAGGGCTAAAAGTTGCAATGCAGGGAAGAAAACTAATCATCCCAGTAAACATTCAATTTGTAGCTGATAGAATTTTAAATTCTACTCTAAGAGTTGGTACTGCTGACAATGACATTAATGCAATGAGAAACATGGGTATGTTACCTGATGGTTATACAATTAACCATTACTTATCTGATACAGATGCATACTTCATTAAAACTGATGCTCCTAATGGATTTAAACACTTCGTAAGAGCTGCCCTTGCTACTGGCATGGAAGGTGATTTCGATACAGGAAACATGAGATACAAAGCTAGAGAGAGATACAGCTTTGGATTTTCAGATCCTAGATGTGTATACGGATCTCAAGGTTCATAAAAATTACTGGATCCTCCCAGGAAAGAAGGCGCTTGTAAGAGCGCCTTTTTTATTTTATAATCTCCTTCCCAAGACTTAAACGACAACTATAAGGAGGTTGACATGGGAACAACGACATTTTCAGGACCAGTCAAAGCTGGTTCTATAAGAGAAGGAGCAAGTGTTAATACAGGGTTTGTATTAATGGCTCAATCAGCAGTAATTGATATTATCGGTGCAACTGCTACTACAGCAATAGGAATTATTCCTGCTAACTCACAGATTGTGGATGTAATTTTAAATGTTACAACTGTAAACAATGATGGTGGAACTGCTACAGTTCAAGTTGGACACGCAGGTGATACTGATGAGTATTTACCAGCTACTAACGTAAAAGCTTTAGGTACAACTAGAGGTACAATTGGTACTGATGGTACAGATATTGGTTCATCTGATCAGACTGTAAATGCTGTTTTCACAGCAGGTACAGGTAATGGTACAACAGGTGCTGCTACAGTTACTGTTCTTTACATGCAGAATAACAACTTAGCATAAGGGGTTTAAATGGCATTAGTAAAAACTACAGCTGGTGTAGAAACAGCAACAATAACAAGTACTGGTAATGCTGTAGCAAGTTCAGCGAGACTATACAGTATATATGCAGTTTGTGCTGGTTCTGCAGGATCTATCGTGTTAAAAAATGGTTCTGGTGGTTCAACACTAGCAACTATTGCTACACCAGGATCCGCTACAACTACTATAAATGTTGATTTTACAGATGATGGTTTAGACTTTCCAAGTGCTTTACATGCTACGTTAACAAACGTAACATCTGTTCTGTTTGTATATGGCTGATAATCAACCAAAGAAAAATAAAAAGAATTTTCGCCCCACTAAGTCTGGGGCGGGAATGACTAAAGCTGGGGTCAAGAAGTATAGAGCTATGAACCCTGGTTCTAAATTAAAAACTGCTGTAACAGGCAAAGTTAAAAAAGGATCTAAAGCTGCAAAACGTAGAAAATCTTTTTGTGCAAGAAGTGCAGGACAAATGAAAAAATTTCCAAAAGCAGCAGCAAATCCTAAATCAAGATTAAGACAAGCAAGAAAGAGATGGAAATGTTAAAACCAATAACAATAGGTGTAATTCTTGCAACCATATTAATATTCTTTTTAAATAGCATGATGAACTCAGCGCTTGCTGCAGATACGAACACGGTCAGTTCTACCGTTGTGACGGATAAATCGGTACCAACCGCAAATGCTCCAAGTGTTGTTGTAAACAATTCTGATATTTGTAAGGTAGCAACGTCAGGCGCAATTCAAACCAACATACTCGGTCTCGCTACAGGCGTAGTTGTGGACGATGAGCTGTGTCAGCTTTTAAAGCTTTCTCGCCAGTTGTATGCATCAGGGCTTAAAGTTGCCTCAATTTCATTGCTCGCAACTGACCCAAGAGTTTTTGACAGTTTAGTTATGGCAGGCACTCCACCTCCATATATGGGTGCTATTGGAAGTGAAGCTTTGGAAAAATGGAAATCAAATCCAAACATGATACCAGAGGGTAGTACAGTATTTGAAGATACAGATGTTTTAAAGATTAATGTAGAAGAAGGTGTAAGCGATGGCGAATTCCAGAAGTTTTTATTTATGGCTATGGCTCTGTATATCGGTTTCCCTATCCTTTTCTAGTAAAGCTGTAGATTGTTCAACAGATACAGTTGGACTTTGTACTCCTACTATTGAAGAAATAATTGATCAAACTGTTACAGAAACAATAGAATATGAAGCGGATGGTTATACTGTAACCACAGAAACTACAACGAATACAACCACAACAACTGTAACAAATGAAGATTCAGGTGATTTATTAGATGGTGATAATGGTTTTGTACAGCCTAGATTTGAAGGTGATATGGACCAGGATTTTGGAGGTCAAGGCCCCGCAAGCATGCCTTCAGGAACTGGTTGTTTTAAATTAGGTACAGATAAGTGTGCACAAATTACAGGATCGGGCAACAGTACAAGCACAATGGGCGTGGAGGGAATGGGAACCACGTTTGTCAACACAGTCGATATATCTTCCCTTGATATAGAAAATGGAGGAAGAACAAATTATACAATCAAAGTAGATAAGCAAGATGCGCAAGATCGTATCTATATGCATATTACAGGTAGAAACGGAAATACAAATGTATTTAGTGGCACAGATATATTATCAGAATCTGGTGTAGCTAGTGGATATCAAGAATATGAAAATGGTTTTGATTTTGCAGGCACTATAACAACGTTGATAATCGAAATTGGTGGGCGTGATATCAATATGGCAATCGGCCCGCTCTTTGATGATATTACCATAAACGTACTTTACAATGTAATATCTACAATCGTGCAACAATCTATTACAACAGTAGAAATGTGGGTTGCTTACGGTGGTAGCACAGAAACAGAAGTAATAGATATTGTAGAAAATATTATTGATCACAATGATTTTAATGAACAGCCTGGTGGAGAAATAGAAATAGAACCAATACAGGAGCCAGACTCAGACGTTTCTTATGAAATGGTAGAAATGGAGATGGAGATGGAAATGCCTGTTATGGAAATAGAAATACCAGAGATGGAGATGGAAATGCCAGAAATGGAAATGGCAAGTGTCGAGACAGAGATAGAAATGGAGATGGAGATGGAAATGCCTGAGCCAGAGGTTGAAGTAGAAACACAACCTGAGCCAGAACCAGAGCCAGAAATAAATGAACCAGAACCTGAGCCAGAACCAGAAGTTTCTGAGCCAGAACAAGAGGAGGTACAAGATGAACCTACTGAAGAAGATACTAAGGAAACTGAACCTACTACGAAAGAGGAGCCTGAGCAGGAAGAAAGCTCACCAGAGGTTGCTAAAGATGAAGATAGCGAAGAAGATATGGAAGAAACAGAGGATAAGGATCAAGACGAGGTAAAAAAAGAAGAGAGTAAAAAAGAAGTCGCAGCTAAAAAAATATTAAAGAAGATGGGTGATAAGGGTAGATATGACTCTGCAAATCAGTTAAAAACATTAATTGTGATGCAAGTATTAGGTAACTCTAAATCATTCTTTGAAGGTCAACAAAGTTTAAATGATATACAAGGATTCTTTACAGATAATGCAATACCTGATGCTGAACTAACAACTAACAACATAGCACAATACTTTCTATTTGGAGGAAGTGACGTTCTTATGGATGAAATGATAATGCAACAATGGCAGAAGTAAATATAGGAGGCATAACTTTCAAGGGCGGAAAAATGCTCGCAATAATACTAGCATTAAGTAGTAGTGTTGGTGTTTTATATGGCGGTTTTGAGATGTTCAAGAAATTTCAGGATATGTCTGCGCAAATTGAGTCATATGTTGCCCCTGACCTTTCAGACTTTGATAAGACTATTGCTTTGACTAAAGAAGAAATGGTGAGCAAGACGGAGCTTATACAAACAGAAGTTGAAATGATAATGCAAGAAATGGAAATGATGATGTCAGAAATCCGCTTAGTGAGTGATGTGGCAAACGAATTGAAAAACGACCTTCGGCAAGATGTAAGAAGAGTAGAGAAGATTGTCAATGATGTAGAACAACAAGTTAAAGAAGATGCTAGAGATAATTCAAAAGATTTAAAGATTGCAATAGATACTGTTGAAGAAGATATGACAAAGTTAAAAACGAACTTAGAAGAAAAGATGAAAGAGTTACAAGAAAATATAGATAAACAAATAAAGCTAACTCTGGAAAACCCTCTTAACCAAATGAAATAATGGCAGTAAAGTTACCAAATAACCAATACTTTACACCTATTAAAAAAAGAACTAGTATAGGTAATTCTTCACGCAGTAGGCCGAAGAATAAAAACAAAAGACGTCAACACGTTAAATATAGAGGTCAAGGTCATGGGTAAATTATGTGCTAGAGGAAAAGCTGCAGCTAAAAGAAAATTTAAAGTTTACCCTTCTGCTTATGCGAACATGTATGCAAGTGCTGTGTGTTCTGGAAAAGTAACACCAGGCGGTAAAAAGAAAAATAAAAAAGCTGCTGGAGGAATGATTGAATCAAACAAACTTTCACAACAAAGAAAAGCAGTTTCTAAATTTAATAAAGGTGGCATCGCGCGCGGGTGCGGAGCGGTTGCAGAAAACAAACGCAAAAAAACTAAATATAGTTAATGGCAAAGAAAGGACTAAGAGCATGGGTGAAAGAGAAGTGGGTCGATATTGGAGCTCCAAAGAAAGACGGAAAATATCAACCTTGTGGCAGAAAAAAGGGGAGCAAAAGAGCGTATCCGAAATGCGTTCCACTTGCAAAAGCCACACGGATGACAAAGTCGCAAAAGGCGAGTGCTGTCAGCAGAAAGAGGGCTGCGGGCAATCCAGGAGGTAAACCTACAAATGTAAAAACATTTGCAGCTAGAGGAGGTCTTATCTCAAAAGAAAGAAGGGCAGGAGCAGCCATTAGAGGCTTTGATTTTAAAGGTGTATTCTAAAGAAGAAATAATACAAGACGTACGTAAGTGGTCAGAGGAATTTTTAGAAATACCTAATAAACATTTAGGTGGTTTTCCAGCGTGTCCTTTTGCTAAAAAAACATGGAATGATCACAAAGTTGTTATTGAAACAAAAAGAAAATTTAAACAATATAAAGGAGAATTAAATGGTCATTTAAAACAACTTGATTTTAAAGTTCATGAAATATTGATATTCTGTGATCCGTATTTTAACTATTCATTAGATCAGTTTCAAGATATGATTGATGACTATAATGGTTGGTATAATAAAAAAGATATATTTTTTATGGGTTTTCATCCCCTCAATCCAGCCAATGAGGAAGAACAAGAGTTTTTGGTTACTCCAAATGGGGACACCCCTGTTGTAGATAGTGACTTGGAGTATTCAATGATGCTCATACAAAAGTTCTCGCAATTACAAGAAGCTTCTGATAAACTACATCGTCAAGGTTACTATAAACTGTGGCCAAAGGGATATTATCGAGACGTCGTGGTATCTAGACAAAAAACTTATAGACGAATATTCGGAGGTCAAGATGTTTAAAAAGAAACAAGCAATGAAACGAGGAGGAGCAGTCAAGAAACGTGGTGGCGGAATGATGGGTCCTAAAAAGAAAATGGCAAAAGGCGGGCCTATTGCTAAACCTTTAGCCAAAAAACCAACTGGTAGAAGCGCTGCTGCTAAAAAAGCTGCTATGAAGGGAACTAAAGGTGGTGCAAAAGCTGCTTTGATGGGTTCTATAATGAAAGGTAAAGGAAATCCTGCTGGCAAAGATATGTCAATAGCGGGTAAAATTAGAAGTGCTGTAGGTTTACTAGGACGACGAAAAGCTCTTGGTGGTAGAAAACCAGGAAGAATGGGCGGGAGTAAAAAAAAATAGATGCCAACTTATTCTTCAACATCAGATTTTAATTTATCAATTGATGATATATCTGAAGAAGCTTTTGAACGATGCGGTCTACAAATTCGTAGTGGATACGATATAAAGACCGCGAGACGTTCATTAAATCTTATGTTAGCTGAATGGGCTAACAGAGGTTTAAACCTCTGGACAATTCAAAAACAAGAAAAAACGTTACCTGCTAATACAACAGCTTTAACAGGAACTAATTTATTTGGTTCTGGTGCTGATGACAGTTCACAGATTGTTGATATTACTGATGTCATTATTCGTGATTCAAGTAATAATGATTATTCAACATCAAGTATAAGTAGAGCTACGTATTGGAATTATACCGTTAAAACGACCAGCGGACGACCAACTCAATACTATTTTGAACGTACGATAAACCCAACACTATATCTATATCCTGCTGCAGACTCAGCATACACTCTAATATATTATGCTCTTGTTCGGATGAAGGATTCGGGCGATTACACGAATAATAATGAGATTCCTTTTCGTTTTCTTCCATGTTTATCTGCTGGATTAGCTTATTACATAGCTATGAAAAAAGCGCCAGACAGAATTCAATTATTAAAACAAATTTATGAAGATGAGTTCCAACGAGCGGCGGATCAAGATGGTGAAAGAACAAGTTTATTTTTGACTCCTAAAACATATCTTCCAGGAGTTTAAATGGCTAGATACGCATCAGGTAAATTTGCTTTACGAATATCGGATCGTTCAGGTATGGCGTTTCCTTACAATGAAATGGTGCAAGAGTGGAATGGTTCATGGGTACATACCAGTGAGTTTGAACCTAAACATCCTCAGCTAGAACCTTTACCTCGCGTAACAGATTCACAGTCTTTACAATATGCTAAACCTCAAAAAGTAAGCGCAATTGTTCCTTTAACAACTAACCTGTATGGAAAAAATATATTCGCTGTAAAAACACAAACAATTACACAATTTAATCCTATTCCAGCACCAGGTGCAAATGAGACGGTTATTGTTAATACAATGCAACCTTTAGAAGGCACAGATCAAGAAAATAAAAATATAGAAATTAAATCATTTTTAGGTACAATAACGGTAAATATATCATGACAACATATTCTGAATTACAAACACAAATAAGAGATTATACAGAAACATCTAGTGATGTTTTAACAGACGCTATTCTTAACGATTTTATTGAACATGCAGAAAAACGTATATTTAGAGATATTGATTTAGATGTATACCGATCTTATCAATTTGCTAGTCTTACTCAAGGAAATTCTTTTGTCACCTTACCAGGTGCTAATACAGGTCAATTAGCCTTTATTCGTTCGGCTCAGATATATCCAGCAACAGGAACACCTACTCGTGATTATTTAGAACAAAAAGATATTTCGTATATGAATGAATATTGGCCAGATAGAACATCTCAAGCGCAACCTAAATACTACGCAATGTGGGATCAAGACACAATATATCTTGCACCTACACCAAATTCCAATTATAATATTGAATTAGCTTTGAACAAGCAAGAAACTGGATTATCCTCATCTAATACAACAACTTGGGTGAGTACAAATGCTCCAAGAGTTCTTTTATATGCTTGCCTATCGGAGGCATATAAGTTCTTAAAAGGACCAGATAATCTTTTAGCTTTCTATGAACAAGGCTATCAACAAGCACTACAAGGCTTGCAACTTGAACAACAAGGTAGAAGAAGACGTGATGAATACTTTGATGGTGTTCTCCGACTTCCTCTTGAATCGAAACAACCATAAGGAGATAAAACATGGCAATATCGTCTGCAATATGCAACACTTTTAAGAGAGATCTTTTAAAAGGGTTTCATGATTTTGACTCGTCTGGTGGAGATACCTTCAAGATTGCATTATTTACTTCATCTGCAACTTTAGGTGCTTCTACTACAGATTATTCAACTACTAACGAAATAACAAACACATCTGGCTCTGCTTACACAGCAGGGGGTGAAACATTAACTAATAACGGTGTAACAGGTGGATCAGGAGCTTCAACAGCATATGTTGATTTTGCGGATGCACAATGGACATCGGCTAGTTTTACTGCAAACGGTGCGTTGATTTACAATACAACGACTGACGCAGGTACAGGTACAACAGATGCGGTTTGTGTATTAGCATTTGGTGGAGACTTCACAGCATCAAACGGTACGTTTACTGTGCAATTCCCAGCAGCAAATACAAGTGATGCTATTATAAGAATTTCGTAGGAGGACTAAATGGCTTTAGTCCTCAACGATCGTGTTAAAGAAACCACGACTACCACAGGAACAGGAGCAATAGCTCTTGGTGGAGCGGTATCTAGTTTTGAAACTTTTGGTGCTGGTGTTGGTAATAGCAATACAACGTATTATGCTATTGTACATCAAACAGCCAATGAGTTTGAAGTAGGACTTGGTACGCTTGATGGTACCAGTGCAAATTTAACAAGAACAACCGTTATATCTAGCTCTAATAGTGATGCAGCAGTAAACTTTTCAGCAGGGACGAAAGATGTATTCTGTACGTTTCCTGCAAGTAAAACAATGGATATGGTAATGACAACAACAGGGGACATCGCATATGCGTCAGCAAACAATACACCAGCGCGATTAGCACTAGGAACAGCAAACCAGGTATTACAAGTTAACTCTGGTGCAACAGCTCCTGAGTGGGTAACACAAAGTGCAGGCGTAAGTGCTGGCTTCGTAATTGCAATGTCGGTGGCGCTTTGATATAAGGAATAGATATGGCACAAGATTTTGAAAACGTAAAAGCAAGAAATATAGGAACTTCCGCTTCAACATTGCTCACCGCTGACTCAGACGATGCAGTTATTGGTATTCGTGTTGCGAATGTAGTAACACAAACAATACAAGTAAACGTGTTTATCTCAAGTGGTGGTAATGATTATTACCTAGCTAAAAATGTTAGCATCCCTCAAGGTTCTAGTATTGAGTTTATTGATGGAGGTGCAAAAGTAGTTTTATTAACAGGCGATGCTGTAAAAGTCAGTTCTGATACAGCTAGTTCAGCAGATTGTTGGTTATCCTATATTGATAGCATAAGCACGTAAGGAGAGTAGATGGGTTATATTGGACCAAGAAATAGTGATCAGTTTAAATCCATGTCTACCCAGACTATTACGGGTAATGGATCAGATACAACATTTACTTTAAATACACCTGTTGCCAATTCGTCAGAAATAAGATTTGTTGTCAACAACGTCGTACAAAAACCAGATGTTGATTATACAGCAAGTGGTACACAATTATCTACAGGCTCAAATGTATTAGCAGGAACAGATGCAGCATATGTAGTAAACATAGGAGCTGCTGTTGGATCACAAACACCATCTGATGGGAGCGTTGATCACACCGCGATCTCAGGTTCGTTTAACGGGATGTATTTAAACTTGGCAACAGTGACATCAACTATTACAGTAGCGTCCACACAAAATGCTTTTGTAGCAGGACCAGTAAACTTTACTAACACCGTAACGGTAGAAGGGACATTGACAGTTATATAATGGGAACTTTATTTGTAGACAAATTAGATCCACAATCAGGAACATCATTAGAGCTTGGTAGTTCAGGAGACACAATCACGATTCCGTCAGGTGCAACAATTACAAACAATGGTACTCAAACAGGATTTGGTGGAACTAATGATAATCTTTTTAGAGCATATAATAATGGCTCACAACTTATGAGTCACGATACCGATACACTTCTTGAAATGAATACAGAAAGTTTTGATGTAGATGCTAAATTTGATACTGCAACTTATAAATACACACCTGCAAGTGTTGGTTATTATTATTTAAATGCTACTGTATTTTATAATTTTAATGACAGTAATTTAGGAAGAAGAATACAAGTATGGATTACAAAAAATGGGTCAAAAATTGCACAAAATTATCAACGATTTATAGATAGTGGTTTTGATGGATTAAATGAAAATAGTCTTAGTATTAGTACAGTTGATTATTCATCTAGTGCATCTGACTATTATCAAGTTTATGGTATGTGTAACAACGCTAATGGAAGTGATACAGCATATTTAATACAAGGAGAAAATCAATCTTATTTTACAGGATATAAATTAATAACATGATAACAATTTTAAAAGGAGGTCTATATGGCAAGTCTATCAACTAAAGTTAAGCTTTACTGTGAAGCGAACAGCAAAACGGCTGATTTCGGTCCAGGAGGCAATGTAGCTTTACAGGATGACTCGGACGGTAGTGGCCCGTACATAAAAACGTGGAGCGTGGATGGTTTAACAAAACCAACGGACGCAATTCTCGCGAATTATGAAACGGCAGGCAATACCGAAGAGAAAAACAACACTGTAAAAAGTACAAGAAAAGCGGCTTATGGTGATATTGGCGATCAGCTAGACGAGATATACAAGAATATTGATTCTTGGAAAGCTCGCATCAAGTCGGTCAAAGATGCAAACCCTAAATCGTAAAGGAGAAGTAATTGAGTAAAGTACAAGTAGATACGATAGATACCAGATCTGGAACGTCTACCATGCAAATTGGTAGCACGAACACGTCGACTATTAATTTAGGTGTTTCAGGTGACACGGTCAACATCCCGTCAGGGGTGACGATTGCTAACGCTGGTACAGCTACAGGTTTTGGTGGAACTAACTCTGCAAATTTTCATGTAAGAAAATCAAGTAATCAAACAGGATTAAGTAGTGGTGGTTGGACTAAAGTTACATTTGATGATGAAGTGTTTGATACTGATAATGTTTTTGCTTCAGATAAATTTACAGCTCCTTCTGATGGAAAATATTTTTTTACAACAGCTGCAAAAATAAACGCAACTGATGCTAACAATGGATTAATTGGAAGTGGTATGAGATTTACTATTAATGGTTCTATTGCGGCACAAGAAATTCATTTTATGAATGCAAATCCAAGTTACGCAGAAGGAAAAAGTGTTACTGCAGTTCTAAATTTAACAGCAAGTCAATATGTTGAAGTTTATGCTTATGCTCAAGATGATGGTGGAGGCTCTTGTTCAATTACAGGAGGTAATGACAGAGATACATTTTTTATGGGGTTTAAATTAATAACATGAGCACCCTAAAAGTAGACACGATACTCAAGAGAACGGGCACTGGCACGATAACCGTGGGCCAATCAGGGGATACCATCACTATTCCTTCAGGAGCTACGCTTAATAGTGCAGGTACGAATACGTTAGAAGGTATTGCTAATACTCCTGCTTTCTTAGCTCAAAAAACAAGTTCAGCACAATCTGTAAGTCAAGACAGCACAACAAAAATTACATTTACTGATGAAATATTTGACTCTAATGGAACATACGATACGAGTAACTCAAGGTTTACTCCTAGTGTTGCAGGTAAATATTGCATTAATGCTCAAGTTGGATTCTCTAATTTATCAGATGCTAAATATTGCTCAATATATTTATATGTCAATGGAAGTGAATTGAATAGTCGTTCCATGGGTTTTACATCAAATGGTGCAGACGCTACACAAGATGCTTTTTTCAATTTTACTTATATAGTTGATGCAAGTGCAACAAATTATTATGAAATATATGCAAGGCATAATAACGGAAGCAGTAGAGATACAACAGTACAGCAACAATGTTTCTTTCAAGCATATAGGATATTAGGAGCGTAACATGGCATTTGCAACAATAGATATGACAAAAGGAATAACAGGCACCATCCCTGTAGCAAATGGTGGCACGGGCCTAGCGTCAGGAACTACGGGACAGTTTTTAAAGTTTACAGGTAGCACGGCTATTGGCACAGGTGAAGCTGGTGGTGGAAAAGTTAATCAAATAATATTTGCAGAAACTACTTCTGCTACATCACAAACAGGTACATCTTATGCAGATACAAATTTAACAGCTTCAATAACTCCTAGTGCAACTAACAGTAAAATACTTCTTACAATTACAGACCATGTATTTATGCACCACACTAACAGCCATGATGATATGGGTGGAGCATTTAGAGTTAAAAGAACAATAGGAGGTAGTAATACAACTTTGTATCAAAACGCAAATGCATTTGAAGGATGGTATGCGTCAGATAGAAATGGGATAAGTAATAGACATTATATTAACACTATAACTTGGCATTATCTTGATACTTCGCATAGCACAACAAGTGCTATTACTTATAGACATCAAATAGCCGCTTATAGAGGTAATGATAATGCAAGAATAGAATCAAGTTATAACAGCCAAAGAGCTAATATGACATTAATGGAGGTATTAGCATAATGGAATTAAAACCAATAGATAAGTTTATTATGGCAATTAAAGTATTAAAACCAAATGTACCTTTTGTAGTAAGAGGAGCAGAAACAACAGAAGATGCATTTAATAAAGTTGAGTGGGAAACAGGAGTAGATGATTTAGGTAGTGCAATATCTACAACTACTTGTCCTCATAGTGAAATTACCTATGCAAAAATATTAGAGGAGATGGATAAATTATAATGGGATATATAGGACCAGGTTTAGATTTTGGCGCGTTCCAGAAAATCGATGACATTAGTTCAGGATTTAACGGATCAGCAACCCAGTTTAATGTACAGATAGGTGGTACCACAGCAGAGATAGCAAGTCTTAATCAGCTTATTATTTCTATATCAGGTG
>Ga0208767_1001203_pt1 | contig 20684 bp, 29 predicted proteins | sample VirMetDEL_Mar_21_FD_184514 | JGI IMG/M metagenome (GOLD analysis project Ga0208767, IMG submission 184514) | Aqueous microbial communities from the Delaware River and Bay under freshwater to marine salinity gradient to study organic matter... | ecosystem: Environmental > Aquatic > Marine >... | reverse complement strand
CGGTAGATGATGGGGTTGTATTGCTATAATCTAATCTGGTGCTATCGCTTGTATAAAATAGATTAAGATGAAAGCGTACCCATGCCCTAATCTTATACATGTCTAACGTACCTTGATGCTTTCTGAATTCTACAGTACCGCGAGACCATCTAGTAAAGTTGATTGACATGAATTTATGTGACCTATAGGTGCCAGTGCAAAACGCATTCTCTAAGTCTTGTATAGTATTACACAAATCTAGATTTTCTAATGTAACCCTTGAATTATCGCAGAAATGATTGTTTCTTCTACTTTCTGAAACCATAGAATTATAAACGCTATCGTGCTTAACAATACGTCTAGTAACGTCAATCATTAACTCAGGGGACATTTCATCACGGCTAAAACACTCATTAGCTATTTGTATGTTAGGGTAATTGCTAGTTTCAGATAAGCGCATGCTTTTAGATAAAAATTGGTTTTTAGAATGTCTGTCACCATCAATCTTTTTAGTGCTTATATGGATATGGTGTCCACATGATACGTTAATCCCTGCCCCTGCATTTTCTAAGCACTGGTAAACCTCTTCTACTTTACGCCATGCAATAGAGCAATCTGGCAATGGTGGGAAAACAATTTCGGCATCAACGCCAGATGTTCCATCATCTGTAACATGCACCCAGTTAATATTGGCGTTGCGTAAAGCTTCTCTTGAACGATTAACAGATAAACCCTTAACCTCGCATTCTAAACCAAAAACCAAATAGTCGTTTTCATTAAAGTAAGTCATTTTAAATTTCCTTTTTGTTGTGTGTGTGTCTATCGACACCCCTAGATTACTACGAAACGCGTTGCATATCAAATAAAATGTTCGGGTTTTTAGCCAAAAATCGCAAAAAAATCAACAATCACGTTGCGTGATCCAGGGGTTACAGGCTGCAGGATTAGGAACAATTGTTCGGGTTTTAAGCAGCAGCAGGAAAGCCCGATGCCCGAATCCCGACATAAAAAAAGGGCTGCCCGCAAGCAGCCCGTTCATTACCCGAACATTTACCCGATCAGTCAACAGCTACTGAATCGAGTCCAAGCTCCTCGGTTATCGATGCCATCGATCCACATATCTCATCCCACTCTTCATCATAACCTTTGTCTATGCCTTCAGGTATGAGGTCATGCCTGTAGCTGTGCAACGCCCTCCATACTACAGCCAACTGTTCTCTTAAATCTTGTTCCATCTCTTTCATTCCTTTCTCCATTAATAAACTTTTCTGCATCTTTCCTTGTGCGGAAGTTTTTTCCCTCATGCGGAACTTTCCAACCATTTTTGTAAACAGAATAATAGTATTCTGGTTTCAGATCTAATAGATCACATGTCCATCTTTTGATCGACCACTCATTTTTAGTCAGTTCTTTATCCATTACTTCCCTCCTTCATTTAACATAGCATTCATTTTTTTAGATACTTCCATTATAAATTCTGCGCTATATTGTATTCTCTCGATAAAAACCTTATTCGCTTCTTCCTTGTCCAATTCATTATTTGGCTGATTATATATTTTCAGTAGGTCAGCCGTGCTTTTTATAGACCCAGCCGATGACAGTAAATTATCAGTTGCTGATTTAAAATATGCTATAGTGCTCTCATTCATTTTACTCTCCTGTGTTGTGTGTGTGAGAGGCGGTGGTTTCATCCACTCTAGGTAGTTCCGACACCGCCTCCCTTGCAAACCGCTTTGTATCTTTCTGCAAGACCAACGACTTACCTATATAATATACGAAACTTATTTCGCATAGTCAAACAAAAAAACACACTTTCTTAAAAAAAATTTGCTGCGTCCCCTGGCTGCCTGCGGCTGACCAGGACGAACAATTGTTCGGGTTGTGCTGCCTGGAGGCCAACGCCCAGGACAAAAAAAAGTGCAGCCGAAGCTGCACCTTTTCCACAGGAAACCCGAACATTTTACATTATCCTGGCTGGATCCGTCATTGCTCCGAAGTAACTCACTCGAAACCGATTACTTGATTCAGCCTTCCATCTTCCAACCCAAGCAGCGTCTCTGGTACCCGAACACTTCATTACAGGACCAGCGCTATCCCCGATAGCCTCTAGGTTTGCTTGAGCTAAAAGCTCCTTGAACTCTTCAAACTTCATCTTATAAATAGCTATATCCATAATCATCCTCCTTTGTTTGCGTAAAGTGCGACCAACCAGCCGCATCATATAAGTAAGTGGTGTCTAAACCGAAATCGTGAAACCCTTGTAGTATTGTGTTAAAATATGTTGACGGTGGCGGTGATATTTCCCCGCCATTCATCTGGTAAGTCATCACTCCAGCAATATATATCTTGCTATAGAGCCGATGTGCGACTCCCTCATATATATCGAGAGCCTTCTCACATTCTGGTGTGATTTCCCACAATCCGCCCTCTATCCGAGTAGTCGGATCACCTTTTACGATGTCAGCCACGCCCCGAAAGGTCAACTCATGCCCGTAAAAGGCGACCTTCCCCACGGGTTTGGCATTGGGGCAACGATGTCGCATTTGCCCCAAGTTAAGGTTTGAGCCATAGGCAAAATAAAGTTTGCTCATGCTACTTGCTGTTCCTCTACAAACTCACGGAACTCATCGCGGAAGTCTTCAATAAGCGCATCGTTGAACTCTTCCAATCTATCACCCAGAACTTCCTTGAAAGCTCTGGCGATTTGATGGTGTGAGTAGTCGCTCAAGTCAGTTGCGTTGTATTTGTTCCACTCACTCAATACAAAAGCGCGTACATTTCTACGGGGCTTGTTCCACAAGCGCTTTGCTTGCTCAATGTTGCGCCTGTAGTGTTCTTCCCCTAGATACGAGCCATCAAGCCAAAGTCTGAAGTAGCGCCTGTAAGGATTGTTTGGATCAAACAAGTCTGCATATTGTAAGTCTGCTATTAGTTTTTTGGTTTTTTGGTTTTTAATCATTCCCCTATTCCTCCCGTACATTCTTCTAATACATCAAAAAAATTTAAGTTCCTTATTTTTTTATTAGCTGTTTCTAAATGTTCAAGCCTATTCATCTCTTCTTTTTCACATTCAAAACATTGATATTCCCATTCGCTACCGCAATGAGGACAATCTGGGTATTTAAGTATTTCATTTATTAGTTCCATCATTTCTTTCCTCCTGTTAGTCTGTTTGGTCTATACATAATATTTCGTATTCATCAAAGATATCTCTAACTTGTTGTTCGCTGTAAGCATTAACGTAAAGATAACGATAACCATTAAAAGCTTTGCTATGGAACTCAACATAATATCTAATCATTTCTTTCCTCCCTCAACAAATTCTTGTGATTTCCATATTGTCACAAACAAATTCTTTACTTAAATAGTTTTCATTACTTTGAGATAACTCCAAATAATTTTTAAGCGTTAAATCATTTTCAATACTAACTTGGTTTAACAAATCAAAATTATGGAAAACACCATCTGGATCAGTAAATAGATTAGTGTTTGAATATGTGTCTTTTAAGGTTTCTTCATTGTGTATTTCTACAATTGAATCGTTCCATTTGCATAAATAAAGAACGCCTTTATCTGTTAAATCTACATACGAATTAAATTTATTCATTTTCTTTTCTCCCTCAACAAATTTTTGCAAATCTTGGGCAATAACTAATGCCCTTTGAATTGCTTCGTGACGACTGTTGCCGTGCCATTTGGAATAAGTAAAATCCCCATCTTTAGCAAAATCAATTCCATAGACATCTAACTGCTCTAATTCTGCTTGTTCTTTTGTTTCAAAAGCAAACAGTTGAACCAAATTGCAACCACCTTCTGTCTCTCCCATATAAACCATAACGGAGGGAGTAAGGTCATGCTTATCTGAAGAATTCTCCCACACAATGCTTTCATCACATGCGTTTAAGTCTTCAACAATTTTTTCTATATAATTCATTTCTTTTCTCCTGTGTGTTTGATTATAAAGAGATGGTCTTCTGCGCCCTCTAACTCCTTTAGTGAATTGATAGGAGCATCTGGTTCATCTGGATGCGCTACAAAAACAGATAGTCCATCTTTTAATGCATCTTTAGCCTTATCCATCGAATACGTCATTGTGTTAATGTTAATATTCATTTCTTTTCTCCTGTGTGAAATGTGTTTCATATATAATATATAGTGAAGTCTGTTTCGTATGTCAAACAAAAAAAGAAAAAAAATAAAAAAAAGTTTTTGGCTGCTGTTCGAGTAGCAGCGTCCTGGCCCCAGGGCTCGATGAACAATTGTTCTGGTTAGCGCCCACGGAGGAGTTGCTGCAGCGCCAAGCAGCCAGGGAGGATTCAGGTAGCAGCAGCACAAGATATTGTGGTTTACCTGGTAGGCAGCGGATAATCCCGAACATTTGTTCAGATCCCGAAGCTGTGGCGCCAGGGAAGACCCCGATGATTCACCAGCAGACCAGGCGGAAGGCGCCCCGAACCCGAACATTTCTTCGGGTTTACCAGCGGCCCGGCCCAGGGCGACCCCGACCCCCGATAACCATAACCCGAACATATCCCGATATATGCCCCGATGTGGCTCTAGGGCGACCCCCGAACATATCCAGAGCGTCTCTCTGGGAGAACAAGGTTAATCACTAGATATAGTGGGTATTTCTGTATCAGGCACTATCTCTTGTGCCTCTCCTTCAACGGGCGTGATATTTTTCATTCTGCTGTCTGCAAGCCGCCTGAATTCGTCAAGCTTTTCAAGCATTTGCTCCTTAGTAAGGCCTGTTACATCTTCATGTGTTATGTGGCTTTTGTTTATAAGTAGCCCTGTGGCCTTCAAACGTAGCTCTTCAGCGCGTATTGCTTCCCCGAACTTACCTAACTGCCAAGCTTCATCCCGAAGCTTTAATAGATCCCGAACTGACTTATCAACTGTTACCCCGAACTTAGCTTTAGCCTCCAGCCTCATTTCTTCTAGGCGTTCTTGGACAACAGCATTCCGTAGAAGCCGAACAGCGGCAACTGACGGGTTAGCGTACCCCGCTTCTCTTGCTGATGCGGTTTGTGTCATATCCCGATACATATAGTTATCGAGAAACTTTTGATGTTGTGGAGTCAGCCTTTTCATATGCGCTAGACTCTGCTCCTTAGTTAAACTTTGCCCTGCTTTTGGCATTTTATTTTGCTCCTCTTTTTACTTAATATATGTGTGGGGTATCACTACCCCCACATATATATATATATGACACCAGTGACACCAATGATACCTTGTTTGTTTTCAATGACTTAGCGTTGGTGTCATTCATTTTACTTTAAGTGATTCCTTTTACCTTAACCCATTGATTTTATTGAGGTATCACTGACACTGGTATCACACCCTCAATGACACTGATACCTATTTTTCCCATCTATAGAACACATGATCATTGATCCGAACTATATATTGTTTGCTCTCTGACCAGCTTGGTAATACGTCCACTGAATGATAATGAGTAGCCTGATCTACCATATCATATAGCGCACCTCGATATACTCCAGACGCAACCATCATAGCTTTTTCCCATGCGTACATGTCGGTAGGTTTATCTGATTTTCCATCACAGAACCACGAAAACTGGCATTTATCCCGAACAAGTTTGCTTTTATCCCAGGAGTATCTTTGTCCTTGCTCTACGACCTCACAAACGTCATTAGGGTAGCGTTCATCGTAAACGCGGTGCATAACTACTTGTGCCACTGCTATTTGCCCTATCATGGGCTGATTTCTCGCTTCAAAGTACACATTAAGAGCAAGACATGTAATTGCTGCTTCAAACATTGTGATAATCTCTACGTCTTTTTGCTGTAAAGATAGATGTGCAATTAGCGCAAGTAAGCTTTGTCTTGCGTATTTCTTTGAATAGTTTTTTTAGCGTACAATTAAATAATGCAGATGATACCCCAACACTTCTATCGTTATCTGTATGAAAGAAATAAAGAGCTATTGGATGTTCTTTATATCCGCAATTATGACAGCCTTTTGCTATCTTATACAGATTCAAGTGATAATTTCTACGTTCTGCCCTCTGTTGTTTTTTTTCATAATCTCGTTTATTTTTTAATTTTTTCTTATCGAATTTTGTTTTTCTTCTTTCTAATAAATATAATTCAACTGCATCTATTTTTTCTTTTTTTGCTTCATTAGTTACCATTTCTTATGCCCTTTACATTGCCATGTTTTTCCTGAATCGATAGAGAACCAAGCCTCGCTGCTGGTACAATCCGAACATTTCTTCTCCTTGTGCAGCTGGTTTTCCTGGGGTCTTTCAAACATATTAAATTGTTCGGCTTTAAATTTTCTTAAATCTTCTGTCCCGTGCTTTATTCTTCGCAAGAAACTTCTCCTCCCAGAGCCGCGTAACCAGCGATATCAATCCATGAGTCTTCATGGTCTGGTGTGTGTCTTAACCTAGCTAGTTTAATCCCGATAGATATCTGAGCCACATCTTCTTCTGTTAGCTTAGACTTTAGTTTATCTTCTAGTATAGCGTTGAGTATTTGAGATATTCTATAGAAGTTTTCTCTAGCATCACCATATTGTTTATTTCTAGGCCCCCCGATATATTCCTCTGCTTTATCTAGAAAATAATATCTAGGCTTGCCATCATAGTCTTTTTCGTCCATTTTGACCTCCTTATAATCGACTACATATCCTTTAGCACCATGATGACCATACAAGAGTCTTCTTGTATAGCCATCTGGTATATTGTCGCTCTGGTGAGCGTATTTAGCGATAATGTTAAGCATCATTACTTAATTGAAGTACGATTAAACTCTTCTGACACTATGCAGTCAAGATGAGCCATACTTAAAGCTTCTAAGTCGTGCATCATATCATCATGTTGTGATTTGTTTACTTCTAATAAAAATTGTTCGGTTTTTTTAGGATGTATAAAACTGCCTTCACAATCATCTTCATAATGAGGCCAAGATCGTATTTCTTTTATGGCTTCATCGCGATTTTTTATAGATTCTAAATACACCTTTTGGAGACACATAATCAAAACTATTAAATCATTTTTATGAAATTTGTTATCTTTAATAACTCTTCTGTAAGAAACCCAATATTTATCTTCTGGATTTCTTTCAGGGTCAAGTCTCCAACCGCTAATGTTTTTAGTTATTTTTCTTCTTGTAAAATTTGATACGATACTATTATCATCAGGAGAATCTCCTGTTGAGTCATCATCGAATTGATATTCTGTTTCTTTTACTAATACTTTTAACATTTCTTTGCCCTTTCAATGTTATGTTTCAATTGTATTATACCTCAAGGTATAACTAACTATAACCTAGCTTTATAAAAAGTTGACGCATTGGGATAAAAAACATTTTTATTACGCATTATCTCTTGCAGTAACCGCTTGGTATTCACCATTAGACATTACGCCTTGTGTGGTTCCAAGCCATTTACTGCCTCCTGTTGCCGTGAATGAATACTTAGCAATACGCCTTGTCTGTATTAATTCCCGAACATATCTATCTATTGTTGCCTGAGAAATGTTCTGTAACACCGTTGGTGCGTTGGCATCCTCCAATCTCTCTACGATTGAATCAGCCCCTGTCTTTTGGCATAAAGCCCTACCATTACGCTCACATAGCTCAATCCAGTTATATAGAGCGTTTAGCTTAACATCACGCTCATTAGACGTTTCGACTGCCTCTAGTGCTTGTGTATTATCTACCAGCAGACCGCTATCCATATCCCGAACAAATTTTCGTATTCTTCTTTCTGCTGGTCCGTTGGACTTAACTATAGCACCATCAAAGCATATGTTTCTGACGTAACCTATGCCGAGAGCCGAACATCTTTTCTTGGCCTCGCTTTCCTCGACTTGCCATAGTGCAAATGCCGAGCGCACACCATCAACTAATGCGGAAGTACCCCGAATAAGATTACGGGCTTGCTCTGGTGATGACACAGGCTTATCGCCCGATTTAGTCATATGGTGACATACTATAATACTTGCACCTGTTTCTGTTGCGACCCTAGCCATAAGACCAGTAAAGGCAGCCCCTGCTGCAGGGTCAGAATTCACATCAGCGTGAACAAAAGACGCAAGTGGGTCAAACACGACTAACTTTAGGTTTTCCATCTGTAACATCTGGTCATGGATGCGATTGAATTCGTCTGAGACAATATACTCGCCATTTATTTCGCTAAGTATAGGGAATGTACCGCCTACATTAGGCAATGGCACAATATGAAGCTTATGCTTGAATGTTCTTCTATTTTCAAACGGATCCATTCGCTCAATACGTCTGTGAACTTCTGACTCATCATCTTCTGCGGTAAATATAACAACGTCACCATGCTCTTTAACAATACCGCCAAATGCATTTTGCATAGGAAAACCAGAAGATACTTTCATACCAAGATCTAGGGTCATCATGCCTTTACCAGCATCTCCAGCCGCAGAGAATATAATCGGTATGCCCAATGGGAACGTACTATCTATTAAGAAATCTTGAACAGGTGCTTTCCCACTGAAACGATCAATAAGTAAGCTATCATCGAGAAGATTAATACTTCTGGTTTTAAACTGGGAATTTTTATCAATGAACGCCTTTATATCAAATTGTTCGGCTATTGCATCTGCTGAGTCCCATTTTTCTGGTTTATCAAATGGCGGTTTGAGCATTGTTACTGAAGAAGCCTGAACATCTACACACATATCCCGAACAATTTCAGCCAAGCGCTTACCAGCTTCGTCATTGTCAGGCCATAAAATAACTTCTTTGCCCCTGAGTGGCGTGAAATCATACTTATGGGAGTTGTTTCTGGTTAATGCACCAGCCCCTCCTAACGTGCAAGTTGCTACATATCCCGATTGAATTAAAGCTTCGGCACACTTTTCGCCCTCTACCCATATTACTTGCTTGGCATTTAATATGTTCGGGATATTATATAGTGGCCTAACTTCAGGTGCTTTGGAATAGGTGTTGTTTGGTAGGAATGGTCTAAATTCTTTCTTGCCATCAATATCGTAACGCCTAACCGAGCATATTATTTCGCCATCTTTACTAATGTAATTCCATTCCTGCGTATACGCAGTATTGATATCAATGGTAGTTTTAACCCGAACATTTTCTTGTGCCTGCTGGTTTACTGGGTTTTGTAACCAAGGAGGCGTAGTGCTGGATGAATTTGTTCGCGTTCTTACTGGCGCTGTTTCCAGGTAAGACCCGAACATATCTTTTATTTCATGCAGCTTCATGCCCCGTGCTTCCATAAGTATCTTTACAATACCCCCGACACCAGTACCTCCGTTGAAGTCCTGACCACGCATGAAGTTTTGGCTACTAGGATTAATATCTATTTTCATAGATTCGCCACGTTCACCATACATTGAGCCAATGTAGAAAACATTGCCTCGAATGATTCCATTTGGAAAAGTATCTTTTAGCGTTTGTACCTGAACATGAGATGGAACACTGTCGCTAATATGTTCCACTAAATAACGCGGATCACTAGATTTAGTGTTGTCAAAGGGTGCAATACGCATTATATTGTACCTGTAAGGTTTTCTTCATTTGTCCTTATATGCATTTATCTTTTTCCTTTCTAAATGCGTTGTGTGTGTAAAAAAGGCGGTGCTCTCCTGTGCCGTCTTTTTTTATGTCCAACAAGTATTGCGATACTCACAAAATTTGCAAGTAAAATAATCTGATTCATTTGCGATACGAGGTAGCATTTCATTTGCTCTAGTTGCTTTTATTATTTCTACTCCTCTGTCGCTTATTTTTTGCGCTAATTCTGCATTGAACGGAACAAACTCATAATATAGCTCTGAAGTATCTTTATTCATAACGGTAAATAGCGCTGGATAGTCCATTAAATCCATGTATGTTTGATACAATGCTAATTGCGCTGCATAAGTTGGGTTAGCCTGTGTAACGCCTTTACGAACAAATTCACCAAACTTTTTGCTGTTAGCTGATTTACATTCCCATAAGAAGGGATAGTCCATCTTGACAGGGCCTCCACATATAACACCGTCTATATGACCTTTAATCTGGTCATCAGCCACCGAGAAGCCAAATTGTTCGCCTTTGGTGCTATGTGTTCTTAAATCAAAGCCAGCGTTCTTTAAATAACCAGCAATCATATCCTCTATATGATGCCCGAATTCAAATATCCTAAGAGTTCTAGCTTGAAAGTCCTCATCTTTTTTAGTTTGCATATATCGGTATTGGACTTGACGAGCGCAATCATTGCCAAGAGAGGAGCCCCCTATATATGTTCTGGGAGTTCTCTTGTTATTTTCCCGAACAATTCCTTGATCAATGTGTTCGGATATTTGTTTAATTAGATCAAAATGGTATGTAGTCGTCATCGGAGAAGTCACGAAGCTTGTCTTCGACTTCTTGTTGTAACTCCAATACTCCTTGTTCTGTATACTCATCTTCTAAGCCCTTCATCGATTGTATCTTAGCAATTGTTCCAAGAACCTGTTCTTTGCTTAAATCGCACAATCTTTTTTCCCAACCTATTGTTTCAAAAATTTTTGCCACTTCTTTTAATGAAGTGTCTGATTGTCTGGTATTATCACTCTGCATAAATCTTCCTCTTCAAAGCCATTTCTTTTATACAATTCCATCATTATTGTTTGGTCTTTATCAATTGTAATGTGAGCAGATATAGACTCAAAATCTTTATCAAATTCCCAAATATCTAAATGGAGTTTTTTAAAATGATCAATAAGTTTCATAATTTCATCAAACACATCATCAGTATTAAATGGATTTTTAATAAAAACTTGCCCTCCAAGTGTTTCTTCTGTTTCATCTGTAAATTTTAATTTTACTTTAACTTCACAACTTCCCATATTACAAACTATCGTTCACTAGACAAAACAGTGCTTGAATGACTTTCTCTTCTAATCTTTCCAGTTGTGTTGTCTTCTTTTATTTTAACGTCAACGAATGAATCATCATCAGCTAAGTCGTGCAAAGCATCATTAGCATTTTTTATTCTGGCTTTGTTTTCTGGATCTCCCCAATCTCTATAGCGATTATAAATTGTCATTACCTTCTCCATACATATAAAATAAATAAAAATAAAAAAACTAAATAACCTATACCAACTAGATTAACGGTATTTAAAAAATCCATATTAAACTCCCATTTTCTTTATTGTTAATCCAATTTGCATTGCGATTTGCGGCACAATTGCATTGCCTAATCCTCTAATTCGGTCCACCCTATTGGGTACCCCATGAGCCACTCGACAAAAATTGGGCTCAACTGACCACCAGTCTTTGATTGATTGTCCGTGTACTGGACTGCTACGTCCAGTGTATCGTTGCTGATCTTCCCATTCCGCACTCTCCCACCCTGATATCCTCCTTTGTGATCTCTGGTTGTCGGAGTAGGCCACATCTTCTCTGAATGACTCACTGCGTCCTTCAGCTTCACTCCCCATCTCTCGCCCTTCTGATTCTTCCGACTGAAGGATCCGTTCTTGAGTTCTATCCCCTGTGGGATTCCCCCCTCTATGTCGCTTGCTCTGGGTGTAGGCCACATTTTCACTACTTCTGGGTCTACTTGTTCCCTTAAATTCGCTGGTTTGGTTCTGCCCTTGCGAGTCGTGTTCGCCTGTCTTATCAGAGACTCCTCCGATCTCTGAGGTAGGTGATCCATTGTGTTTGGTGTAGCCCAAAATCCAGAGTCTATCTCTTTTATGGGGCGCGTTGATGCTGCAAGCTGGAACAATAAACGTCCTTGTGGTGTAGCCTTCGGTTTCCAAGTCAGTAAGCACTTTGTCGAGCCCCAATCTGATGTGACCATAAACATTTTCGCAAACGACCCAAGTGGGTCGTCTTTGTGCAATAATTCTAAAGATGTACGGCCAGATGTGTCTAGGGTCCGCTTCTCCTTTTTGAGGTCCAGCGACACTAAAGGGCTGACAGGGGTATCCTGCGGTGAGGATATCACATTCTGGAACAAGTCTTTCTGGGTCATTTGCTAATTCCTTTACATCTTCTGCAATTGGCACATCAGGCCAGTGCTTATTTAAAATCTTACGAGACCACGGTTCTATATCGCAAAATAAAACTGGCTTGGATAATCCTGCCCATTCAAATCCAAGGCTAAATCCGCCAATGCCAGAGCATAAATCAACATGCCTTAACATTTATTTTACGTCCGATATAAACAAGAAGCCACCGCCATTACCTTCTGGGTCGCGTGATACTTCAATCATAATATCTTTATAGTTTGGTTTTTTTAAATGAAATTGAGCGAATCCATCTCCACCTGTGTCACTATCTTCCATGCCTAAAAATTTATGAATTTTAAAACCTTCAAGCTGTTTATAATAATCGTCAAAATTTCCATTACTCATTTTTTTCTCCCTTGTGTGTGTTGGGGAGTTTTGCGGCACTCGCACTCCCCAAGCGAGTTCTACCAATACCAATAGGCACCGCTAGAAATAGAATCCATATTAACATTTTTTAAAAACATTTTTTTTCTTAACCCATGCCGATAAAATGTTTTTTGTTTTCAGTTACTTAGCCCACTGAGGTGTAACACCAGAGTTTTGTGGTTGGGCTGGCATTTGTGCTTGCATTGCATTTGCCACATTTTGTGGTAATGCATTCATATTGACAGTGCCATTAACAGGTACTGTTCCATTGTTAGAACCAATAAAGTTATTATCTTTTGGAGTCAGAACAATTTTTACTTTGTTCTTATCTTTATAACCATTAGTTCCTTTTTCGACTGCAACAACAAAACAAATTTCTTGCCCCTGCAATGCTTCGATAGCCATGATATTACGCTTGCCTACAGCCTCTGCTGACTGATCATTAGGGTTAAGGTTATACGCACTATCAACCATGTTTCTAAGCGTTCTCATGCCTATTTCACGAGCAATTGGAATGCCATTGTTGCCCATCTTATCACCATGAACAAACAAGTTATGCCACACTCGCCTTTTATCAAACTCACCACCCATAACAGTAAACTCTATGGGACAATAAATTGCGCTAGTTGTTTGTGACTTTTTAAACATAGACAACTGACTAAACTCTTGAATGACTTCATCGCCACCAGTAAAGTTAATAATAGCCCTTACAACCGTACCATCTGGAATAGGTTGTAAATCATTGGATGTGTTTGATTCTTCTAAAACGACTTCATTTAAATTAAGCATTTATAACTCCTTCTGCTTGTGTTTGTGTTTGTGTCATTTCATTCGGGTTAACGAATTCAAGTGGTTTATCTTGCACAACACCACTCATTTTTTCAAGAAGTTTACCAAGATTAGGTTCTTCAACCAGTTCAAGTAAACCACTTCTATCTTTGGCAGGATAGTTCCAAGGGTTAAGTGTTTGACATACAAATGCCCGATATGGCGCACCTTCATCAGTGTTCATAACTGCCATTGTAATAACTTCGTCAACAATTCCTGGTAGTTCTCTGCCAGTTTTAGAGCCTTCTATTTGCAACTCAAATGTCTCTCTACCGTAGTCATCAACTTTAGTATCAAGTATACCAACAAAGATTACATTCTTATCTCGAATGTGTTGCAAGTGAGTTAACCAACCCATCATCTCTCTTCCTTGCATACCATAAGCATTGCGAATATCTATTTTGCCTGTTCTGTCTGACTTATTGTCAGATGAATTTTGACAATATAGCCAACACAATCGACCAGCTACTGTTATGCTATCAACAAATATGGTATCATATTTTGAAAGAAAACTGGAAGGCTCTCCATAAGTTTGGCAAACTAAATCATAGTGTGCCTGTGAGTAACACATATCATCAGACAAAGATGGATTAGGACCACCTAATAGACATGCGAAATCACGACACTCTGTCCATGTTCTTGGGCGAATTACATCTACCGCTACACCCTCAATCGCGGCATCTCCCGCCTCTAAGTCCATGAACAGAGTTTTCTGTGTATCTAGCGTTCTGACGAGGGTAGTTTTACCCACGCCAGATTTGCCACACACAACAATTTTATGACCGCGCTTTTCTTTTAAACGGTCTTCAGCACTAATAATTTTAAGCATTGTTATTCTCCTCAATACTTGCTGATACACCTTGTAAGTGAACAGTACGAGCCTCACTAAGCACACCTTTTATTTCTGGTGGAGCATTAGTATATTTCGCTTCTGGTATTGTATATTTAGCAGTCGCGTAATGCTTGGCTGTTTCTGTGTCTAATGTGTTTAATATGGCGACAAGTTTATCCTGATCCCATTCAACTTTCTTTTTAAAGTCAAATTGGATTTTAAGATTGCCCTCATATAAAGTTGTGGAGCCAAAATCTTTACCTTGTTGATGAAGCTTATCTTGCGCGGCATCTTGGTATCTAGTTGTGATTTGGTTATTAATTGCTTTTATTCTCTCTTGAGTTTTCTGCAATTCATCCTTGGCTTCTAAAAGAAGCATTTGTAGTTCGGCTGTTGTTGCAGAAGACAAAAGAGACTCAGTTTGTACTAAGTTCATTTGAACCTCCTATTGGTAATTGGTTTCACCAGAATAGGAAATGTATTTCACACTGTCAACTACTTTTTTTTAGAAATTTTTATATCTATGTTATTTGCTGCTAACATTAGTTTCTTTTTTAGCTTAAACTCTGGGGTTTCTACGCCTTTTGCATCTTCAACTATGAACTTGTTTTCGCCATTTTCATCGCGTTCATAATATGTGAAGTCTGCTACATATGCACATATTTTTTGATCATTAACGACAATATTAAATCTTATTTGCCGTTCTAATTCTTGTATTTCCCCAGCTTGAGAAAGCTTATATAGCTGTGCATATCTCTCCGCTTCCCATTTTGAGTCAAACATCATGCCCATAAACTCTGTCTTCTTTGCGCGGAATTTGTTGCGTCTTCCATAAGGTATGTTATTATATGGCATTATATGTCCTTTTAACCATGAGGTATGTTATGCAATTTAAATCTGTGGGTATAGATATAAACACTTATCATAAGATAAAGCAAATTTCGGAAGACGAACATCGAAACATTCGGCAGCAATTAGCAAAGCTTATTGATGAATATTATATTGAAAAGTATGGTGACAAAAAGAGCAAAGGTGGACTTGGTTTAGTATCTTAATCGCAAGAACGCATTCGATCTACCAATCTACGGGCTCTATTTGGCACTTGTGTATACCACTTTGAGTCTACCATTTCATTGGCTGCCCCTGACCAATCTCTTGCATCTACGTTAGCCTTCATACCCTTGAACTTAGATAAACGCGGATATCCAAGGTTAAACATCATGTTAGCTATGATTAACTGCACTTCTTCGGGTAGGTCATTAAAGTCTTTGTAGAGCCTCTGGCAATCTTCAATCGTAACTGTGATATCTAAGTTGAACGCAGATTGAACACGGCTCTGCTCAATTACTGAGCCAACATCTTTACCGTACTCTGGGTCATCTTTAGTAATTAAATGCCCTATTCCAAATGTGGGCAATCCCAAATGATCCAGATATATCTCGTACTTACAGCCTTCATCAGAAGCTAATTCTTCTCTTAACTTGTCTATGTTCATTACAATAATCCCGCTGTTGATCCTTGGATACCTAATGCCTGTGCTACTCCAGGGTCTGTTTTAGCTCTTTCCCGTAATCCTCCAGCGGGTGCTGCTGCTGGAACGGGAGATACCTGGGCCAAACCCGAACTTATGTTCGGGGGTTGTATTTGCTGCGATAGATTTGATAACTCTTGTCCAATTTGAGAATTTTCTATTGCGTATCTTATTTGTCTTTCACCCTCTTGAAACCCAGATTGAGCGAGTTGCGCTGGAACTTGTGAGAAAGAACTAGCTATTATTCTTCCTAAAATGTTCGCCTTTTCTTCTGCGCTTTCCCCAGCAGCTTGTTTTTTGTACTGATTTAATACTGTTTTATAATAAGGGGCAGAAGCTAAGAACCTACCTAATAAGCTATATTTTACCAAAGCTCCTAAGTTTTGCAAAGGACTAGCGGCTATATTAGCTGCAACCAAGTCACCTCCAGCAGCTGTTCTCGAATTAAAGGAAAGTATTTTGGCAAACTCTGCCATATCTTTACCCATCTCTTCTCCGAACAAAGCTTTTAGTTTGCCGCCTTCATCAGCTTCTATAAGTCTATTTGCAAATCCTTTTAAAGATTTTGCATCTGTTGTTAAGCTATCTCCAAAATCAGCAATGAGATTTTGCATGAAGTTGCCTCTAACCGTTTGTTTAGCGGCTTCATCTCCTGCACTATCAAACGCATTCATAATTTTTTTTATGTCCGAAGCGCTTGTTCTTTTATTAGATATAAGTTCAGATGCTTCAACAGGATTCATATCTCCTCTAGCTAAGTCTCGTAGAACTTTGCTTTTTGTAAAGTTTTGTAATTGAATTTGAGTGGTTTCTATTTGCTTTAATGTATCTACGGGCCTTAAACCAGCGTTAATAATATTATCCACTGTTTCTTTGCTCATGTTAGATAAAGAAGCTTTGTCAATCGAATTAGCTAAAGCTTTTATTTGCGGTGCTGTATCTCCAAATAAAACATCTGCTGTTCTGCCTAAATCTTTTATAGACTTTGCAAAAGCAGCACCTCTAAATGTATCTGGCTTGTAATTATTTATTTCACTTATTCCAGATTTATCCAAAGCATCTCTTAGCCATTGTCCTGCAATTAATTCTCTAAAGTCATTAGCAGCAGTTCCGCTACTTTCCGAAACAGCTTCTATCGCGCTTTTTAAAGTGCTTGGATTGTCATTTTTTACTATTCTATCTAACTTAATATCTTGAGAACCTATTCTGTCTCCAGTTTCGACTTTTCTTCTAAGATCTTTTATTATACCAGCGTCTTCAATTCTATCAAATGCGTCTGCTCCAGCTTTATAATCGCCTCTTGCATTGTCCAATGATTTAGATGCCTGCCTTAAAGTATTTAACCCTTCTTCTGATATTTGATTTCCAGATGCTAAAGCATAACTTTCAATGTTTCCGCTTCTTAATAATTTATCTGACTCATCAATCATTTGCCTTATTATATCTCTCTCACCTCTTCCTGTAGCTGTAGCAAGAGTGTCATTTAAAGCTTTTCTGGTTTGATAGAGAGACTTAAATGATGTTTCTGGTCCTATTGTTTTAGAAATATCTATTGCACTTTGTAACGCTCTAGTGCTTGGAGTTCTACCAGCTAAATTTGGTCTATAAGTGTCAGATGCTTTAATAGCTATTGATCTGATACTGGCAGTTGGTATTATTTTAGCAGAGCCAACGGTACTTTCCAAAGCATCATCAATAGGTGAAAATACCGCACTCATTCTATCATCAAAGGCTTTGATTGCATTGCCAAAGTAATCTAATAATTCAGGCTCCAGGTTAGCATTCTTTTTAGCTGCCGCGCCTAAGTCCTGCGCTAAATCATCTAATTGTTTTACTAATGCAGTCTGCGCTTCTCTATTTAACTTATTTAGCCTAGTGCTTTCTTTTCCTAAAGATTGCAAAAGAACTGTACCAGCTTCTTCATCAGTAGCGGCTCCTGCCGCATCTCTGAACTGAGCAATCTTTGCCTGCATAATGTCATTATTCTTTTTAAGTCTAGAAGACGTACCAAATATCTTCTCTACAATTGCTTGCTGACGACCAACAATAGAAGGCGCTCTAATTGCGGTAAGTGTAGGATTAATACCCATCTCAATTGACTTACCAGCTGCTTCTAATTCTTCTGGAGTTAATGACTTTCCTGCTTGTCCACCTCTAAGGGCTCTATAACCTAAACCAAAAGTTCCTAAAGTTGCATCAGCCAAGAAACCTATTGTTGCTTCTGTTGCTACATCTTTTGCTATTTCACCAGCAGTTTGCTTAGAAACGCCTGCCAGAGCCTCGATGCCTTCTTCTACAGCAGAACCGCCTCCAGCACCCACACCAGCCCCAATAGCGGCTCCTAAGACAGGAATAGGAATAAGTATCTGACCAGCAATAGCACCTCCGATACCTCCTATTACTTCAGGAGCAATACCAGCTATATCCGCCAAATCATAACGGGAGAAACCTTCTTCATCTATTAAGGTATTCTCAGATAACTCTAGTCCAAGCTTTTTACCACCTTCAGGAGTAACTGCTAGTCTACCTCTGCTATCTCTCAAGTAATCTTCGGACTGTAACCCGAACTTTTGTAAGATTGCTTCTTGCTCTGGATTTGTTTCTGCAGCCGACAAAGATGAACGCAAGCTTGCACTACGAACACCTGTTCGGGTATCAAAACCTTCTTGTTCAGAAGATCTTATTTTTGTTTCTCTGGATTCTCTATCTAAGTTTTTAACAAGACGATTTATTTCTTTCATCTCAACATAGTTAGGAGTTTCTCCTCTTATCTCAAATGGAGCAAACTCACCTGGTCTAACCTCAACATCAATAGTTGGCACTTTATCCTCCTCTAACAAGTCTTCCATCTTGTAGCACAAGAATTCCTTGCGAACCTTTTACTTGATCTAAAGTTCCATATTTGTTTTCAATTTCACTAAATTGTTCAATCGACCTGTGGTTATTTGGATCATATAAATGATCTAGGCCAGCGTCAAACTCTTCTCTTTTCTGAATAAAGGTATCTTCCAAAAGATCTAATGCATTTTGAGTAGCATCAAAATTTTGGAACCAAGATGGCTTTTTCATTATTTCTCTTTCCCAAATATCAACATCTCTGTTTGATATTCCATTACCAGTTTCTTGAGTTAAAAACCTTTTAAATCTACCCATAATCATATTTAAAGCTTGACTATATTCTTCTTCATTTGTTGGCTGACCCGTATTTAAGTCTGGGAAGAGAGCTTTCGCTACACCATTAAATCTATCAAAAGCAAATTTTACAGTTCCTCCTCCATCTGCTATATCCCTACTTGCATTTTTCATTACGTCAATTAAATCAAGAGCATCATCTATTCCTGATCTACCATCTATATATTTTCTAGTCATAGAATCTGCATTAATTAAAATAGCTTGATCTGGCTGTGTTTTATCATACGCCATTCTTATTTTCCAACCTTCAGCGGGGCCTTGACCAGAGGCAAAAACTATAGGGAAATCTTTATCATATTCTCTTTTTTCTTCAGGCTTTAAAAGTTCTTTATCAATTTCATTTTTAGCTTTAAGATTTTCTGTTTTTCTTGTTTCAAAACCTTCTAATTGTTTTAAATAAACTTCATTAGCAAAATCTTTTTCTTGTTTTATTAATTCTTTTATATTTTCTACTTTTGTTTTAGCAGCACTAATTTGAGAATTCCTATCTGCCATAGCCTGCTCAAGACCAAACTTACCGCCTGCTAATTGAGCAGCACGAGCTTCTGCTCTTGCTTTTTCCATAGCTGGTTCTGCTTTTTCACCAGCTTCACCAAGGCTTGTTAGTAACTTACTTACATTAAACCCTTTACCAGCTTGATTTTGCATAAGAGCAAGCCCGAATGCTTGTAATGCTCTACTCTTGTCAACCTTACCACTAACATCTACACCTGTGGCTTTAGCAAACTGTTCTTTATATTTATCAATGCTCTCATCAGAAACTTCTCCAGTAAGAGCTTCATTGTAAGCTTTCATAGCATTTGAGAAAGCATCTTCTAATGGGTCTGTCTTTACATCATCTTGGGGCGCATCAGGAGCATCAGGCGCATCACCTCTACCAACATTATCAAGGGCTTCATCAGGTGCAATACCTTGATCTTCAACTTGAGCTTTCTTTTTTTCACCTAAATCTTGTTGAAGTTGAGCAATGTCTGAAGAAACATTATCAGGCACATCTTCAAAACCTATGCCCATGTCTGGGAAAACATTTTGTGCAATATCTAAGTTAGATGGTGTATCTGGCCTTACTTCGCCATTAGCTGTACTAAAAGTACCTAAACCAGTAGAAAACAAATTTTCTAAACCAAATTCTCTTGTTTTTGGACCAGTTAAAGCAAGTACAGTTTGGGCTGGAGTCATTTCGGGACTAAAGAAACCAATCCCTGTATCACTTTCCTTTTGATTTCCTCTTAGAACGGCCTCATCAAAATCACTTTGAGATATACTTGGAGTATTGAAGATTTCTAAATCTACACTTCCCAAACCACTTCCATCCAAAGGGTTTACAACAGAAGCTGCTCTTCTTTGATTCTCTTCCAGTATTCTAGCTGCTATTAATTTTTGTATAACTGGGTCTGAAGAAGGAGTTAATGCCATGACTTATCCTTATGCTGCTGTAGGGCCACCAAATTGTGACTGACCATAAGTAGCAAATCCAAGACCTTGCAAGAATGGATTCGCTTGAGGTTGGGTCACTGATTGGAATGTTGAAGAAAGACTTCCGCTAGGCGTTCCTTTTAACAACTGACTTCCAAGCTGTAGCCTTGTAAACGGATCTTGATACTGTTGCATTAAGTTCTGTCTCTGTGCATCGAGTTCTGCTTGTGACTGAGCCTGTCTTGCGCTTCCTAAAGAAGTAAGAGATTGTATGTCTGCCCTGCCTAATTCAGACTGTAATCTTCCTATATCGCCTAGTGTAGAAGCTTGCTGACCTATTGCCTGACCTAAACCACCAGATAACTGTGCGGCTCTCTGTGCGGCGGCTACAGCGTCTTGATAACCTTTTCTTTGAGCTTCTCCAACAGTAGCAAGTCTACGTCCTTCTGCCTCTGCTCTTTGAATACCTTCTCTGCTTCCCCCAAATGCGCCAGAGGTAATAGCCTTTTGAGCTATTCCTTGCTGTCCAATTTC
>Ga0208767_1001201_pt1 | contig 20692 bp, 19 predicted proteins | sample VirMetDEL_Mar_21_FD_184514 | JGI IMG/M metagenome (GOLD analysis project Ga0208767, IMG submission 184514) | Aqueous microbial communities from the Delaware River and Bay under freshwater to marine salinity gradient to study organic matter... | ecosystem: Environmental > Aquatic > Marine >... | reverse complement strand
AGCAAGTGAAGAACTCCAATCAGTACCATCAAATACTCTGATAGCACCAAGAGTTACATCATAGCAAGATTGCCCCTCTGAAGGTATAATAGAAGACCATATACTACCATCAAATGTAACGTGTGATGCCTTGCTTACAGCATCCCATTCAGCTAGTGTATAATATCCTGTACCAACAGCATCTGTTGCTTCATCATCTGTAGCGTCAGATCTATCGTTATTTGTTATTTCTATATAATCAGAACCATCATTAACAGTTGTAATGATAAATGTACCATCGTTAGATGAGTTAGCATTACCAGAAGTAATAAAGTAATCATCAATAGCAACAGCACTTAAATCAGGAGAACCATTAAAAGCAATTCTAATAGTGTTACCTGACTGCCAAGCTATTGTATTAATGTCGTAGGCTGTTCCTGTAGTGTCTATTAAGTAAACATCACCAGTAACCTCTGTTGGAGGTACAGATTGTGCTGAAACGTAGTCTAAAGCTTTAGGTAGTTGAGTATCTACTGTCCAATCTAAAGCACCAGAACCATCTTTAATTAGCTTAGTACCGTTAGAAGCACCATCAAAGCCTTTAGGGTTATGTAATGCGTCTCCTGTTAAATTTCTGTGTTGATTTTTAGCTGCCATACTAATATATTATATTTGCTCTAATTGATACTTCATTTAAAACATTTTCTCCACTGTTATACGTAGAATAACTAGTTGAGTTGTCCTCTATATAGGTCGTCATTCTCTCTAAAATTTTGATCCCTGTCATAAAGGCTGCATTCATTACATAAGAAAGCTCGTCATTAGAACCTTGCTCATTAAAATCACCAAAAGACCTATTAACACCTTTACTATTTGACTTATAATGTGCGTCTACTAAAGCATCATACTTAACAAACCAATACATTGAAGGTACAATATACGTATCAAATATAGTTTGATTAGCAGCAGATAAGCTAGAAGCATTATTCTCTGTAACTATAAGGTCGTATAAGTCCTTAGTCAATACAGGCTTCAAGTGTTTAATTTGAGTCTGTTCAATTGTTGTTGTCTTGATTAAGTTAGTATCTGTGTTCGTGTTAGTGAACGTATTGTTTATAACTTGCTGTGCTGTAACAAATTGCGCCATTATTCTAAGTTTATGTCTTGTATTGAATCTATTTCTTCTTGTGTTAACGCCTCTAGTATGTAGTTGTATCTTGGCTCTGACTCATCTATTGGCATACAAAGGTGATCTTCATTTATATGAGCCTCTTGAACATCTGCCCATTTTGTTGCAGAATACTTAAATCCATCAACACCAATTTTAGAAATCATGTGCAGATGAATCCTTTCTTGCAATTCGTTGAACCCACTTGTGTCTTCTTGTGTAAATAATATTGCTTTCATATTAGTAAATTGAATATTTAGTATTTAACCAATCAGAAACTTCAGCTACTTGTGTAGCATCATGTACATCTGAGTATAATAGTGTATTACCAATATATGCAACAGCACCACTACCCCAGAAATTATCAAAATTAAAATCTCCCCAAGTTCTAGCTTTATATCCACTATTTACTAAAGTACCATTAATATAAGTAGTTATAATATCTGTAGCAGTATCTAATGTAAATGTTCTTATTGCTAAATCAGAAGCGTTTGTGATAGTACCGAAAAAGTTAACTCCAGTATCATCTTGAAAATAAATCCTGCTATTTGCATATTCAAGTATTCTGTTAAAGTTACCATCAGTAGTTCCAAAAAGATAACTTATAGAACTAGTATTAGTTTTATCATAAACAGTATAAAAAGTTAATGATGAATCTGGCCCAGCAATACTTAACGTAGTAGCAAAATCCATGTGGGCAGCAGCAGCAGCTTTATACAATCCAAAATTTCCAGTACCTAAAGCATCAGCAGTATATACAAATTGAGATGATGCAGTAGGCTGTACGATGTTTGCACCATTACCACTTTGGTCGTTTATTTGTCTAATGTTATCTCCATCAACTGCTAATGTAGAACCAGTATCAGAATAAACATCTGCTTCTGGATTGATATATAATTGTAATTCTTCTGTAATTGGAGGAGAATCACCTCCCCCACCTGCGTCTGCAACAATTTCAGGCAAAGAAATCCCTGCATTACCAAAACCACCTGATGCAGATGTGTTTATAGAAAATATTCCATCACCTTTAACTCTCATATTATAAATATTCTACTGCGATAACCTTACCTGCTGTCGCTGTGTTACAAATAAACTTAACTTCTTCTGTTGTTTCAATAAATGTAGCCTTATCAGTTTCTATCTGTACACCTTCATTCAATACAACAGTAACATCACCTAACTCAATAGTTAAATAAACGTCTGTCTTGTTTACAATTAACACACCTTTTCTTTCAAGGTTCTCTGCTACTAACTGAGTAGAAGCATTGTTATAAGCAATCTCTGTTTGAGAAGAAGATCCACTTGCTGAAGTCTCTATATAGTCCATAACAGTATCGTAAAGCGCAGAAGCACTAGACTCTGAAGGTGTAGATACGTTTAAATAGTTTAATTCTATTACATCTCTTTCACTTGCATCAGAATATACTTTTACTATTCCATCTGCTAATTTTATCTTAACATCACTTTTTGGAAGCAAGTATTTAGTTGCTCCATCTGCGAAGTCTAAGTGTGTCGATTTATTTGTTATTACCCAAGCCATAATTTTTGTTTATTTATATTTTATTTTTGTAAATCTTCCATTTAAAGTTTCAAACGTAGTTAGCATATCTTTAGGTAGTAAATCAATGCCCATAGACCACATCTCTAATACGCCTAAAACCCTATCAAAGTTATCTCTATGATATGTACTACCAAATATTGCATTTATTCTGTTTTCAAAGCTCATTATTACGTCATATCTGAACTTTTCAAACAATACGATAACATAATCTACGTCATCTTGAGGAATACCTTTAGAAAGCCAATCAGCCTTGATTTTAGCTACGTATTCTTCGTGCATAGCAGCTTGTAGAGCAAAGATTAATTTCTTTAACGCATCGGGGTTTAATCTAAATAAGTCATCAGATACAAACTCTTCTATTCTCTTGCTACAAACCTCTACTTTATGTTTAGCAAAATCACCACACATTCTAGTTTTAGTACCATCGTATTTACCATCTGTATAAAACTTCATTAGATGTACTTCTGTCTTTACTCTAGAACAGGTGCTAAATATGTCGTGATATTTTAAATTATCAATAGTCTTTTTTTCTTTACCTTTATTTAAGATAACACCTATCCATTGAGGTACGCTTTTCCTAAAGATATAAATAAATGCAATAGAAAAGAGCAGTAAAGAACTAACTATACTACCTTCTATATTCTCAGCTAATGTTTTTAATATCTGTTCCATTTTTTATTATCAAACTCTTATAAATATACTGTCATTTTCTCCATTGTTATAAGCACAGTAGCCTACAACAATCTGTGACGTATCATCTGTTGTTAGTTTTGTATAGTCGCTATTATCTAAATATAATGTTGTACCCTCTGCAACAGTTTCTGCATTAGTAGAATATGGAGTGTTGGGAGCTAAAGTCATGTTCCAACCTGCCTTATTAACACTACCATCAGATATAAAATAAAACTTTATGTATCTATATCCTGTGTCTATGTCTGCTGGAAAAGAGTTATTAGGCACTCCTCCCATTAATATTGCTCTTACTGTGTCTTTAGGGAATATATACCCTTCATCAGAAGAATTTGAGTTCCAACTACTACCAGCAAAAGAATTTGAATAAGTAGGTGTAGACGTTGCTGATCTATGCAGCCATTCTACGCTTAAATTAGAGAAACTTACTCCATTATTAGAACCTTGTATTCCTAATCTATCATACATAGAGTATGTAGCGTGTTCAAACTCAAAGTCTGTAACTGTTATCTTCGTAGTTTTACCAGCTTGAGCATCAAAAGTAATGCTGTAGTTTTGAGAACTACCATAACTAGAACTTATGTTACCACTATCTAAAAATGCAGTAGCATTAGTTAAATTTCTTGTTGTTCCGTTTGTTGTATTGTTTAATAATACTGTTTCAGAAGATGATTGAAATGTAGAATCTCTACGTGCTGTTGCAAATCCTTTTGTTAATATATTTACAGTTTCTCCTGAATTTACTGTTTCTAAAGCAATACCTATAATTTCATGTTGCGAAGGTAATGAACCAGCAGTTATTGCTGTAACTATTCCTGAAGCATAGTTATAAATAACAGGTTGCCCTATAGATATAGCACTACTAGAAGTAAACGTAACAGCATCTCCAATTGTGTCTTGTGTAGTAACGCTACCAAGATTTACCTTCTTAGATACACCGTTAATGTCTGTATGGTCAACAGGTTCATTTGTGGCAGTATTTACTATGTTCATTAACGGCATCCTAAGTAAATTTTGTTATTACTAAATTGCCTGTACCTGTATTAGAAAATACTACATTAACAGCACCTGAATAATTATAAGGCATTTCATATATAGCACCATGATCTCCTGTTAGCTTTGCTGTATAATTTGTTGCAGAAGCAGTACCACTAGCTAATAAAATATAAGCATCTTTATTAGATAAATTAACAAAACTAGCACCTACAGTACCTTCGTTAGCAGCTAAAACCTCAACATTTACTGTTGTTACTGCTTGAGTAACTATAGTTGAACTGTTTGCCCCTTTGCTATTTACATAAGATAATAAAGTAGTGTACAATTCATCTGCACTAGCAGAACTAGGAACAGAAACGTCAGTATATAAAAACTTATATTCTTTAGCTGGAAATCTACCAGAGTCTACTACTACAACAGAATTGCCACTTTTTTCTAAAGTAACATTATCTTTATAGGTAGAATATTGATCGCCATTTCCATCAAAGTCTATATCTAAAGTAGATATATTGTTAGTTATCTGTATCGCCATCCTTCTGAGTTTCAGGTGTTTCTCTTTGCTGTCCTCTGTCCATAGCCTCTTCCCTGATCTCAGAAATTAGTTTCTTACCTTTCTCTGCATCATGGTAGTTAGCTAAACCTAAACTATTCTCTCTAGCTTCATCAACCGTTACAATCGAATTAACGTCAATTAAATCAATAAGTGATACTGGAGACTCATTTCTAAAAGATAATGCCTCAGGATTGATGCTAGAGTACTCCTCGATCAAGTATTTAATCTCAGATAATATAGCATCTTGATTCTCTCCTATGATAGTGTTCTTAGCAACCTGATATTCGTTTCTAATTCTCTTGGTGTCAAACCCTGTAGAATCAGAGATACCAGATAAACTTCTGAACCAATTATGTGCAATTATTAAATCCGAGTCTGACTGTTGGTGTAGGTTTATCCATTCACCTTCGCTTGTTTGAATTAATGGAGTAAATGTCGTTCCCGATCCACTCTCACTAAATTGTTTTGTTATAGCTAATAGCTTACCTACATTTTCCTCTCCTGAGAACGATTTTGCTAGGTCTTTCTTAACCTTCTTCATGTCCTCAGCAGACATATCTCCTACTATCTCTAGTATCCCAGATACTTGAAAACTATTCTCAAGACGTGATAAGTTCCATCTATTAGTTTTGTACCCAATAGCTGCTGCATCCAAAGCAGCAATCCAATCAGGTACTCCATAATCAGAGAACTCAGGTTCATATTGCTTAAAGTGGAATATAGCTCTCTGAGCACCATCAATCTCCTCGAAGTTAGGGTATATAGGCAAAGTCTTAGCAAACCTCTTTTTACCTTCATACTGTCTCCAATCTGGGTGAACAATAACGTGTTCTCTGTCTTTGTGTATTCTAATTTTAGTTGCATCCTTATGGAAGAACTGAGGATTACCGTTAGGTACTAGAACTACCTCTAAATAAGCGTTACCAAAGCTATACCAATCACTGAATATCTTCTTTAGAACCTTTCTTAAACTCTCTCTGTTGTTGTTTACTTGCTTAATGAAAGCTTCCAACGGAGCATTACCTTCTGTTATAAATCCTCTACCTAAAGAGTATATAACCTTGTTGTTTAAGATACTTCTGTGTGTTGAAGACCTTCTGTTAAGTATAGATAATCCTTGTGGAAACAAATTATCTGCTCCAAAAGACACATAGTCTCTAGGGTTATGATCTACCTTAGATATCTCTTTAATAGTAGAGGCACTTGTAGTATTAATTACGCTGCTTGAAAACGCTGTTTCCACTTGATTATTAGCTAACTGCTTATCCTTCTTTTCCATCTACAGATTCTTTATCTTCTGTTGCTTTTACTTCTTCCTTTGCTTGCACTACTTCTTCTAGGATAAACTTTAATCCTGAGTCATGTAGTTTCTTTAAATCTTTTTGAGAGCATGAAGCTAACTTATATGATTTTTCACCTCTGTGAACAGTTGAATCTTTAAATGCCTCTTCTACTTTATATTTGTAAGCCATAAGATTTATTTTAATGTTATTAAAAAAGGGAGGAAAACCCTCCCTCTTTGTATTTGTTCTACTCTACTATGGAGCAGGTGTAGTAAGTGTTGCCCAAGTAATCCCAGTAATAGGGAAAGCTTTTGTAGGAGACATACACGCCATTGTAATTGTTGATCCAGCTAGGTCAGTTAATTCTTTTCCAGATCCTGAAGCATCAGATGCCATTTTTAAAGGTCTATCTAAGTCTAAAGCCTCAGACCATCCTAATAAAAAGATAGTTCCGTTAGAGTCCTCTGCGATAGCTAAAACACCACAAAGATCTTCTACTAACGCAACGATAGCATCTCTGTTTGTTTTGTTGTTACCTCTAATATAAAGCTCTAATTCTTCTGTGTACTTTAAAGAACCGTTTACCATTTCTCCGTTCTCTCTCCATTCGATTGTGTCTTGTTCAGCATCGTATTCGAAGAACTCTTTTCCTGTAGCTAAAGTGATAGTGTCAATCTCTCCAGAAGTCACAGAGATTGCTCCCTCTGCAACGTCACTTAAAGAAATAAACGCAATACGTCTAATTCCTCCAGAATTTGCACTACACGAATCAGCTAAGTTTGCAGTTATTGCCATGATTTATGTTATTTTGTTGTTGTTAAATTAAAAAAGGGGAGCTACTTAATTCACTCCCCAAGAAAGAATATACTAGTAAGCAGCAACTATGTAATCTTCGTGTACATACTGTGTTCCAGCTTTGTACTCAACTCTTACGTGTCTGTTTTGAGTTAATTGCTCATACCAAGACTCAATCTTAGTATCATCAGAAATCCCATCAGTACCTACAACTAAGTTTCTAGGAATAGTGAATAAGATTCTGTGTGGTCTTACTGAATCGAAATCATTTTCGATATGCTCATCCCACTCTTCTCTTTCTACGATTTGTACACCTCTGAAAGCTTTAACTTTCTCACCATCTCTCAATGTGAAGTAAGCAGCATCAGAACCATTTAAACTTTCGATAGTATCAGTGTAGTTATCAGCAACAGAAGCAGTAACCATAATCTTACCTTCTTGCTTGAATAACTTTCTTAAAGAGTTAGGCATTTTAGACCATAACGCTTTGAAAGCAGTTAAAGCAGCATCTGTCTTTAAAGTTGTGTTAGCAACGTTAGCAACAGTAGTAGCTGTGTTAGAAGCCATTGTAGTAGAAGCGTCAGTAACGATTTGCTTCATACCAGCGATACCAGCAGTAACAATTAAGTCAGTAGCAGTACCAGATAAAACTAATTTACCTTCTCTAGCTAAAACCGCAGCAGCGTGAGATGCAACGAAGTTAGCGATAGTAGTAGCGATATCACTATCGAAAGCCTCTGTATAAGTAACACCGTTAATTACTAGTCCTAAAGTACCAGAAGCACCAGTTACAACACCAGTATCAACTTGCTTAACAGCAACAGTTGTTTGGTAAGTAGAAGAGTTAATATCTTGGTATTGTGCAGCAGGTAAAGCAGCAGAATCAAAATCATTAATCATTCTAGTCCAGAATCCATTGTATTCTTTGTAGTCAGCATCTAAAGTTCCGTTAGGAGCTTCTGAAGTTCTAGCTTCCTTAGCAGTATCACCGAAGAATACTTGTCTTTGGAAATCTCTTGCGATACCACCCATGTAGATCTCCATTAAGATCTCTTCGAATAAAGTATCACCGATGTCATTCTCGTCAACACCTTTTTTCAATAAAGATTCTTTAACGTAGTTTAAGAACGCTTTACCGTTTTGTGCAACTTCAGCTTTCATATCAGATACAGAAAGAGTCTTCTGTGTGATAGTAACACCTGTAGATGTAGTGAAAGAAGTACCTTGAGCATAAGCTTTAGTGATCTTCTCTAAGTTATCAATGAAGTCTAATTTCTCAGAGTTCTTGATGTCTGTTCTTACAGTAACGATATCTTTGATATCAGACTGAATGAATAAAGGTTTAATAAAATACTCGCTAACACTCTCTTTAGAGAAGCTTAACGAATGTGACATTAAATTAGCCATGTTTCTTTGTTTGTTTTGTTAATTAATTATTTCTTTTTACTTTTTTTTGGTTCTTCCTTTAATTCAGCCTTAACAGCTTTCTTTGGTGCAGATCCTCCAACCTTTTTTGCTTTATAAGCTTTCTCGTAATTAGCGAAGTCAGCTTCAGGAATCTCACCCTCTCTTTCCTCACCATTTACAATAAACTTGATTTTAATGTTTGCCATAATTGTGCTTATTTAGTTACTCTTTAATGTCCTTTAAGAAGTCTTTAAGAACACTAGCGTTTTCGCTTAATTGCTTTTCCTCTCCTTTGATAGATGGATCTTCGTTTCCTTCTACTTCAGTAGGCTTTACATTGAAAGCAGCTAATTCTGTTTCTTTTGCTTCTAACTCAGCTTTAAGAGATTTAACTTCTTCTCCTAACTCAGCTAATGCGTGATTTAAGTCAGTTTCTTTAGAGTTAAACTCTTTTACTAACTCTTCTCTTTCAGCTTCGAAAGTCTCAACAGCGTGAGCAATAGCATCAGTAGATTCTTCAGCAGTAATTTCTTCAGTTGTTGCATTTTCTGCAACAGTTTCCTCAACAACTTCTTCAGTAGTTTCTTCTACTTCTGTTGTAACTTCTGTAGTTTCTTCTGATAATTCTGTAACCTCTTCAGTTTTTGTAATACCGAAGCTTTTAAGAACATCTACTACTTTGTCTGTAAATGATTTTTCCATTTCTTGATTTTTTGATTTATAATTATTTTCAACTTCATTAATTTTTCTCTCTGTCCATGCTTTCATAGACTTACCTCCCCATAGAAGATAAGAGATAGTACCACAAGCTTCAGGATCATCTGGATTGTAATATTCCTCTGCTCTTGACAGATAAGAAAAAGTTCTTTTTATAGTATCCATAGATAGTGCTTCCTTCTTAGAAATCTGTTGCGCACGTTGTTTACCAACATCAGTAGCACATCTATTGTTTACTTTCTCATTTAATTTAATTCCTCTCTTAGCGTTATTAACAGCAGCTTCAGGATAGTCGCTGTAAGACTCTCTTAACTGCATATCAGCAGAGAATAAAGAATCTGTTGCAGCAGGTGTATCTACTAAATCAGAAGCAGTTAGTCCAACAATAGAAACATACTCTTTACGAATTACGTTCTCGTTTTCATCTAATTCATTTTCATATCTAGATTCACCAGATTTAAAAACAATACTGTTACCGAACATATCTGGATTGCTTCTTGCCATAGCAAATACATAGCTATATAAATCACCTTTAGGCGACTTCTTAGAAACCTCATCCATATATAAGTCAGCTTTTGCTTTCTTATCTTTTATTCTAAAATTCTTATATCTACCGATGTAAGTACCGAACGCATCTGAAGTCATGCTAGGATGACCAAATCTTGCTTTTACACCTTCTTCTTGACTGTTACCTAGTTCTACTAAGTCAGAGATGAATTTAGAATCCAAATGAACACCATGTCCTTTTGCAACTCCTTCTCTAGCTAAAGTAACGCCTTTTATTACTCCTGTGTGCTCATCAATGGTGTCTAAACCTGAATTTGAGAAGCATACGTCTGATCTAAATTTCATATTGTCTGTCTATTATTTTGAACAGTATATACCTTATACGTCATAATGACCTAAAAGGTATACACTATTGGTTAAAAATTTTTATATAGTTGCCATAGCTTCAGCGTTTTGTACCATTCTGGACAAACTATCTGTTTCTGTAGCTACATTTACTACTGGTATTTGTGCAACAGAAGAAGCAACAACCTCCCCAATCATCTGTGCCATTTCGGATTGATTCATTGCAGAACTAGCAACAGAAGCTCTTGATACAGCACCACCATCAGCAAACAATCTTGGGGCAGCACCACCGAAGTTTATAGCGTCTAAAAGTCCTGTACCTAATCTGTCTACTGTGTTTTTAGAGAAGATATACTCTCCACCCTCTGCTTCAAACCCTGCTCTACCTGCAACAGTAAAAGGAACTCCACCTTCTGCGTGTGATGCACCTTCAATCATACCTCCATCTTGGAATGTCTTAGGTACAAACTTCTGAGAAGAAACTGCTGCTGTTTGCAAACCTGCGTTAGCTATTGCAAGACCAGAGAGAATAGCAAACTGTCCAGCACCAGCAGCACCAAAAGTAAAAGCGTTAGCTGGGTTTCCAGCAGAAGATACAGCAATTGCAGAAATCTCTCTAGCTAAGTTTATAGCAATCCCAGCGACAGCGAATCTCTTATTTGCTTTAAACGCTGCTTCTGCTATCTTATTCTCAGCATTTAATTGTTTTTGTCTTAAAGCTTCTCTTTTTTGTTCTTGTTGTTTTTCAAACTCTAGTCTTTCTAATCCTTTTTGCTTTTCAAACTGAGCTTTCTGTTCTTGAGTACCTTCAAATAAAGCTATTTCTTCCTCTTGATCTAGGTCGTACCTAGCTAACCTATCATCTTGAGCTTGAGAGAAGGCTTCAAACTCAGCGTCATTAGAAGCAATGATGCTATTTAGTTTATTCTCTTGCATTACTTGAAACAATTCATTTGCCGAGAACATAACATCAGTTACGCCATTTATATATTCTTCGTTTGCTAAAACTACTTCACCTATAGCTTCAGCGTAATCCATAAATATACTTGCTACTGTAGGCAGTTCATCAGGTATCTCATCTAATTTCTCCATAAACTCGTCAAATGTGACATTAAGTTTTGTGAATCCATCGTCTAAATTTAAAAGCTCAATGCTTGTCTCGTTTAATGCCTCTGTAGCGTCACCTTTTTTTATTTCTTTATTGCCTTCTTCTACAGCCTTGAAAGTTTCTTTAATTTCTTTTTTTATTAATTCTATTAGCTTTATGTTTGTTCTTATGTCTTTAGTTCCTTTTGTAAAAGAAAGACCTTCAAACTCTTTTATTTCTTTTATAAACTCATTGTCAAAACCAAGACCTTTAAAAGTTTTTATCATTTCCTCGTTCTCACCTCTAAGCTCTCTCATCTTATTTGTTAAGGCAGCAACTCTTTCTTTTTCATCTAAAGTACCTATCGTAGTTTCAAACTTTTTAAATTCTGCTTCAGCATTTAGTACAGCTTCTGTAACAGGATTAAAAAACGAAACCATTTCTGTTGAAAGCTGTGCTAGTTTTCTAAGTCCTTTGTTTATTGCACTTTCTTTACTAAGAATAACAGACTCTATTGTTGCTTCAAGCTTTTTAAAGTCGCCAACTAAAGTATCTGAAATAGTTTTAGACATAGACTCAGCAGATCCTTCAGCGTTTTCAAAAGCATCAGCTAAAGCGTCTACATCATCTATACCATTGGCTAAAGTGATAAAAGCAGCTTTAGATCTTTCGTCTACTAATTGAGTAGCTTTAGATAAGTCTATACCTCTTTTAGACATTTCTCTAAACGCTTGTTTTACTCCCTCACCATTCTTTACAGTAAAACCTAATTCTTTAGCTAAATCTGAAGTAGGATCTGTTAAAGCCGACATTATGTTTTTTAATCCTGTTGCTGCTCTTGTACCTCTTAGTCCAGCATCTGCTAATTTAGCCAACAATGCAGAAGTATCTTCTATACTAACGTTTGCAGCTCTTGCAATCGGAGCAACAGTTTTCATAGACTGTTTAAAGTTCTCTAAATTTAAAGCACTAGAACTAAAAGACGCAGCCATAACATCTACAACTCTTTGAGTCTCTGAAGCGTCTAGTCCAAACCCTCTGACAGCAGCACCTGCCACATCAGCAGCACTAGATAAACTATCACCTGTAATTGTTGCTAATTGAAGAGTAGCCTCTGTTGCTGCTAGGATTTCATCAGTAGTGAAACCTAATTTAGAGTAAGCTAGTTGAAGTTCTCCAACCTCTGTGGCTGTGAACATTGTACCAGCAGCAAGAGCTTTAGCAGAATTTGTTAGTTTAATAAATTGAGCTTCAGAAGCTTTTGATGTAGCTTTTACTTTTGCCATTATAAACTCAAAATCTGCGGCAGTCTTAGCCGCAAAAGATACTGACCTAGCTAATAATTGAAAAGACTTAACAATAATAAAACCTCTAGCGATTGCTTTCATAGTTTTTCCTAATCCAAAGAAACTCTTACTAGCTTTGTCTGCTTGTTTACCTGTCTTCTCAACAGCGTCTCCTGTCTTCTTTACCTTTTTCTCAGCACCAGATGTCTTGGTAACTATCTCAATTAATATTTTCTTGTTATCTGCCATTATATTGTTACTTTAACCATTTCACCGTTTATTTCTTCATATATCTGAGAATGTTCATCGTCAATCTCATCTATAAGTGCGCCACCGCCTTCTCTTACTACTCCACTTTTATCTACGCTTAATGCGTTGTATCTTTCCGAGTCACTATCTCCTGTACCTACAGAGAACGCTGAAGTACTTGATGGCTTAGAATATTGACCTACCACAGTTTGTCCAGCACCAGCAGCAACATTATGTTTACCAGTTACAAAGTTACCTGTACCTCTCTTAGACACGTTCCCTGAAGCTCTCTGTACCATTGAAACGTCTTTGCTGTTGCTATCATGCCTAACAGCAAAAGGATTAGTAGACATAGCATCGTAATCAGAAATTCCAATTACATTCTTAGAGTTATCAAAATCATCCCTTCTTGCCTCTTCCTCTGCCTCTTCAAAAGATTCTGTGTCTTTTGTATTAGTTGCATTAAACCTAGCAGCATCTCTTAAATTTCCATACTTACCGCCGCTACCGCTACCACCGCCACCGCCAGCAGCAACTTCTTTACTGTAAAGAGTGCCTTTATTACCTTTCTCTGAATCGTCAGATAAATTAGATTGATCTATTGCGTCAGCTTTACTGTCTCCTCCGCCTTTATCACCTATATCAATATACTCTTCTTCTTCAGCTACCCAATCTTTATCATCTTTCATGATAATATTATCGTAAGTAGTTTCTACTACCCTTCTGTCGAAACCTTCTCTCTTAATTAACTCAACCGTTGTAGTTGTGTCTGTGCTAGGAAGAAAGTTAGATATTTTATCTACTAACCAATACCCTTTTAAATTAGCAGGCTGTCCAATATAGACAGGCTTACTAATATCAAAGTTATGTATATCTCTTTTTGTCAAATAGAATGGAGCAGATAATTTAGTTCCCTTTTCTATTGTGCTTATTGTATTCTGGTAATACGTTTCAAACAGCCCTTTGTCAGAAGAGTTGTTATACCCTAAATGCAGATCAAAATCAAGATTATCAGCAGCACTACCGTAGTCATCCACTAAAGCAGAAGGACAGGTAGATTGGTCTGCACCTTCAAAAAGCCATGTACTTCCTGTGTTTTGCTGTGCGTTCTCAAAGATTAATAATCTAGGCTTATAGTTGTAGTGCTTAGATGGCGCTATAGAGTTAGGAGAGTATTGATTCCACATCCTAGCTAAAACTATACCTTTATTAGACTTATTAACCTTACCTAGTATGGATCTGTCTATCATCTGATGAGTATAAGCAAATAAAGGATTTTCCATCTTTTGCTCTCCATCATCAAACCTGTCTGATAAACTATCTGTTACAGCTCCATAATCCGAATCTGAAATTCTATTTAATTCACTCAAATAAGCATCTGCGCTATCATCTTTGAATTTAAAGTTAAGTCTTCTCTTATACAGATTAAGATAACTAATGTCAAACTGTTTTTTTATATCTAACTTATCTGTCCAATCTACAGCATTAATATTATCATCATAGAACTCATCTCTTGACTTAACAATAACTGTCTTAGTTACTGGATCTGTCTTTATCATTAAGTTAAAAGCGTGTATGCACCCTTTAATATACTGTAGTGAATTGTATCTATCATCAAGAACTGTGTTTAAGGGTAATCCTGTATATCCTTTTATTATAGCAGATTGAGGAATAGATTTTAAGTTTGCATTTTTTACGCTTAACAATGTGATGTTTTCTGCGCCTACATTAGCATTACCGAATAAAATACGATTAGCAGCAGAACTGTTTGTATGGTTTAAAACACAATCTACATATATTTGGTCACCAGCAACAAGATTTACAACACCAGATTCTTCAAAACCTATAGCAATAACTGAAGCTTCTCTATTATATGGTGTCAGTGCATACTCATCCATGTTAGAAGTATCAGTAGGAGAAACCGTTTCTTGACTAATAATAGTCTCTGTTGATCCTGATTTGTGTATTATTCTGAAAGTAAATGTACCTACGTTTTCTTGTTTGTCACTAAAACTATACATCTCACAGTCAAACTTAAATCTAGATCTTACTGCTGTTGGAGCAGTATATCTATTTGTTGTTGTGTTAAATACATCAGAAGGATTAGGAGATGCTGAGTCGAAATCAATTGGAACTGGATTAAAAACCCCTCCAGTTAGCTCTCCGAAAACAACATCAAAAGTTGCAACGTAAGGGAATCCCACAGAAGGTATGATTACATTAGCCTGACCTGCTGCGCCTGCTTGACCTAGTATTTCTATATAATCTGCTGTAATGCCTTGTGCGCTGTGATAAGCTGTTCCGTATCCTATAAGTCTATAAACCGTTCCTAGAGGAGATTTTAATAAAGAATTACGTGCTTGAGGCAATGCAACGTAAGTGTTACCATCTATTGATATATTACCTGAACCATCTCTAGGAATAGACGTTGCGTCTCTAAGCCATATCTTAACTGATTGGTTCTGATTAATAGCAGTACCTGCATTAGCTAACCCTGCCTGTACCGTTGTCCTCCCCCTTTCTGTTTGTCCATAAGCTCGAGATCTCTTTATCAACTTAGTTCTTATACCGTAAGTTTTTACATCAGTCCTCGCAGCTTCAAAGGTAGTGTCTGGAACTAGGGTAGCTTCTTCTTTCCATCCTGTTCCTGTAAATGGAAATATAATTTTATCTGCTATAGGGTTATTAGTCGTATGGAAGAAATCATTAGAGTCTGTGTCAGCTTGAAGCGTATATCCTTCAGCAGTAAATGCTTTCTCAAAGAAAGATCTCATAAACATTGCAGGTTTAAAATCTTCTACTGTTACATATTTTGTTTCTCCCCAAGCACCGTAGTTTATTAAAGGATAAGTAATACCCCCATCGTTGTATGATGTAACAGCAGTAGCTGAACTAACAGCACCATCGTTATCCCAAAACTTTTCTATTTCTGCTTTTGTATAGTCATGCGTACCCCAATCATAATCTCTAGGAGTCTTACCCTTCATTGACTCTGCCCATCCCATTCCAGAACCTAAGATAATACACTTAAATTCCTCGTGACCTCTATCATTTACTGATCCTAGCAGCCTAAAATCACCTGCAAATACAGGCATATTATCAATAGTAACCCTACAAGCATTTCTTCCTAATACAAGGTTACCATCCTCTATGTTTGTAGATTCTAAATGGTCTAAGGCTGTTTTATTCTTTTTATTAGCTGGTATTCTAAACTCAAGTGAAAAATCTGTACTCCTAGACTCTATATGCTTTAAACTACCAGCAGTATAGTTAAGTGCCAAAGGAAACTGTCTATCCTGTGGTACGTCTAATTCTAATTCTAAACTTGTTAATATTAACCTAATATCAGCCATTCTGTCTTCTGTTTTCGTTTGCGTATTGATATGTCATCTTGATGGTAAATAAGCCATTACCTTCATCTATTATCTTAGTTTTCCCTGCCCTAACTTTAATTGGGATATGGTTAGATCCTTCTACTACGTAGCATTCAACACCCTCAATTAACTCAATTAGCCACAATCTTTGCTCTTCATTTAAAGCACCAGAGTGGACAACAAACTCATCTCTTGAGTCAACACTTAACACTCTGTCTCCACCTTGATCTACAGTATAAGAACTAGGTAGCGGTGACTTGTAATATTGTTTTCTAACGTCAACCGATCTTTCTCTATATCCTTTAAAAGTAAAGTATTCAAAAGCACCTAGTCTATTCATAAACTTTATTCTTGTGTGATCTTCATTCTCATCAAAATCTAAGTTAAAAGTTAATCGTTCAGAGATCTGTTGGCTCGAAGCATCATAAAATGCAAGCTGATAAGAACCATAACTAGAATTTAAGGAAGCATTACTTGTTGGGGTAACACCTAAATCACTATACCAACTTCCAAAAGTATTATTTATATTTAAAGCACCACAGGCTAAATGAAATCTATTTTTGGTAAATACAAAAGTTCTATATTTAGTGCTACTAGATCCTGTTGCATTTCTTCCAGTCCACCTTATAACCTGAAGATAAGCTGGCTCTCCAGTTGAACCTCCTTTAGTTGTAAAGAAACTTAAATAATAACTTTCTGAAAGTTTTATGTCTCTATAGCCTCTATAGTTTGTTAAAAAGTATTTGTTTCCAGTAGGTTGTAGCTTAAAATCTGTAAACTGGCTAGATATTTGATCGTGTTGCCAAGCTCCATTGATAACGAACCAATCAGATATACTAGTGTGACTTAAAGAAGCTCCATCAGAAAGAAGTCCTGAAGAAATCAATACCTCTGTAAATGTGCAACTAACCTTCTTAATAGAATTACTCGTTGTAGCCAAAGAAACAACAGAACCATGAGTTTGTATGTCGTAAGTTAAAGAATCCAACCCAGCAAGATAAGCAGACAGATCAAAAGTAAACTCATTTGTTGTTCCAAAGTCAGGATCTAGTACAATAGGCGTACTAGCGTTGTCTGCTGTTGCGCTATCATTTAAGTGAATAAAACACTTCATCTTATTTATAGTAGCAGCGTTAGACGTAACCTTAATCTCCATAGGTCTATAAGGACTATGAATATTATTTAGCGTTGGCTGTGAATTTAATGTTATTGCCATTATTTTAATATTTTCATGTTAGGGTATCTACTTGCTAACCTCTCTAAGATCCTAGATATAGACTCAACTATATCCTTTGTTATTGCTGGTATCACCTTCTTGTTAACTTCTATTTTACTTCTTTTGAATGGTAATGAAATCCATCCTGTTCTCTTACCGTTATTAGAGAAATTATAAGAGTTAGCCGTTGGAATTCCTTCCTTCTCTATTGCCCTCTTTAAAGCATAAGCTATTCTTTTCTTCTCTTTAATAGTAGACCATACAAACTTCTTACTTCCAATAGTAGTCTTGTTCTTATTACTCATCCACCTTAGTAGCTGATTAATACTAACAACAGCGTTTGCTTGTCTCTTATCTAGCTTCTCTCCTCTACCAAAAGCTTTAATAGTTTGCTTTACTTTACCACCTCTAGTATCTAAGTCTCCTAGTCCAATACTATCTAACAACCTACCACTTGCAACGTGTCCTTGTTGTTTAAGTTCTTTACGTAGAGCTTCGGCGACAGCTCTTGCCCATTTTACTGTTGCTGCCTCTGTATGTATCCAATCGAATCTAGGCATTATGCTGAAGTTGTGTCAGAAGCTGTGTTAGAATATGGAGATCTATTTGTAGCTGTTGTCGCCCTAACACGAAAGTAATAAAGAGTGCTAGGATCAAGACCAGTAGCAGAATAGGAAGTAGAGTCGGCAGCTATTGTATCAATAGTTGTCCATGTAACATCGTCAATACTTTGAGAAACTTCATAATTTGATTCTGTAGTTTCGCTGTCATTCCATGCTAAGTTTATTTGTGAAGAAGATGCAGTCGTTGCTACTAGATTATATGGCTTCTCCAACAACTTCATACATTCATGTACTCTAACAACAAAAGAGAATTGCACAACAGCTAAGTTATCGTTATACTGCTCTGTTCCTCTGTTTACTGTTACGTCACCTACGTTTCTTATTTGAGCAACGTCATATATTTCTTGTATTAACTGTAACCCCCATATTTGCATATCAGAATACTTTTCTCTAAGAGATTTAGTATCGTCTTGGTAGTAAGTATCTAACAAGAACAACTCTAGGTTGTAGTCTTGCTCGTTTGCTCTAGGATCAATGGTGTCCTCAAGAGGATTCATTAATAATAGAGGGTAGTCTGTAGCGTGAAGTTCGTTCACTTTTTCAGGTTCATCGAAAAGGAACGTATCTATGTTAGGATCGGATATTACTAGTGATTCAATTTTATCAACGAGTTCTTCCAGTTTCATATTCTCTTATTTTCTCTTGGTACAACGCTTCTGAGGCGTTTGCAGCAATGTATGTCAAAAAGTCGTAAAGATTAGTCTTTTCTACGCTTTTTATAGGTGAATTGTTGCCAAAAGTGAAGATTCCTTTCTCAGCTACTGATTTTAATTGTAAATACCATCCAAATCCGTTTAATCCTGACGCTTTAGCTGCGCTTGCATACTTAGCTTTAGTTTTTCCTGAGAAGAGCTGAGGATAGCTTTCGTGTATGTATCTAATAGTTCGCCCAAGTAAAAAAAAACATCCCATGCTATATCCATCGTCACATCCTTGAATTTTTCTGCTCTCTTTAAGCAAACTTCCTCGTCATATTCCTCTCCCTCCTTGAGACAGATAATAGAAACAATATTAGCCAATACAGAATAGTTTTTATCGTCTAAGTCTCTCATATAAAGGTCTAAGTCAGCAGCTTCTGTGAATTGTATAGTAGAAATATAACCCATCTCTCTTTCTTCTCCTAATACAGTCCTTTTCTTAGGAAGCACATACGTTTCTCCCTCAAATTTAAACTCTTCTGTTGTTACCTCTGGAATATCTACAGGAGCATACAAAGAACCAATGGCAAACTTTAGTAAGTAAGTGTTAAAAAACTCTTGTCTAGCTTGATAGTCAATTTGATTAATAACTTTCTTAGGAATATTACTAACTTCCTCCAACATATCACCATAGAACTTAGGAAATGTTTTTATCTGTTCTCTGCTAGTAAACTCCATCTCATTAATCTCTTCTTTTTCTCCAAGATAAACATGACCTAGTAGCTTTTGTAGCTTTTTAGGTGCTTTATCGCAGATCTGCTGAACTTTCGCAAACTTTTGGATAGTTAGGTCTTCCCATTCGTTAATAACCTCGTATTCGTTGTCTAAGAGCTTAATTGTTATCATAGCCATTCAATTTTAGTTTCATTACGACCTAATTCAAACCACATCCTCATCATTAATGCGTCAGAGTAGTCAGGAGATCGCCCTATTATATTCTTTATATCTTCTTTAGGCAGAACCATGTTCTTACCATCTTTATCTACGTGTTTCTTCTTTACAACCTCTAATTCTTGTACTAGCTTCTGTTTTATTTCCTTGTCTTTAGGAAGGAAGTAGATTCTACCTTCGTTTACGAACTTAGCTAACATAAAGTAGCATTGAGACTTAATATTGTTGTAGTTGTGGTCACCGTTACCTCTTTTGATAGGAGATTTGTTAGAAACAAACCCTTTAACAGATGGAAATCTTGTTCTCATCATGTCTACTACTCCCCCACCTACACCATCTTCATCAATAATGACGTTGTTGCTAGGTATTCCGTACCTTTCTGCCATCTCTACTATCCTTTGTGCTGTCATTGTAGTAGATCCTTTGTCTATAACGTCTGCATGAATCACTCTCCATCCACTCCAAACAAATATAGTCGTAGCATCTTTACCAAAACGAGCAATATCAACAGAAATATATCCCTCACCCTCTGGTATTTCCTTGTTTTCAAACACTGCACAGATAGAATCGTAGTCCATTAACTTAGAATCATCATCATCGTAGTCAAAGTTACCATGAAAGTACCTCTCAATAGTAGCTTTATCTCCCATTTGAAGCTGTTTGATGTACTCAGGATCTACATCTGGGTTATCTGTCACTAATGCTCTAATAAAGGCGTATTCTAGCTCTAAAGTGCCTTCTTTCTCAGGTTTATGGTATCTCCAATAAACATGGTCTTTAGAAGGGTTAAATGTCTCTAAAACCTTTGGAATAAGGTTATATTCCTTGTTCATGTGCCTAATCCTCTTAGATAAGATGTCAATTGCCTTCTCTGTACACTCATTGCTCTCATCTACGAAAGCGCCTGTAAGCTCTAGACCTCCAAACTTAGTAAATTCAGGATCAGAAGGGTTATAAGACATATCTACAAGGAAAATCTCAGATCCATTAGTAAATCTAATGAAATCATATTGCTGATTGTAGTTGTAATGCTTGTCTGTAATACCATAATTGCTTAATGCCTTGAAGAATGTAGGCAAAGTACTCCTTTTTAGGTTTTTTAACTCCTTCCTTCCTAGTCCCCACCTTGTTTTAGGGTAAGTAAAGCACATTATGATTAACCAATTAACTCCGAGCCAAGATTTTCCGCCCCCTGCTGCTCCTCCAAAACCAATAAATCTAGTAGTTTTATCAGTCAACTTCAGCCATGCCGTATGTTGTTTGGGAC
>Ga0208767_1001200_pt1 | contig 20692 bp, 24 predicted proteins | sample VirMetDEL_Mar_21_FD_184514 | JGI IMG/M metagenome (GOLD analysis project Ga0208767, IMG submission 184514) | Aqueous microbial communities from the Delaware River and Bay under freshwater to marine salinity gradient to study organic matter... | ecosystem: Environmental > Aquatic > Marine >... | reverse complement strand
TCAAAACACTAAAAAAATTAGTGACATGATTGACAGAATAGTGCTAATAAATAAATATAATTGAGATTTAGTCGGCTTTGTCGTTCTCTTTTGCAATCAAATAATATTTTAAATGTTGTTCCAAGTTTCTTGGTGGCTTTGTCGGTCCATTAACCCAACGCCAAATTACATTTCTGTCGTTAACTTCTGATGTGCCAAAGTAAATTCTGCAAAGATCGCCTTGTGTTAGTCGGTGTTTTTTTAAAAATGCTGCTAGCTGCTTAGATGTCATAATGGAGGTATATACTATTATATGATAAAATAAACCCCCTTATTTAAGAGGGTTTTTGTCGGTTTAATTAATCTTGTTTTTTTAAGTCTTTTATTGTGTCTTTTATTAAATCTTTTATTGTTTCAGGTGGTTGCTTTTCTAAACATCCAACAATATTTTTTAATTTAGTTATAGCTCTTTTAATTTTTTGGTTTGCCAGGTCGTCTGGGTTATCTCTCATTTTTTAAGCTCCTAGTAGTTATGAATTAAATAAACTAGCGGTAAAAATACCGCTAATTCGAGAAGTGTTGCTATAAATATAAATTTAAGCATTTTCGAAATTTTTAATTATATTGATTAAGTCTTGATCTATAACCTTATCAAATGAATTTAATAATTTAAGATCAAAACAACGACCACCAGAGCCACATTCGAAACTTGAAACATCAAAATCAAAGTGTTTTTTTGCTTCTTCATAGTGTTCTTCATAAGATGTATCATGTCCTGGATAATCTCCATATTCATCATCTTGGCAATCACTAGCAAAATCTTCAAGACCTTGATCCGTGTTACCTGATTTTACTGTTTCAACCCAGATATCTCTATAATATTCTATAGCTTCGTTGTTATCGTTTCGATCTTCAACCTCAATCCTGGTTAAAGGTCTTAAACTAAAACCAACAACACCCTTAAAACCATCTTGATAATCAAATGTTTCTTCTAAGAAGTAAATTTCATTATCTTTAATGCCTACAGGTTTATTGTATTTAGTTTCTAATCTATTTCTAGTAGGTACATTCATTTTAAGTAAGCTCCTTGTTTAAAATGTTTTTGAGCAACTTTGAGAGTAAACTCTTCCGACCAATTCGCTGGATAGTTGCGACCAGGTGTTTTTGGTAATTTCTTACCATCAATGAAAACTCTACGACCAATAAAAGAGATTAACCCTTTTATTTTGCGAGCTTTAATTTCTACGATTGTGATATTATGCATTTTCAACATCAATCGTTAATTTGTTAAAATCTAAATTATCAATACTATTCATTGTATTTTCTAAAGCATGACGAAAATTAACTTTTCTTTTTTCTTCTCTGCTTAAAAATACAACTCTATGATATTGGCAACGATTAGGTAATTCGTACGCATGAACGCCTTTTGAAAAATATTCTTTCAATATTTTTTCAATATCGTCTTTAGATAATTTTAATTTAATACTTGTTAAAGTACCATTATCTTTTTCTGATAATCTTACTTTTGCATCAATTTTACCATATGAGGTTTCAATAGATGTTTGTATTATTCCATTTGGTTTAATATATTCCATAATAACTCCCTTATATATATTAATTTCATGTATATACTAATAATATGTATAACCAAGTAAATAATGATAAAAAAAGAAAGTTTTTTAAATGGTAGGAAGACCGAGCAAAAAAGTACAATGTGAAGCAATGACTAAAAGATATAAAAGGCAATGCAGAGCAAAAGGAATACTAAAAAAAAATGGTCATTACATTTGTAGGATGCATGGCGGTCTTTCATTCGGTCCAATATCTATTGACGGCAAAATAAGAGCATTACAAAACCTAAAACAAAACAAAAATAAAACATATGAAGAAATCAGAAAATACATACAAACGAATAATTGAAGCTGTTGAGCTTGGCACAACCTTGACGCAAGTTTGCAGAGCCAAAGACATGCCAGGACTTACAACTGTACATACATGGATGAAACAGGATCAGAAGTTTAAAGAGCAACTACTTGACGCCAGGCGAATTGGCGCAATGGTTTGGCTTGATAAAATGCAAGACATGCTTGACCAGGACACGGAACCAACAAAAGTTCAGCTATTAAGAGAGCGGTTATTCCATGCCAGGTGGATGGCTTCTAAATTAATTAGTGTGTTTGGAGAGAAGCAAACTGTTGAGAATGTAGGAGATCCATTGATTAAGATAGTGTGGGATGATGGTTCTTTGGAACATAAAGAGCCAGGTTCCGCACGCACAATAAAAGGTTCGATTAATAAAGATAACAAAAAGAATAACAGCTCATTAATTAATTAAGCATAATATAGGTTGTTCAACTGGTCCAGGTACAGTTAATTAATTGTAAATGGCTTTTTGATTATGAAATATGAATATAAGCGACCTCGATACACGCCAGATTTATCTGGGGAGTTTTATATATTATGATGGGAGATTTAGACACTCATGGACACAGACATTAACGCTGCGGTATTATTTAACGAAACAACAAATACTGTAACAATAGAATTAAAAAATTTTGCAAATAAAGAGGATGCACTTGAAGCGGCTAGATTTGTAATTGCGGCACTCAACATACCAGAAGTATCTGCGGTAGATGATACTATACACTAATGAAAATAATTAAAATTGCGTACAAGCCAAGACCTCAACAATTAGAGCTGCACGAAAAACTAAAGCAATACAGGTTTGCCGTGTGCGTCATGCACAGGCGAGGAGGTAAAACAGTTTTTGCTATAAACCATTTAATTAAAGAAGCATTAACATCAAAACAAAAGAATTTTCGTGGTGCGTTCTTTTCTCCAACAAGGGTGCAAGCAAAATTAATCGCTTGGGATTATTTAAAAGAATTTTCTAGGGTTATTCCTGGAATGAAGTTTAATGAAACAGAGCTGCGTGCCGATTTTCCTAATGGTGCTAGAATAACATTATTTGGAGCAGAAAATCCTGATGCCAGTCGTGGACAATTTTTTGATTTTGTTGTTTGTGATGAATATGCACAGATGGATAGCAGAATGTTTGCGGAAGTAATCCGACCAGCTATTTCTGATCGTCTTGGAAAATGTTGTTTTATAGGAACACCACAAGGAATGAACTTGTTTTATGATTTGTTTGAAGAAGCAAAGTCATTACCTGATTGGTACACTTGTATATTCAAAGCGAGTGAAACTGACTTAGTACCAAAAGAAGAATTAGAATCGGCTAGAAAGCTGATGACGGAGGACCAATACCAACAAGAATTTGAATGTTCTTGGACAGCAAATATATCAGGGTCAATTTACGGAAAAATAATTTCTAAAATGGAAGATGATAAAAAAATTTCTCATTATCCATATGATCCTGGTTATCCAGTAGATTGTTATTTTGATTTAGGAATAAGCGATCAAACTGTAATTTTATTTGTGCAACAAATTGGTCGAGCATTGTTTATTGTAGATTGTTATGCCGATAGTAATAAATCGCTGGACTTTTATGCCGATTATATTAAGAAAACAGAATACAATATCCGCAATTATGTTTTTCCGCATGATATAGAGCAGCGAGAACTATCAACTGGACATACAAGAAAAGAATATGCCTACTCGATGGGGATGCGACCAATTAAGGTGTGTCCAAAAATATCGATTGAAGATGGTATTCACGCTGGTCAAATTTTATTAGCAAAAACCTATATTGATAGGTCTAATTGCAAACCTTTCCTGGATGCGATGAAATGGTATCACAGAAAGTGGATAGATAAACAGCGTATATTTTCAAAACCAGTACACGATCATTCCTCACATTATGCAGATGCGTGGCGAACGTGTGCGGTTGCGATAAGAGAATTAGATTTAGACGAAAACAAAAGATTAGAAAAATTTGCACAAGGCACAAACTATAACCCCCTAGATATAAGGAATTAAGACAATGGGATTTTTAGCACCAAAACCACCAGCACTACCCCCTTTTATACCAGAGCCTAAATTACCACCAGCGGTAGCGGAAGATTTGCCAGATCCTAAAAAGGAAAAAATTGCAAAATTAATGGCAAATAAGAAAAAAGGGTACACCGATACTATTTTAACAAGTAATCAAGGCGATACAAGTGAAGCAAATATTGCCAAGAAAACTTTATTAGGCGGATAATATGGGAGCAACAACAAGCACAGCTAGTAAAGATAGGCAAGAAAGACAAAATAATTCAAATCAACAACAAGCAAATGAAATTAGGGATGTTGTAAAAAAACAATTAGGATTAAAAACTAATCAAACTGGTGGCAGTACAACACAAACAAAAAAATATGGTGCATATAATTTAAAAGGTAAAGACATTTATATGTATGGAAACGAAGCATCAAAGAAAACTAATGATGAAATGGTTAGAAGAGGGTTGTTATCGTACAATGAAAATACTGGTGGGTATTCCAATGTTGTTAATGGAAAAATTATGTCTAATGCTAATGCAATTAAATATGGCGCATCTAATAGTGCGATGGGTAGTGGCGATCCAACTGGTGCGATGACAAGTATTCCTTTGTCAGAAAAAATGTTGCAATCACAAAACAAATTTAAAGGATTAGCGGTAGGTGCATTGTCTTTAGCGATGCCTGGAATTGGTGGAAGTGTTATGCGAGTAAGTGCTGGAAAAAGTTTAGCAGATGCAGCACAACCAGAAGAAGCATATGCTGATTATAAAAAAATGTTTACCGCAAAACAATCTGGTAAAAAATTTACATCAGATAGAACAGTTTTAGGATTATTAGGATTGAAACAAGGAAACAAAACAAAGAAAGATACATTAGGTCAATAATATGGATATAAAAGGATTAAGCAGCCAATTTGCACAGTTAAAAGGAAAACGATTAAACTGGGAAAGTCATTGGCAAGAAATCGCTGATTATGTTTTACCTCGTAGAGCTGATGTAAATGTTAAAAGAACGGCTGGAGATAAACGTACAGAATTTATTTTTGATGGTACAGCTTTACACGCAGCCGAATTACTTTCATCTTCCTTGCATGGTATGTTAACTAATGCTGCAACACCTTGGTTTAGTATGCGTTTTAAAAACGAAAATCTTGCCATGGATGAGGAAAGTCAGGAATGGTTAGAAGCAAGTACACAATCAATGTATATTGCTCTTGATAGATCAAATTTTCAACAAGAAATACATGAATTGTATGTTGATCTTTGTACGTTTGGTACAGCGTGCATGATGATTGAAGAAGATGATGAAAAATTTATTCGTTTTTCAACAAGACACATAAAAGAAATTTATATTTCAGAAAATGATAAAGGATATGTAGATAGTATTCATCGTGAATTTAAAATGACAGCAAGAGCTGCATATCAACGATTTGGCGATAAGTTATCAAAAAGAATTTTAAAAATATACGAAAAACATCCGTATGATGAAGTTACTATAAATCAATGCGTTAAGCCTAACGATCAATCTAATCCATATAAAATGGATAATAAATCAATGAAGTATGTATCGATTTATTATGATAACGAAGATCAAAAAATAATTAATATTTCTGGTTTTAACGAATTTCCTTTTGTCATTCCTAGATGGTTAAAATCATCAAGCGAAGTATATGGTCGTTCTCCAAGTATGACAGCATTACCTGACATTAAAATGCTAAATAAAATGTCAGAAACAACAATTAAAGCTGCACAGAAAATGGTCGATCCACCTTTACTTGTTCCTGATGATAGTTTTGTTTTACCAGTTAGAACACAGCCAGGGGGATTAAATTATTATAGATCTGGTACAAGAGATAGAATTGAACCATTAAACATTGGTGCAAATACACCAGTTGGGTTAAACTTAGAAGATCAACGAAGAACAGCAATACGCCAAGCATACTTTGTGGACCAATTATTAATGTCGCAAGATGTACGAATGACAGCTACCGAAGTTATGCAGCGTAATGAGGAAAAGATGAGATTGTTGTCGCCAGTATTAGGCAGACTACAAGCAGAAATGTTGCAACCTTTAATTACACGATGTTTTAATATTTTACTTAGAAAACAATTATTACCTGAACCGCCAATAGCGTTACAAGGTCAAACTGTTGATATTGAGTATGTATCGCCATTAGCAAGATCACAAAAAACTGGGGATGTTCAAGCAATATTACGTTCATTGGAAATTATAACACCATTATCACAAATGATGCCAGTTATGGATTACCTAGATTCAGATAAACTTGTTAAACACATTACAGATGTATTGGGTGTTCCTAGAAAAATTTTACGATCTGATCAAGAAGTTGCGAGCATAAGACAACAACAACAGCAAGCTCAACAGCAACAAGCCGAACTAAATCAAGCATCACAGATGGCAGAAGCTGGAGGTAGAGCAGCACCGCTATTAAAGGAATTGAATGGCTAATGAACAAGAAAAATTTTTAAAAGAATTACGACAAGCATATCAAATTACCTTTAGCACCAAAGAGGGTGCTTTAGTTTTAGCTGATTTAGAAAATAGAACAGGTATTCACACATCAACTTTTGATAATGATCCTTATAAATCGGCAAATTTAGAAGGGATGCGAGCAGTTACTTTGTGGATTAAAACAATGTTAAAACCACAACCAACGGAGAAAAAATAAATGGAAGAACAGACAACTGCACCAGAAGTGCAATCTGAAACAACAATAAACGAACAACCACAAGAAACATCATTTATTGATACCTTACCAGAAGATATACGAGCAGATGCATCGTTACAAAACTTTAAAGACGCTGGACAACTAGCAAAAAGTTATGTTCATGCACAGCGAATGGTAGGTGCAGATAAAATGCCAGTACCAAATAAAAATTTTACCGAAGATGATTGGAAACAAACTTTTTCTAAGTTAGGTGTGCCAGAAACACCTGATGATTATAATATTAATTATGCTTTACAAGAAGGAGCAGATCCGCAACCAGTTAAAAGTTTTGTTTCTCATGCACATAAGTTAGGAATGTTACCCCAACAAGTGCAAGGAATACTAGATTACTATGGTAATTTAGAAAGCCAAGGAAATGAAGAAATGCAAAAACAAGCAGAATTAAATAAACTTAATTCTGAACAAGAATTACGAAAAGAATTTGGTTTAGCTTATGATAAAAAAGTTAATCAAGCCAATACTGTGTTTAGTAAATTTTTTGTTGATGATTTAAAAGATGTAAAACTACAAGATGGTAGTGATATATTAAATCATCCTGGCTTTATTAAAGCTCTTAGTAAATTATCTGATAATTTTTCAGAGGATAATTTAGGTACAGATCAAACAGAGAGTGGTGGATTTACACCTAGTGAAGCACAAAAAGAAGTGTCAAAAATCATGGGAGATCTAAATCATCCGTATTGGATAAAAGATCATCCAGGTCATGATGCTGCTGTTAAAGAAGTAGCTGATTTACAAAACATGATACATCCGAATTTAGAAGGGTAGTGCGAAAGCATCCTTCTTGACCATCTGAATAGTAGAGCAACTAACAGTTGTAAAATGCAGACGAACCTACTTGGTAGATAATTCATCGAAATTTTAACCTTAATTTGAATAGGAGGACATTATGTCTAATCAAATTACAACAGCTTTTGTACAGCAGTATGGTTCTAATGTACAAATGCTTTCACAACAAATGGGTAGCCGTTTGCGTGAAGCTGTTGATGTGGAATCTATTACTGGGAAAAATGCATATTTTGAACAAATAGGTTCTGTCGCTGCACAAGTGAGAACTTCTCGCCACGCTTCGACTCCACAAATTGATACTCCACATTCTAGGCGTAGAGTTAGTTTAGCAGACTACGAGTGGGCAGATCTTATAGATGATGCTGACAAAGTAAGAATGTTAATTGATCCTACATCTAGCTATGCAAAAGCTGCGGCTAATGCGATGGGTAGAAGTATTGATGATGTGATCATCACAGCTTTAGGTGGAAACGCTTATTCAGGAGAAACAGGAGCAACATCCGTAGCACTTCCAAGCACACAAAAATTTTCAACATCAAACCAATCTGATGGTTTAACTGTTGCTAAATTATTAGATGCAAAGAAGAAAATGGATTTAGCTGATGTAGATCCAAGCATAGCGAGATATATCGTATGCGGAGCAACTCAAATAAGTGATTTGCTTAACACAACAGAAGTAAAATCTTCAGACTTCAATACAGTTAAAGCTTTAGCACAAGGTCAAATTGATTCTTTCCTAGGGTTTAAATTTATTATGTCAAACAGATTGAGCTTCGATGCAAGTAATACTGACGACAGATTAGTTTTTGCTTTCACAAAAGATGCTATCAAACTTGCCATTGGCAAGGATGTTACAGCAAGAATATCTGAGAGAGATGATAAATCATACTCTACTCAGGTGTACTACTGTATGTCAGTTGGTGCAACTCGAATGGAAGAGGAAAAAGTTGTTCAGATTCCTTGTCATGAAGCATAGGAGGGTTAAATTATGGCTAGTGTTAAATCAAGTGCGATAACTAACTTAGATGCTGTACCAGCGGTTAATTCTGATGGCGGTAATCTATCTCCAATGATGGTATGGCATGATACTTACGAAGCATCTTCTTTAGCAAGTGGTTCTGACATTACTATTGCAAGAATACCAGCTGGATCTACGATCCATGATGTAGTCTTGAAATGTGATGCTCTAGGCGGTTCATCTACTTTAAAAGTAGGTACTGCTGCTGATGATGATTTATTCATCGCTGCAACTGGAACCTGGAATGCTGGAGGACAAACTCAATCAATGCAAGCTGGTTCGTCAACAGGCGCGCCAATAGCAACTGTAACAGGTTTGGCTAACAAAGTAAGTTCACAAACAGATATTATTATTACTACTGGTGGTGCATCCATCACAGGAACAATATTCTGTTGGGTTTACTATACTCAATAAATACTATGGGGGGATTTTTGAATCCCCCTTTTTTTTCATAGGAGAAACAATGGCTAAAAAAGGATTATACGCAAATATAAACGCAAGAAAAAAAGCTGGTACATCAAGACCAAAATCAAAATCAACAATAAGCTCAAAATCATATGCAAATATGAAAGCTGGGTTTCCAAAAAAGAAAAAATAAATGGCATCAGAAGTAGAAATTTGTAACTCCGCATTAAATATGTTGGGAGGAAGTAATATTACATCCTTGACCGAGGATAGTAAAAACGCAAGGTTGTTAAACCAACGCTATGAATCTGTGCGTGATGGAATATTTAGATCACACACATGGAATTGTTTAATTAAGCGTGTTGAATTAGCGGCTGATACAGACACGCCAACACATGAATATACAAAGCAATATACATTACCATCTGATTGTTTGCGTGTTTTAAAAGTAGGCGGATATCATGACGGCACATCATCTGATTTAGATGCTGGAATGAAATTTAAAATTGAACAACGAAAATTATTAACTGATGAAGCAACTATTTATTTAATTTATATTTCTAAAGTAACAGATCCAAATGAATACGATACATTATTAATTGAAACAATCGCATCTAAATTAGCAGCAGAATTATGTTATGCAATCACTTCTTCAACATCTTTAGCTGGACAATTATATGAATTGTATAATGAAAAATTACGAGAAGCTCGTTTTGTTGATGCAACAGAAGGTACATCTGATAAATTAGATTCAAGTACATTTATTAATTCGAGGTATTAATGGCTAAAACAACTGTTGCCTTTACCAATTTTACGGCTGGCGAATTATCGCCACGATTAGATGGTCGTACAGATTTAGGTAAATATTTTAATGGTACAAAAACATTAGAAAATATGGTTGTGCATCCTCATGGTGCAGCATCTAGGCGACCAGGTACAAAATTTGTCCATGAAGTAAAAACAAGTTCGGCACAAACAAGATTAATTCCTTTTGAATTTTCAACAACGCAAACGTATATTTTAGAATTAGGAAATGAATACATACGATTTTTTAAAGACAATGGAATTATAACGGAAAGTAACAAAACTATTACAGCAGCTACACAAGCTAATCCTATTGTTATTACATCTAGTAGTCATGGATATTCTAATGGCGATCATGTTATTATTTCTGGCGTAGTAGGAATGACAGAATTAAATGGTAAAACATTTAAGGTTGCCGATAAAACAACAAATACTTTTGAATTACAAACTGTTGATGGCACAGATATTAATTCATCGTCTTACACCGCTTATTCTTCTGGTGGTATAGCTAATAAAATTTATGAAATAGCATCGCCTTATGTAACGGCAGATATACCATCAGTAAAATTTGCACAATCAGCAGACACAATGTACTTAGTGCATCCAAGTTATGCTGTCAGAAAGTTAACAAGATCAGGACATACAAGTTGGTCTATATCATCGCCTACATTAAGTGGTTCTCCATCGCCAACAGTAAATAATGCGAGTAATAAATATCCAAGTAGTGTAACTTTTTTTGAACAACGATTAGTGTTTGCTGGATCTAATGATAATCCTCAATCCATATGGTTTAGTAAATCAGGAGCATTAGAAAATTTTACTACTGGGAGTAATGATACAGATGCGATGGTTTATACAATAGCGTCAAATAAAGTTAATGCTATTAGGTATATGTCAGCTCAACGATCATTAATTGTTGGTACAGTAGGTGGCGAATTTGTTGTAAGTGCATCAGGTACTACACAACCAATAACTCCAACAAATGTGCAAATACAAAAACAATCTAGTTATGGATCAGCTAATGTTGATGCAGTTCAAATTGAAAATGTTACCATGTTTTTGCAACGAGCAAAAAGAAAGTTACGAGAGCTTACATACAACTTAAACATTGACCAATATCAAGCAACAGATATGACATTGTTAGCAGAGCATATTACAGAGAATGGTATTACTGAAATGGCATACCAACAAGAGCCAGACAGTATATTATGGTGTGTTCGTGGTGATGGTACATTGTTAGGTTTTACTTACGCAAGATCAGAGAGTGTTATGGGTTGGCATCGTCATATTCTTGGTGGTGTTTTTGGAAGTGATCAAGCTGTTGTTGAAAGTGTTGCTAGTATTCCTACCGATAGTAATGAAGATGAATTTTACATGATTGTAAAACGCACTATTAATGGAGCTACAAGACGTTATGTAGAATATTTAACTTTATTTGATTATGGCACAGATCAAAATGATGGTTTTTATGTTGATAGTGGTCTTACTTATTCTGGTGGAGCAACAACAAGTATAACTGGATTAGATCACTTAGAAGGACAATCAGTAACAATATTAGCTAATGGAGCAACACATCCTAACAAAACTGTTAGTGGTGGTGCAATAACATTAGATAGATCATCAACAAAAGTACATATAGGATTATCTTACACTTCTTTACTACAAACTATGCGAGTAGAATTACAAGGAGAAGGTGGCACATCGCAATCTAAAGACAAACGCATCCATGAAGTTACATTACGTTTACATGAAACTGTGGGTGTTGAAGTTGGACCTGATTTAAATAATATGGAAAGAATACCATTTAGGTCTAGTGCAGCAGCGATGGATCAAGCCGTTCCTCTTTTTACTGGCGATAAACAAATTGAGTTTAGTGATGATTTCAATACCGATGGATTTGTGTATGTTCGACAAACGCAACCATTACCATTAACTTTAATTTCAGCTTATCCTCGCATAACTGTTAATGACGGCTAATTTACATTTAATCGAATTTAAAAAAGAACACGCACATCACATGGTTACATCCATGATGAATGATCCTTTAACGGAAATAGATGAAGCGTGGCATAGTCATTTAAACGGATTAGAAGTTAAAGATATGTCTTTTACAGCTTGTAGAAATAATGAAATTATTTGTTCAGGAGGTATTATTCCTATTTGGGATGGTGTTTATGAGGGGTGGGTAATGGCATCACATTTAATTTGGCAAAATCAATTTGGTGGTGCAAGAATTATAAAAAAAGGCATGGAAGTCTTAATTAAAGAATACAAAGTAGTACGATTACAAACAGCAATAAAAAAAGATTTTATTTTAGGTCATCGTTTTGGCAAATGGCTTGGAATGACGAATGAGGGATTAATGAAAAAATATCAAAACAACGAAGATTATTATAGATTTGCGAGGGTAAAATAATGGCTCCATTACCAATCGTAGCTGCTGGTGTTAGTGCTGGAGCAACTTTACTAGGTGGTCAAGCGGCTATGGCTGCTGGTCGTTACCAACAATCCGTATCTGAACGAAATGCTGCAATGTACCGAATGAAAGCAGACGAAGCATATCGTATAGGCGAAAACAATATAAAAGTTTTTGATAAAAATTTTGCTACTTCCGAAGCACAAACAGAAATTGCATACATGAAAGCTGGTGTAAAAATTGGCGAGGGTACACCAATGGAAGTTTTAAAATCACAAGCTGAACAAGCAGAATTAACACGCATGAATATTACTTACAATGCGGCAACGGAATCTTATAATTACAAAGAACAAGCGATTGCATCACAATATCAAGGTCAAATGGCGATGTACCAGGCAAGACAGCAACGTACACAATCTTACATTAGTGCTTTTGGTACAATGGTTGGTGCATATGCAACACAAACACTAATAACAAGTCAAGCAGCTAAGCAAGCAGAACTAATTAAAACTAATGCGGCTAACACAGCAAACTTAATTAAAAACAATGCGGCAAATCAAAAACTTATTATTGATACCTTAAATCAAAATAACATTAATATTCTTGATGCAATAAACACAAATTCAAGTGCTATGATTAATAAAAAGTTTGATCTTGGTTTACAATATGCAAATGAATTTGGAGGACTTTAGTAATGGCTCAAATACCTGTGTACAGAGGAGAAGGAATAACACAAAAAAATTTACCTGGTGTTGCTGTACAAGCTCCTAATATTAGTCAAGCTGCACAATTACCTTTTTTACAAATTGCACAAACAGCAAATAATTTACAATCTCTTGCTTTTAAAAAATATGAAAGTGATTTATCTTTTGCTAATCAAAAATTAAATCAAGAATTAGATTTTAATAATAAAAATTTACAAAATCAAAAAAATATTGAAAATGAATTATATAAAATTGATAAAGATTATAATTTTCAAAAATATAAAATTGATGAAGATTTAAAAATTAAATCACAAGAACTTGAAACACAAGCTAAACTAAATTGGGAAACAGCATCTATTGCTTTATCACGCAAAAATAATGTTCAAGCTGTTATGCAAGCTCTATATCCAAAAATTAATGAATTAAAATATAGTTTAGCATCATCGAGTAATATAGAAGATAAAGAAAATTTTAGATCAGAATCAGAAGTTATACTTGGTATGATTTTTAATGATTTACAAATTGATGATAAAAGTAAACAAATTGCTTTATCCGAATTTCAACAATGGATTACAAGAGAAGCTATTGATGTAGATCACACTATTAATACAAATTTACTTAATGTTTCAAATAATACTTACGAAAAAGAAATTGAACAATTAATTTACGATTATAATTTTTCTAATAATCCTATTAAATCACAACATACATTAGAACGATTACTAGGTAATAATGGCATAGTATATGAAATGTCAAATAATGGTTTGCTTGTTCAAGGTTCAGAAGGATTTAAAATTGATGAAATAAAAAATAAATTATTTGGTATGGAATCAAATTTAATGATTGATGGCGAAAATGCAAATCCACAAAAATGGTTAAATTTATTAGAACAAGGATATTGGGAAGATAGATTAAGTAATGACCAAATAACAAGTTTTGCTATCAAAGCTGATGCAGAAGTTACAAAAATAAATAAAGGAATTGTTACTTCTTTAAATTCTGTTGCTACAAAAATACGATCTGAATTAAATTCACAAGAAACAATATTAGAAAAAGTAAGTCGTGGTAATTTAGAATATTTAGAAACATTAAAGTTACAAGCCGATCAACTCATTGATCCTATTACAAAAACACCTATTGATCCAATGCTGTCTAATGACATACAAATTTTAATTGACATGGTGGATCAGGTTGATCAATTTAAACGATTTCCTGAAATACAACAAGAACAGACAATCGCTGATATTGAAAACCAACAATCTACACAAGAATTTATTTCTGATGCTGATGTTAAAAAATTAGAAATTTTTAAATCTATTCATGCAAATCTTAAAACACAAAAAAAAGAAGATGCATTAAATCTAGCTCAAAAAAATGATGTGTTAGGTAATAATTCAAAACGTAATTCTATTTATTCTGATGATTCATTAGATCCTTTAAATTTTTATTCTGATAATAATAATGTACCTCCTAATGAAAGAGAAATGTATGATTCTATTGAAAAAAGAATTGACCAAGCATTATATGTGCAAAATCATTATGGACTAGAAGTACCACAATTTTTAACAAAATCAGAAGCATTACAATTTAAAAATGCTTTTGCTAATGCTGATGCAAATCAATTATTAGATTTAGCAACAATGATTACTGATTCTTTTAGTGTTCATGCGATTGATGTTTTTTCTCAAATAAATAAAGAAGCTCCAGCGATGGCAGAAATTGGCGGTCATGTATTAAATGGTAATATTGGATTTGCTTTGGATATTGCACAAGGTCATAAAAGAGTACAATCAGCTAATCTTGTTCCTAATTTTAAAAACAATGCTGCTTACGGAGAAATTATTGTTAATAGTATTGGCGATAGCTTAGTTGATAATATTGCATCCATGGACACAAAATTAGCAGCCATTGAAAATGTTATTATTAATAGAGCATTAGATGAAGGTTGGTTATCAGCAAATTTTGAAGAAATAAAATCTGATGTAACAATGTTTATTGCTAATAACGAAGATAAAATTCAAAAAATTATTAATGAATCTTTTGGTGCAAAATATGATGGCGATACATTAGTTTCTGGTGGTACAGCAGAATGGAATGGTAATCGTATTGTTTTACCATCAAATTTTACTCGCATAAGAAAAGGAGATTTATACGGTACAGAATTTTTAGAAGATGATGAATTAAGTATAGTTATGCAAAATCAAATGACCGATGATTTATTAATAAAAGCTGGAGGTCAAGGTGTCTTACCTGTTTCCTCGCCATATGTAGATTCAGAAAATAGAGAAGAAGTAATAATTAATGCGGCAAATGTTTTTGGACAACCAATAGAAGTAATGGGGGTAGAAGTTGGTAGTATGCCATATTATTGGGATCAAATTGAACCAGGTAAATATTTATTAGCATTACTAAATCCAACAACAGAAGAAAATCCTGATTATTTACATTACCCTGGTACAGATGATTTATTTATTTTTGATCTTAATAAAATAACAACAGATATAAATTTTAAACAATGAACTTATATGACACCAATAGTGCGTTAAAATCAAAACGCATTAAATCTAATTTTGGTAAAGGAGAATTGTTACCTTCTCAAATGTCATCAAGTTTTGGTGCAGAATTTAATCATTTATTAGAAACTGAACATATCAATTCTAATTATTATGGGTTGCTTGATAGTTACGATAAAGCAAATCAAGAAATAGAAGATCAATTTGGTATTACATTACCTAATCCTCTTATTGACGATATGCGAGAAGAAATCGCTGGTAAAAGTAAACTTAATACTTTTATGTATTATTTAGTTGATAGGCAGAAAAAAAAAGGAGCTGGCAACACATCTATTTCTAGTTACAAAGAACAAGTTGAGTGGTGGAATAAAGAAGTTGAAAAAATTAAAAACTCTAATCCTAATGCAGAATTTAAAGACTTAAATTATTTTATAGACGAAAGAAGTCAAAAGGCACAGACAAATGAATTTTTAATTTCTCAAATGAAGCGAGCTGATCGTACATTTATGGAAAAATATGGGAGTAGTACAGCAGCAGCGGCTTTAAGTTATATGACCGATCCGTTTTTCTTACAAACCTTACCATTATCTTTTGCATATTCTGTTCCTCGTTCCCTAGGTGGTGCGATGGTTAAAACAGCTATAATGGAGGGTACATTAGAAATGGGAAGAATGGGGATTATACAATCTGCTGTTCAACCTTATAGAAAACAACTTGGCTTATCCTACGGATTTGACCAAGGGTTAATGAATACTTTAATGGCTGGTGCTGGTGGTGCAGTTTTTGCTCCAGCAACTTTAGGATTATTTCGTGCCGCTGCTAGAGGTATTAAAGGAGTAAAGCCAACTTATCTTTCTGTTGATGAAATGATAAGTAAAAAATATTTTCCACAACGATTTATTGGAAAAAAATTAAACCAATTATTAGATCAAAATCCTGGATTTAAAAAACAACCTTTACATATTGTTTTATCAAAAATTAATGACAAAGATTTATTAGATATATTTGAAGAATTACCAGATGTTGTAAAAAACAATCCTGATTATCAAGCAGCATCGTATAATTTAAAACAAGCTGTTATAGAAGCAAATCAAAATCCTTATAAAAATACCGCTGCTGGACAACGACAACATTCTGCTAATACAAAAAAAGCACATGAACAAGCAGCAGTAGATGAAAAAATTGATGTTACTGATGGTCCTGATGTAGAAGTTAAGCAACCTGATTTAGAACAAGAAATAATAAATAAACAAGCAGAGATTGCAGCTAGGGAAGAATCTCTTGTTTTAATGCAAGAGGATAATGTACCTATTGGATTAAAAAAAGAAAATTTACAACCAGCAAAAACTTTACAAAAAGAAATAAATAAAAATAAAAAAGAATTAAAAAAATTACAAAAACAATTAGCTGATAGTCAAAAATTACCATCAAGTTTAGAAGCACCTAAAGAGCCAAAGGTAGAAAGATTTTTAAACTGGTTGCGTAAAAATAAAATTAAATCAGATGATTATAATATTGGCGATGTACGAGCTATTCTTGATAAATCAATTTTAGGATTTACTAAAAAGGGTGGTTATTCTTTAGATGATCTAGTTACAAAAGCCAGGGAAGATGGTTGGCTACCGCCAAAACCAGAGGGTGTTGATGATATATCAATTAATGATGTGCTTGATTTAATTAGCGAAAACCCTTCCCACCCAAGACATGCACAAGAATTGGCTGAATTTGACATGAATGTTAGTGCAAGAGATCAACAAATTGATATGTTAGAAAGTGCTGGTTATGATCCTTTTTCAATGTCTGATGTAGATGTTGAAATAGCATTACAAAAAATTGCGAATAAAATCGATGATCAAGAAATAAAATTATATAAAGATGAGAATTATCTTGATGAAGCATATGATAACAATTTTGATGAAGTAATGGATTTCTTTGATAGTAAATCTATTGATGAAAATGCCGATGTTGTTTTAGCGATGGATGATGAGGGTAATGTAACTCAATCAGTTAAAGCTAAAGATATTAAAGAAGAAATACAGGCAGAGAAAAAAGCATTGGATGAATTAAGTAAATGTAAAGGATTGGATGTTTAATGGTTAGTTTTCGTGAATGTATTATAGCTGCTGGTAAAAAAAATCTTTTAAGCAAAGATAAAGAAAAAGAATTGCTAGATATGTTTGATGATAAGTTGGAAGTTTTTTCCAAAACAATGTCAGAAATAGATGCAAAAAAAGCGGCAAGTAATGCCACATTTTTAGCACATAAAAGAATAGTTAAAAAGAAAGCTATTGAAAATGCTATTGCCTTAAAAAAATTTACAGAGCTTAAAGATCAACTTAGTAAATATAAAAACAATAATGGCGAAATAGATGAAGCCGAAGGTTTTAGATCTTTGCATGGAAAAAAAGACGGACCAGTTATTTCTACAAATTTAGAAATACGTCATAGATCTATTTATTCATGGTTATTATCAGATTTAAGTGAAGTAATGGAAGCATACGCAAATCCATTAATTCGTAAATGGAAAAGAGCATCGCCTGATAAAATTGTTCGTGAATTATTTGAGCCTGGATCAACTGGAAACAAAGGTGCTGAAATTATGGCAAAATCAATGTCAGAAGCATTTGAAAAAGCAAGAGTAATGTTAGCCAAACAAGGTGTTGTAGTTGCTAAAGATCCTAATTGGAAATTACCAAATAAACATGATGTATCAAAATTAAATAGGGGAAAACAAGTAAATGGAAAAGACAAAGCATTAGAACCTAATGAGTATTATGATTTTATAAAAGACTTGTTAGATAAAAGTAAAATGATTGATGATAAAACTGGTTTTACTTTTGATGTTTTGCCAGAAGAAGAATTTTATAAAGCAATAATAGCATCATATAGAAACATAAGGACTGATGGTTTAGGTGTTGGAAAAAAAACAGGATTAAAAAAATTTGCTGAACATCGTTTTTTAGTTTTTAAAGATGCAGATAATTGGAATATTTATAACGATAAGTTTGGTGATGATCCAGTTACATCTATGTATGAACATTTAGATGTTATGTCGAGAGCTATTGCTGAAACACAAATATTTGGACCAAAACCAAATGTAGTTCGTAATTCATTAAAAAAATATTTACAAGAAACAGCTTTTGATAAACAAAATATAAACAGAAAAAAATTTGCTGGTGTCATTCCTCGTCAAGCAGAATTAGCAAGAGTTAATTCTACAATTAAAAAAGCAGATGTAGAATATGATTTATTTGTAGGTAGAGGTCATTTAAGTGTAGACCAATTAGGTTCAAGAATTGGCAGTAATGTTCGTCATTTTGCAACTGGTACTTTATTGTCAGGATCAGGTCCAACAGTTTTAATTGGAGATACCGCTACAACATTTAATAATGCAGCGATGCGAGGTTGGTCGCCATGGAAAGCTATTTTAAATAGTTTAAAAGAACAATTTAAAGGAAAAAGAGGTCGCCAAGAAGCTGCTTATTTGCATTTAATTTTAGACGATTTAATTCAAAACAATATGGCGATGTCAAGATTTGTTGATGAAGTGGATAGTGGAGGATTAGCAAAAGTGTTTTCAACTACTTTTTTACGACTTGGTGGTGTTTCACGATTTACACAACAAGCGAGAAATGCTGCTGGTAAATATATTTTATCAGGAAATGGTTTAGGAAAATTTGTTACACATTCTATGGATGATTTAATTAGATTATCTAAAGGTAAATTTAATGATTACGGAAAAACTTTAAAATTATTAGAACAATACGGCATAACTAAAACTGATTGGGATATTATTCGTACCACAGAAATGTGGAACCCTAGAGGTAATTTAAAATTTATTGATGTTAAAGCAATAGCAAATCGTACAGATATTAATCCTGATGAAGCATTAAATATTTCTTTTAAGTTAAAAGACCTTGTTCAAATGGAACAAGATTTTTCTGTTGTTGTTAATTCATTACGATCTCAATCTAAAACTTCTGCAATTCCAAGAGGTACTATTGGTGGTGAATTAGCTTTATCTGCTTTTATGTTTAAAAGTTTTCCAATAAATATAGTTATTCATAATTTAATGCGTGCCTTTAGTGTACCACCTGGCAAATTAAACAAAGCAAAATACGCAACAACATTAATAGGAGGAATGACATTAACTGGTGCTACTATTACTTTAATGTATGATTTAATGAATGGTCGTGATTTACAAAATGTAAATACAAAAGAATTTTGGTTACAAGCAGTAATGCGTGGTGGTGCATTTGGACCAGTTGGCGATATATTACTTGGCGATCCTGATGCAAGAGAATTTGGTTTATTTGCATCTGGTCCAGTTGTATCGTTAATAGCTGATTTATTAGGAATAAGTGTAGGTGCAGTTAATACAGCTTTATTTAATGAAAATGAAGAAGTTAATTATGGTGGTCGAGTACAACGAATAGTTAAAAATTGGACACCTAAACCTTGGTATGCAAAACTTGTAATGCAACGATACTTATTTGACCATCTAAGTAAAAACTTAGATAAAAATTATCACAAAAGATTACGAAGTTATAATAAGAAATTATATCAAAAAGGAAGTGGTTTTTGGTGGAAACCAGGAGAATTAGCACCAGATAGATTACCAAACTAAATAAATAATTTAGTTGAACATTATTGACATTTAATTTAAGAAATAACAATAAACTAGATATTTCTGTCTAGTTTTTTTTATTTCCCAAAACATTAGAGGACGACATGACGATTTCTAGCACGACTACGAAAAATTCGTATAGTGGAAATGGATCAACAACCACATTTGCTTATGGTTTTTTTATTCCAGCATCAACAGATATACAAGTAATTGTACGATCTGCAACTGGAACGGAAACTGTAAAAAGTGAGGGTACTGGATCAACTAACTATGCTATTACAAATGTTGGCAACGCCAGCGGTGGAAATATTGTATTTGTAACTGCGCCAGCATCAGGGGAAACTGTTGTACTTCGAAGAAATACAGCAAAGACACAAGCAACTGATTATGTTGCTAATGATCCTTTTCCAGCAGAAACACATGAAAGTGCATTAGATAAACTAACAATTATTGGTCAAGATTTACAAGAGCAAGTTGATCGTTCTATAAAATTATCAAGAACGAATACAATGACCAGTACAGACTTTACAACAAGTGCTACGGATCGTGCATCAAAAATTTTAGCTTTTGATAGTTCTGGAGAAATATCTGTTACACAAGAATTAGGAACAGTTAAAGGTAACTGGGGTGCAAGTACAGCTTATCAACAAAGAGATATAGTAAAAGATACTTCTACTAATAATATTTTTATTGCCTTAACAGCTCATACATCTTCTGGCTCACAGCCACTTACAACGAATACTGAT
>Ga0208767_1001194_pt1 | contig 20723 bp, 27 predicted proteins | sample VirMetDEL_Mar_21_FD_184514 | JGI IMG/M metagenome (GOLD analysis project Ga0208767, IMG submission 184514) | Aqueous microbial communities from the Delaware River and Bay under freshwater to marine salinity gradient to study organic matter... | ecosystem: Environmental > Aquatic > Marine >... | reverse complement strand
CAAGGCGTTATCGAAGAAAGAATATGCGGCAACCACTGCTGCTAAAAGAAGAGCAACTCGTGCTGGTAAGCAAGTTGCCAAACAGCCTAAAAAGATACAAGCTAAAACGAAGCGATACAGAAAAGTGAAGTAAAATGCCCGTACTTGGAAATAGTAAGTTTTTTACAGAATCTGTAGACCTTACAACTACGTCAGATACAGATATCTATGTTGTACCTAATAACTTTTCATCACACGTAGCGCATCTTTTAATCACCAACAACGATTCGTCTAACCGAAATTACACCTTAAAATGGTATCACGCAGACGAAGCAATAACCCACACTATTCTTTCTGGACATTCTTTGGCAGGAGGTACGTTTGATTCTGTATTTACAGTAGATAAACCTCTGTATCTACATGCGGGTGACAAGGTTATTGTTGCTGCTAGCACTGCTAATACCTTAATAGTAACAATTAGTACAGAAGAATTTTACGACCCAAATAGGTAACCAATGAACTACCTCGACCTCATCAACGCGGTATTGCGCGAAGTTAACGAAGTTGAATTAACCACTTTGGCTTCGGCTCGTGGCATTCAATCTTCTGTTAGCGACTTCATCAACAAATCACAGCGGGATATCATCAACTCTGAAGTTGAGTGGCCCTTTACCGTTACAGCGGGTTCAATTACCACGACTGCTGGTACAGCCGAATACACTAAACCAGCAACTGCCAAGACCATTGACTTTGACAGCTTTACAGTTCAAGAATCGGCAAGCACAGCAGAAAAGGTCTTAAAGTATATTTCATTTAATGAGTATCTGGAACGGCTTAACGAAGCAGATACCAACCCAGCAGGTGGTAGTCAAGCACTATCCCAGTACGTATACTTTACACCTGATGAAAAGATTGGCTTGTCTCCCGTTCCTGACTTGTCAACTTACACAGTTCGTTACTATTACTATGCAACACACACGGACATGACGCTTGCAACAGATACCCCTGTGATACCCGAACGCTTCCACGACGTTATAGTTAATCGTGGACGCTACTACACACACATGCTTCGTTCTGACACGCAATTTTCCCAGCTTGCATTGAGAGATTATGAACAGGGCTTGAACCGTATGCGGGTCGAACTTATCAACCGTAAGGATTACATGAGGGCCGTTTAATGCCAGATACTTCGCTACTCAGCCCCTATGTTGTTCGTTTAGGCGGCGGCTTGGTTCTGGATAAGGATACTTTCTCGATTCCACCGGGTGCTGCTCTTCAGTTACAGAATTTCGAACCGGACATTAACGGCGGCTACCGTCGCATCAATGGGTTCGATGAGTTCGATGCAAATCAGGTAGATGGTTCGACAGGTATTATTCTTGGTGTTCATATCTATGAAAATCAAGTTATTGCCTCTAAAGGAACAGCAGTCTACAAAGGTACGGGTAGCGGTTGGACAAGCATAGATACTGGGCGAACCAGTGCAGGCCGTTACGACTTTGCAAACTTTAATTTTGACAACACCCCTAAAGTAATCTGGTGTGATGGCGCGAACAATGCGTCTGTTTACAACAACACAACCGTAACCGACCTAAATGCGACGGGCGCACCCGCCGACCCTCAGTTTGTGGCAGTGTTCAAAAACCACGTGTTCTTTGGTGGTATGTCCACGAACCCACAGGAAGTTATCTTCACGGCTCCGTTTGATGAAACCGACTTTAGTACGGCTAACGGTGCAGGTTCGCTTCGGTTCGAAAGTCCGGTTCGCAGACTAAAATCTTTCCGTGAACGCCTGTTCATTTTCTGTGAAGATGAAATTTACTTGATGACTGGTTCATCAATTGCAGATTTTCAAATACAACCTGTTACCCGTAAGATTGGTTGCATCGACGGGTTTAGCGTTCAGGAAATCGGCGGCGACCTGATTTATCTAGCCCCAGATGGTTTGCGAACCGTTGCAGGTACACAGAAAAACGATGACATCGAACTTGGCACCGTTTCAAAACAGATACAGCCACGCCTCGAAGGGGTATCCACCGACAGGATTTCATCCCTTGTAATCCGTAAGAAAAGTCAATATCGCTTGTTTTTTCCCGGAGATGCCCAGCTTAATACATCTGCACCCGGTATCATCGGGGTAATTAAAGCAGGAACCGAAGGGGGTATCGGCTGGGAATATTCGGACCTACGTGGTATCAAACCAGCCTGTTGCACCACTGGCTTTATTAACGGTGTCGAAACTGTTATTCACGGGGGGTATGACGGGTACGTTTACCAGCAAGAGGTTGGTGATACTTTCAACGGAGCGAACATCCAAGCAATTTATCAAGGCCCAGACTTCACGATGGGTGATGCCGGTATCCGTAAAATGATGCAGCGTATCATCTGGAACTATGATAACGAAGGTGCTGTGGACGCGGATTTCCGTATTCGGTATGATTTCAGTTCATCACAGGTTCCGCAACCGGCCCAGTACCCACTAACAACTGGTGCTGCTATTGCCATCTACGGCAACCCCTCATCCCTATACGCAACGGCAGTGTACGGTTCGACAGGAACGCCATTGGTTCGTCAAAGTATCGAAGGCAGCGGGTTTACGGTTTCGGTTCGCCTAGATGATAAAGATGGTGCCGACCCAATTTCAATCAAAGGATACCAACTGGAATTTACTCCGGGGGGAAGGAGATAAAACATGGCAGGTTATACCCGTCAATCGACATTTACAGATGGCGACGTTATCACCGCCGCACACTCCAACGATGAGTTCGACCAGCTAGTAACTGCGTTTAACAATTCAACGGGACACACACACGACGGCACATCTGGAAACGGTGCGCCGATTACTGTTGTTGGTCCGGCACAGGACGTGGTTGTAAGTGGAACACAGGTTCTTCCAAAAACAAACAATACCCTAGACGTAGGCAGTGTAACCCTTAAATTTAAAGACGGTTACTTTGCAGGGGATGTGGTTGCAAACAACATCTCATCCACTAGCTACAATTCAGATATCATTCCAGACACCGACGATGCGTATGATTTAGGTAGCGTATCTGCAGAGTGGAAAGACCTGTACCTAGACGGCACAGCCAATGTAGATGCCCTTGTGATTGGAACCGCAACAGCCGTAACCGACGTAGACACTGACCTAACATCTGTATCGGCATCTGATGACACCCTCGCTTCTGCAAAAGCAATTAAGACCTACGTGGATGCACAGGTAACTGCACAAGACTTAGATGTGGCTGCAGACACAGGCACGGCGGCAGTTGACCTTGATAGTCAGTCTCTTACCGTTGCAGGCGGTACAGGTATCGATAGTTCAGCAACCGGACAAACCGTGACGCTGGCTATTGATAGCACAGTTGCTACCCTAACCGGTTCGCAAACCTTAACTAACAAGACTATCGATGCTGCAAGCAACACCATTTCCAACATCGACACAACCATGCTTGCATCAGGTATTTTGGACACAGACCTCACATCGGTTTCAGCAAGTGATGATACGATTCCATCTGCAAAGGCAACCAAAGCCTACGTAGATGCACAGGTTACGGCCCAAGATTTGGACGTTGCTGCGGATACGGGAACCGCTGCTGTAGATTTGGATAGTCAGTCTCTTACTGTAACAGGCGGAACTGGTATCGACACATCTGCAACGGGCCAGACAGTTACCCTTGCAATCGACAGCACTGTTGCAACCCTCACAGATACTCAAACGCTAACCAACAAAACTCTTACCAGTGCAGTTTTAGATACAGGGGTTAGTGGAACCGCCATTCTAGACGAAGACAATATGGCTTCTGACAGTGATACGCAGTTAGCAACTCAACAGTCTATCAAGGCATATGTTGACGCACAGGTAACTGCAGGGGCCGGGATAGCTAATGTTGTAGAGGACTTGACCCCACAGCTTGGTGGCACACTAGATACTAATGGACAGCTTGTTCAGTTCGGTGACAGTTCAAGTGCAACAGATGACCGCTTACAGTTTGGTGCTGGGCAAGAATTAGAAATCTATCAAGACCCTAATAATAACCACAGTACTATTGTTTCTAGTGCTACTGGTGGCTTGTACATGAAGTCTGATAATGTTGGCCTTCAAAGTGAAGACGGTACTAAAACATTTGTATACGCTACTGGCGGTGGTGTTTCTATTAACGATGGTCTTGGTGTAACACGCCTAAAAACTACAGTAAACGGCACAGAAGCTAGTGGTTATCTACAATTCAATGACATAAATTCTGGCAGCTTTAACTATCTTCGTTTCCAAGCACCTAATACAGTAACAACAAATACAACATTCACCTTCCCTGATGGTGATGGTACTGCAGGACAGGCACTTGTGACAGATGGTTCAGGTACTTTGTCTTGGGATACGCCTACAATTACAGAAACTGACCCATCAGCATTAGCCTTTGCGATTGCACTAGGATAACTGTTGACAAACAAGTAAAATTACTTTATAATATATCCGAAGAGGGATAAACATGGCAAACGCATTTTTATCAGAGACAGATACTGCAGTAGGAACGTCCCCAGCGACTATCCTTACTTGTGGTGCTGCAACCGAAACCACCATCATTGGGTTGAGTATCTCTAACATTGTAACAAGTCAGATTACCGTAGACGTACAGCTTGATGCTTCAGGTCGTACTAGCGGTGCAGAAGACAGTGTTTACCTTGTTAAAGAGGCACCAATTCCAGTTGGTGGTTCTTTAGTTGTGGTAGGTGGAGACCAGAAAGTGGTACTAGAACCGGGTGATGCTATCAAAGTAACATCCGATACTGCTTCATCCGCTGACGTTGTTCTCAGCCATCTTGACATTACGTAAGGATTAGGGCATGGCATATCTTGGTAATATACCAGCGACTAATTACAGCACAGTATCCTATCAGGATTTAACTGGCGGTACAGGTACAGCCTTTACGCTTGACTATCCTGCAGGTAGTGTAGGTGACATTGAGGTATATGTAAACAATGTTCGCCAAGAACCCGGTGTAGCTTACACTGTAGCTGGTACTGCATTGACAATGACTGGTAGCATTGTAGCTAGTGATGATTTCTATGTCGTATTCCAAAGCAAAGCCCAGCAGACTGTAACTCCGGGTGCTGGTACAATTACACAGGCAATGCTTTCACCTAGCCTATCTCTTGGCGCAGGTTACTTTCAAGGCGAGAACGGTGCGACAGGTGATACGACTAATGGTAAGGGTGACATCTTCCGTGTTCACGAACAGCAGCTTGATACTAACGTGACCATCGCAGCAACCGATAATGCGCTTTGTGCTGGCCCATTGACAATCGCAACAGGGGTAACACTGACGGTAACAACCGGCGGTAATCTGGTGATAGCATGAGTGAATTACGCACAGACACAATTACTGCAAGCGATGGCACAAGTCCTGTCACGCTGACGAAGCAGAGTGCGGCAAAGGCGTGGACAAGACAAGACCAACGCAGCGCATTAACCACCACGTCATCTTTTAATTTCAGTTCAGCAACAGATGTTGGGACTGGTCACGTTCAAATATCCTTTGGGAGTAATATGAGTGATGCTAATTATACTATAGTTGGAATGAATGGTTACGAAGACGGTACATCTAATGAGTTTATGATTGTAATAGGATTAAGAAGGGGTGTTCCACCAACCTCATCAACCTACAATACTCAGTCAGCCAACGCTTTAAACAGCGGAACAGGCGGCGGAGACAGTGACAATCAGATGACGGCAGTATTTGGAGACCTAGCATGAGTGAGATAAAAGTAGACACCCTCACCGGCAAGACAACCGCTGGTGACATTACAGTGACAAGTGAAGGTGGTGCGGCGACTATGCAGTTGCAGCAGGGGCTGGCGAAGGTTTGGATTAACTTCAATGGCACAGGCACTATTGCAATTCGTGATTCGTATGCCGTGACCAGTATCGTAGATGATGGGACAGGGACTTATACCACAAATTTCTCCAACGCAATGAGCAACATAAATTACAGTGTTCCGATTGGCGGTGCAACACCGTACCATACAGCAGCGGGTGACCAACTTGGTTTAGTACAATCACCAACCAGTACATCAAGCGTTCAGTTGCGAAGTGCTACAACAGGGTCATTTTATGATACATCAATAGCAACTTTTGCAATCCACGGGAGTCTCGCATAATGGCTGGAAAAATTATAGCAGACCAGATTGAACACAGCACCGCTGGGTCAATCGCCACGAACTATGTTGTTGAGGGTAGTGCGAAGGCGTGGGTGAACTATACTTCAAACACAACAACCAGCATTAGAGATAGCCTGAACACGTCAAGTTTGAGTGATGTTTCAACTGGAAAAACAATCGTAACATTTAGCAATGCTATGGCAAATGCAAATTATTCTTGCCCAACAGCGTGTAGCAATGGCGATGCAGGTAGCACAGCGTGCAGCCTTGACCCTCACACTTTTGTGACTGGGTCTACTAAGTTTAACTCTTTTGCAAATGCTTCTTTAGCAGACAGAAACTTTAATATGGTTAGTTTTTTAGGAGACCTCGCATAATGCAGACACCTGAATTTCAAGGCACCCACCTGTTTGACCGCCTATGCTGGGCAAAGGAAAACCTAGACGGTGTGCAGTCAGACTATCGTGTTGTCTATGAGGACAGCGTTGATGAGTGCGCCAAGATACTTGTGCCTGACCCAAACTGGATGGCGTGTGCATTGCAGGGCGGTATCCTACCACCTGTGTGGGTGTATCACGAGTTGGCAAAGGACGAAGCACAACCTGACTTCAAGAAGCACACTCGTGGTTACTTGCTGCACAACACAGAACCTGTTGAGGCTATGACTGAAGAAGAAGCTATCGAATACTTAATTATGAAGGACTGCCCACAGCACGTGTGGCAGAACTGGAATCAAGGCAATAAACCAAAGATGGTTATCTGCCGTAAAGAACAGTTGCCAAGCACACGTGAGTGGCGCAATGCTTGGAAGATAACTGAAGAACTAAGCGTCACTGATTTAGCAGCATAAGGAGAAAACAATGGCTGTAACAACATACATCGTAGACAAGGACGGGAATCAGATTGATGCTTCTACGGCTACCGTTCCTTCTGACCGTGCCTTTCGTGGTGCATGGTCATTGAGTGGCAATGTCATTTCAGAAGACATGGCATCTGCCAAAGACATCTTCCGTGATAAGGTTCGTGAAGTTCGCAAACCACTGCTAGACGCAGAAGACGTAGTATACATGAAGGCACTAGAGGCTGACGATGCAACTGCAAAGGCTGCATCTGTAGCTAGGAAAGCTGCACTTCGTGATGCACCTGCCGCTGCAGCAATTGACGCAGCAACAACTATTGTTGAACTCAAGGCAGCTTGGGATGCAGACACACTTGGTGATAGCCCTTACGCTTAATGCGTAGGGGTCATCCCTGTTTGACCGTTGGAGAACTAGATGGCATTAAGTAAGATTATAGCAGAAGGCATTGACCTTACAGATGACTATGCGTTCACTGGCACTGTGACTGGTGCGGGGAGTCTGCTTCAGGTTAAGCAAATTAGCACAGGTGTCAATTTATCAAATACAACTACAAGTTATGTAGATATGACAAATATGACGCTGAGTATTACGCCAAGCAGCACAAATTCAAAGATATTAATTCTTGCTTCACTGTCTGTAGCAGCACAAAGAAGCGGTACAGTAGACATTCACGGAAGCACTAGATTAATGCGTGATACTACAGAAATCTCAAGACATAATATTAGAACATATGATTTTGGGGTTGGCGGCATCTATATACTTGGAACACTTGCTTATTCTTACACTGATGCGCCTAGTACAACTTCTGCTGTAACTTATAAATTCCAAATGTGTAAGTTAGCAAATGACACTTCATCTGTAGATATGAACCCCGAATTAAACAATAAATGTGAAATGATTCTTATGGAAATCGCAGGATAAACAGGAGTAAACAAAATGGCATCAATATCAAAGTCTCTAACCGAACTGGGCATCACCGAATGGGTGTTGCGTGGTGAGCCTACCACAGAGGCTGAGTTTAACCAAATGTTCCGTAAGGTTACTGGTGCTGATGATAATGGTAGTGCTGTTGAATCCTCTACACCTAGCGACTTTGGTGTAACTTGGTCACAGGTATCAGCTAAGAAAACAGAACTTGTTAATGCGGAGCCTATGCGTTTACTTCGTGAGGAACGTAATCGTTTGATTGCAGAAACAGATTGGTGGGCATCTAGTGACCTTACTATGACCGCCGCACAAACAACCTACCGTCAAGCCCTGCGTGATATTACAGACAATGCCACATCTCTTGATGACGTAACGTGGCCTACTAAACCATAAGGAATAACGATGGCATACATAGGTAAATCCCCACAAAACGGTGTACGTAACCGCTACCTCTACCAAGCCTCTGCTGGTCAAACTACCTTCACAGGCAGTGATGCAGATAGCAAGACACTGACCTACACAGATGGCCTGTACGTTGACGTGTATCAGAACGGTGTGCTACTCAAGCCTGTCACTGACTATACCAGCACAAGTGGTACTAGCATTGTACTCACCACATCTGCTAGCTTAAATGACGTAGTTGAGATTGTAGTCTATGATGTGTTCAGCGTTGCGAACAGCTACACTAAAGTTGAAAGTGACACACGTTATCCGTTCAAAGGTAACAACAGCATCATCCGTTTGAATGGGCAGACCATCAATGCAGACATTACTATTGACAGCGATGAGAATGGTGTGTCAGGTGGGCCTATCACACAGAACGCTGTCGTCACTGTTAATGGATATTGGAGTATCGTATGACCAGCGTATTGAATGTAGATACTATTGCTGATAAGGCTGGCACTGGTCCTGTTGGGTTGACTAAGCAGGAAGCGGCTAAAGCATATAGTAATAACGACATGACTGTTCCAGACATTCGTAAAAGTCTTAATGTAAGTTCTATAGCAGATAATGGAACAGGGCAGTCTACAACATCCCTGACTTCTGCGTTGTCCTCAACAGATAGCTTTGCCACAGGTGTAGCAGGAGGAGATGCATCTACTGACCGTTCTAATAGAACGACTACAATAGGAATAAAATCTACAAGTACATTTTTAATGTATTCAACAATTTCTGGTGGTAGTGATGCAGACGTAGAAAACCAAGCAGGTTTATTAATGGGAGACCTCGCATAATGGCTAGTATATTAAAAGTAGACGAACTGCAAGGTATCACAGCGGCTGGTGACATTACTGTTACATCTGAAGGTGGGGCAGCAACGCAATCACTTCAGCAGGGCTTGGCGAAGCATTGGGGATGGTTTGATACAAATACCTCTAACACAGTTAGAAACTCTTTCAATAATGCTTCCATTACAGACAATTCAACAGGAAACTACACTGTAGCGGCTACAAATGCTTTTGCAAATATATATAGTTGCGTTGGTTGTTGCACAGGTTCGGCATCAGACCCCAATGTTTCAGGACAAAGCGGTGCTATATATTCCAGCACTACCGCAGCTACTTTTGCGACTCAAGACTATAACGGTTCTACAGGCGATGCCGATTTTAGTTTTCTTAGCACGGGAGACCTCGCATAATGGCAAGCGAACTTAGAGTAAACACCCTGAAGGATGCCGCTGGGTCAAACGAAGTGGCTATGACGTATGTTGCCAACGGTAGTGCGAAGGCGTGGGTTGCACAATTAGACGGCGGTGCTACAGCCGGTGACAGTTTTAACTTTGCTAGTTTCACTGACAACGGGGATAATAACACCGCAACTTTTACGAACAATATGATTACAAATTATACAATCACCGTTGCCGCTGATGAACCTCAACCAACAGCAATAGACAGATTTGTGGGAGTTTTTGCTAGAAGCGCAAGTTCCTTCAAAATGAAAACTTTTACAAGCAGTGGCGGTGGTTCATCTGTTCCGCAGTGCGCCGCAGTTCACGGAGACCTCGCATGAGTAAAGCAGCAGAACTAGCCGCACTGATTGGTTCGCAGACGGCTTTATCAAACAGGAACCTTATCATCAATGGTGCAAAAGTCATTGACCAGCGCAACGCTGGGGCATCGGTTTCGGGAGATGGGCAGTTTCCAGTTGACAGATGGAAAGCAAGCAAGGTAGGTGCTGGTGCGTTTTCTATGCAACAAAGTTCTACAGCCCCATCAGGTTTCAACCACAGTGTTGTGTGTACTGTGACAACAGCAGACACATCTATTGCGGCTAGTGATGAATACTCATACCGCCATTTTGTTGAGGCCTTTAACTTTTCACACGCAAACTGGGGGACATCTTCAGCTTATTCAGTCACACTTTCATTTTGGGTTCGTTCAAGTGTTACTGGAACTTACGCAGTTGGTTTTCGCAATAATGCTGGAAACAGAACTAATCCATCAACATATACCATATCATCAGCAAACACTTGGGAATACAAAACAATAACTGTCGCAGGTGATACAACAGGGACTTGGGAAGGCGCATCAAATAGCATTGGTGTAGGTGTTATTTTTTCTCTTGGTGCTGGTTCTAATTTTCAAGGAACAGCTAACACTTGGAACGCTTCAGGCACTTGGTCAACAGCTTCTGCCACACAATGGATTTCTAATTCTGGCGCAACCTTTTACATCACCGGCGTCCAGCTAGAACTAGGCGAACAGGCCACGCCGTTTGAACACCGCAGCTTTGGCGATGAGTTGCGGCAATGCAAACGGTATTACGAAGTTTTAGACACAAATGTGTACCCAGTAGATTACTCTACTCAGACTTTAGGCAATTTCCAATGGACAGAACAAAAACGTGCTACCCCAACTTTTACCGCTTCTGGTAACGGTGCTAGCGCACAGCTTTATGCCATTAATACCAGCGGCGGTTACATTTACCACACAGGAAAAAATTACAGTTCCGTTTCAGGATTACAGGGGGATGCAGAGTTATGATTATAGCAAACGCACAATACATAAAAGCTCCTCTGGATAACCCAGACAATGAAAACACTGATATTAAGGCAACGATTGATGGCACTGTTCGCTGGGTTCCTATGACTGTAGGCAACCGCCACTACGCAGAAATCTTGCGTCAGGTAGAAGCTGGCGAGTTGACTATAGCGGATGCTGACTGATGGAGATGACCAGTCTTGTAGACATGCTGTTGGGTATACTTGCTGCTGCAGGTGCGTGGTGGGCTAATGGCATGAGCCGTGAACAGAAGCGGTTAGAGATACTGTTGAATAAGACACGTGAGGAATATGCAACCCGCGAAGATGTTCGCAGCGATGTTCGCCAAGTAATGGAAGCGTTGCACAGGGTCGAAGACAAGTTAGATAGAGTATTGCAAAAGGACTAAGGCATGGCACAGATTACCACAGATGCACAACTACAGGCTGAAGTCGGAGACCTTGCCGGTGGCGTAACCCCTAACGTACAGCAAGTAGCACCTGTTGTTCCTACCGTTGGAACCGGGGAAATAATGGCCCAGACCTCTGGTCAACTAGCTGCGGCTACTCCCCTAGCCCCTACCGCTACAGCCCTAACAACCGGAACCACCCCCACTCCACCGGGTCTTCCCGCTGCCGGAACGGGGCAGATTGCCCAAGTTACCGACGTAACAACAGATTTGCAAAACTTGGGTGCTGCACAAGCTGCTCAGTTAACCCCTGCACAACCCTACGTTCAGATGGCAGGTGTTCAAGGAACCGTATCTGCGGGTTCGCAGGCAACTGCCGCAACTCAGCAACTAGACCCGCAAGCCACCGTGCAATACCAGCTTGGTCAGTTAATGACAGCGGTACAGTCCGGTGCGCCACTTCCCCCGTGGGCTTCCCCAGCGGTTCGCAAAGTGTCGGGCATTATGCAGGCTCGTGGTTTGGGTTCCAGTTCGATGGCGGGTGCCGCAATCACACAAGCCCTCATGGAATCTGGGGTTCAGATTGCTGCGCGGGATGCGGATAAGTACGCCGCTATCCAACTACAAAACCTAAACAACCAGCAACAAACCGCTCTCTCTAACGCTGCGACATACGCTGCAATGGATAAAGCGAACCTCAATGCACGGTTGCAAGGTGCGGTTACAGAAGCCCAAGCCCTTTTATCTGTGGACTTAAAAAATCTTGACAATAAACAAAAAAGTGATACATTAACATATAGCAGTCTTGTACAAGGTCTGTTCAAGGATGCCGCCGAAGACAATGCGCGGCAGCAGTTCAACGCCAAGAATGAACTACAGGTAGAAGAGTTCTTTGCTGAACTTGGTTCGCAAGTTGAAACAGCCAATGCCAACCGTACAGCGGCTATGCGGCAATTCAACACTGGCGAAATGAACGCCATGTACCAGTTCAATGCCCAGATGCAAGATTCCCGTGACAAGTTCAATGCAAACATGGGGTTCGCAGTTGACCAGTCCAACGTAGTTTGGAGACGGGAAATTAACACCGCTTCAACGGCAATTCAAAACGAAACCAACCGCATCAATACCCAAAACTTATATAACGCCAGTCAGAATGCCTTGAACAGTCTTTGGCAACAGTATCGCGACAACGCCTCTTGGAACTATCAAAAGAGCGAAAATGCTTTGCAGCGACAGCACGACACAGCCACGAACGCTATGCAAATTGCGGCGGCTGAATCTGCGTACAACCAGCAGCAAAAAGACGCTATGGCATCCTCACTAGGCTCATGGTTAGCAAGGATTATTAAATAATGTTCGACTTTTTCAGTGGTCTATCGAACTACGCAAACATTGCCGTTGATTTTCTTTTTGGTAAAAAGGAATACGAAAGCGGGGATGTTACAGGTCGTGAAGGCGGTGTCTTAGGATTTCTTGCACAGACTTATTTGGAATCTTCTAAGGATTCTAAAGAAGCCGCCGCTCCTACAATGGATGTTCCAAAACTGGGAACCAGCGGGTTTGCACGGGGTGCAGGACAAGCACAGGGTTCGACATTTGTAGGTCAGCGTAATCCTGCAGTAGAAACAGCAATACGTCGCCTCATGCAAGGCTCTGCGAACACCCAGACAAGCCGCTTTTGGCAACAGTACCAGACGCAGATGACTACAGGTCAAGGACGCAGAACTATCGGGGTTTCATCCCCTGCTCTGCCATCTGTTAAGGTAGCAAGCGCAGCGTCTGTATCTACAGCAAAGTCAGAGACAGAGGTATAATCGAATGGCAGAACGCAATCCAATGACAGGCACTGTAGATAACATAGACCCGTTCTCAGCACCGCCACCGGGACATTCCTTAACACAAGATAACTCTAAGTGGTCATGGGGTAAGCCGCCTAAACATACAGACCCTGATGATGCCTTGGATGCAGTTATCGAACAAATGAGCAAGCCTCGCAACAAGCAGGAAATGTTCAAATTGATGATGGTTGGAATTTCTGTCGAAGTTATTATCGAAGGTTTGATTGTGCAAGGCTTCCAACAGGGAACCTTTAGCCTAGACGTAGGTATGCTCTTGAAGCCCCCGCTGGGAATTATCATTGCGGATATGGCAGAACAGGAAGGTATTCCATATCGTCTGTTCGAAAAGGACGACCCAGAGTCTGAAGGTGAAATGGATGATGAAACCTTCTTCCGTATGATGAAAGACAACAACCCTAAAATGTTCTCATTTATTCAAGAAAACATAAACGCAGCTATTCGGGCAGGGACAACTCCTCAAGAGCCGGAAGAGCGGGGTTTCTTAGCAACACAAGAAGGGGCTGAATAATGGCTATGGGTGTGGCATTTGTAAGCGGATTCCTCAAAGGGATGAACGACGTTGCGCGGGAAAAAAACGAGAAGCTTTTAAAAGAACAAGAACTAGAAGCCGAACGTAAAAAAATGCTAGGCGGCTGGGTTGTCGAACTTGCAAAGTCAAAGAACGTCGACACAAACAGCGAAGGTTTTAAAAATCTAGCAAGTGAGGCAGGTCTATCTGGTTTAGCGAACATCTCTAATACTATGGGCGATATCGACTCTTCGATTAATTATGGAAACGCTAAGTTCGTAAAGCCAAAAGACTTCGATAAAAACATTCTTCTAGACAATCAAATGAGAGCCGGGGGTACATGGTTAACTTGGGCTAACAATACTTTTGCGGACGAAAACAGCCGCGCCCGTCTTATGGACGAACTTAATAAAAACCCAATGGCAAAAAAGAAGTTCGTGGGAGATTTACAACGGTATAGTAATCTCTTCATAGATGGTCAGATATTAAAGAAAATGGAAACCCAGTCAGGTGACCGTACCTACATTCAACCAGAGTCTGCATTTAATATTTTGTACAGCAATTTAGGAGACTTGTCTGGTGAAGTAGGCGTTAGCTTAGATGAAAAAGTAGTATCAGCAGCGGCACAAAAGGGTGAAATTAAGAACCCTAGCAACGCCCTTGTGTTTACTTTTACAACGGGTCAAAACGAAGCTAAAAAGGAACCGTTTGATTTCACGGACACAGAACTCAACGCTATTACAACTATAGCCCAGCGGAACGGCTATGATAATCCTCAAGAATACATCAACAATTTTAAGGACGTTGTTCGTGCGGATACAGGACGAGAAGCTTATCAAGTTCTGATAACAGCAGCAGAATTTGAAACAAAGGGCTATGGTCAATTGAACTTGACAGGCGGTGGCTCTGCAGAAATGCGGGCGCAGCTTGGCAACGATTTGATAGAAGAGTTCGGAGACGACCCGTATATGCAGGCACAGTCTATTGTACCTTTGGTAACCATCCAAGAAGATAAATACGCCGCCGCGAACAAGCGCAAGGGTTACACTGTTCAGCTAAAGGCCCCTGAAGATTACTTTGCACGAAACAAGTTGAGTCGTGAAAAAGTGATGGAACAGTATGAGGCATCGAACCAAGCCCTTGCTAAGTTAAATCAATTAAAGGGACTCATAGCTGATGACATGACCCCCACAGGTTTAAAGGCTGCTTTTGTAAAGGTAGGATTTGGTATCTTTGGAGAAGGAGGTCAGGCAGAACAGATTTTTGGTAACTTTAATCTAGATACGGAAACAGGAACCACTCCCCAAAACTTGGTTCAAGGGGCTGTTGATAAGGGGTTCCTTTCTGCCGAATCTGCCCGAAATCTTTCAACAGTGGATGCACTCAAGCTATCTCTTGCAGCAGAAATGGCTCGTGCCGTTGACCCATCTGGTCGCTTGTCAAACCAAGACTTTGAGATTCAGCTACAGCGTCTTGGACAATCAGGACTGTTTACATCTAAGGTACAGGCTGGAGCCAGCTTAGATGCCGTTATATCAGATTTTCAAAGAACGCAACGTCGTCTCGTACTTTTAAACGAGGTCGCAACTGCGGATAGCTTTGGACTTCGTGAAGCCCGTCTTCTAAAAGCAGACAGGATTGCTAGACAAGCTTTAAATGCGGCTTACCGTATGTCTGCAACTGCGCCTGCTGCAACTGCGCCTGTACCCGCCGCTGGAGAGCAACCTCAGACCGGTCTCACATTAGACCCTTCTGGTTTTTACACAGATGGTAACAATAACTGGTTCAGAGATGAAGCAGGTACACAACCAGCAAATATGAATGATGTTCTAAAAGCAATGGGCGCGGGAGAAAAATCCTAATGGCAGAGCCACGAGAAGTTTCAAAACCTGTTGCTGAACGGGATATTGTAGGGTTCGATAAATCTGGAGATGCTCCGGCTACAGATACCAAGCCCCCTCGTATTTCCATTGCACCTGTAGAAAACAAGGTGATGCTTGACGACCCTGTTTCGCGAACAACCACTGTAAGCGACCCTGTTCTGGACGTTCCTGTTACCGAAACTAAAACTCTAGCCCCTGCTGCTGCCCAAGATATTGAGGCGCAGACAGCAGGTGTGGCTTGGGAAGATGTCCTTGCCGGTAAAGTAGAGCAGGTAGGCGACATCAAGATTAACAACCGTGTCTTGGAGTTTGCGAACAGCAATCCGAAAGCTATGCTTGCTCTGCGTTCTGCGTGGGCAAAGTCATCTCAGCCACAGGTTCCCGGCGAAGATGTTATCATCCCATTTGTTCGCGAAGGTGAAGTAGTTGCAGCCCAAGTGGTGCAAGACCCCTTGATGATTCCGGCTGCGGAACGCTACGCCCAGAACCGTGTCAATCTTGATAACCTTGTATCCCAGTATGTGCCTGACCCAACGGTTCGTCAAATCTTCGTTGACCGGTTTGAAACTGGAGACTTCTATAGCTCTTTAGAGACACGGCTTGCAGAAGCTGGGCAGTTCTTGGTAACCGGCATCCCTATGGCGGGTATCATGGGGTATAACGCATTAGGTGCATACTTTGATGCAAAAGAAAAGGGAACTGATTTTTCATCTGAGTGGGGTGCAAGAAGCACAGACATTCAAACTGCCCTAGACTCCACCTACAAAGCAATCAATTCTGTAATTCCAAATCCAACAATGAAGATGGCGTTTAATGATGGCATTCACGATGAATTTAAACGCCAGCTAGACGCGGGTGAAATTACACTAGACCAATACAACGCTCGCGCAATGATAGAAGTCGATGGCGAACTGCAGCCAAAAGAGTTCATCACAGAAGAAGCCGCCGCGAACCTCATCGACCTTGCATTCAACGAACTGCCTCGTTCCGAACAGTTTGGGGTTATGTTCCTTGAGAATGTAGTCGGTATGGCAGGACCGGGTGTGCTAAGAGGTGAGCGAACCTTACGCAAGTTCCAGAAACTGAAGGACTCTTACAAGGGTACAGCTATGGGCCGCATCCTTGACGATGTGGACGACCCGTTCGAGGCTGCACAGATTATCAATCAGGCAGAGGGACGCAACAAAATTAACTTGAAGGCTCTTAGCATTGGGGTTAGCCAACAGCGAACCACACAAGCTATGGGTCGTTTGAATGATGATTTGCGGAACATAGACCTTGAAATGGACGCACTGGTTCGCAAAGGTGTCGCCAAGAACAGTGCCGAATATAAGGTGCTAGAAGGCAAGCGGCAAAACCTAATCAACCGTAAAATGCAATCTATGTACACCCTCAAGGCATATCCGTACCTAAAGCAAAATGTAGAGGATGCCTTAATCTTGTCTGCAGGGCAACTTGCTGGACGTGAATATTTATCTTCTGCATATGGTATGGACCCTATGGCTGCAGAGGCAATCGGCTTGATTGGTATGATGACTATAGGCGCACCAACTACCCGTTTTATCGGGGGGCAAGCCTCTAAATTCCTTTCAGCACCACGGGGCGGTGTTGGGTCGAACGTTGCTGCCGTAGCCGATTTTATGACCTTTGGAAAATACAAGGGTTTCAATATTACAGACAACACCCTGAAAGATTACGAAGCAGCGACTGGTATTAAGCTAACTGCTGAACAGCGCAAGGCAATCAACTATTCTATTTACTTGGTGAACAACACCTCTAGCCCTGCAGCCCGTGAAAAAATCTTGAAGGCTGTCGATGATTACGTCGAGTTACAAGACCGTATCGTAAGCCAGTTCCCTGAAGAGTCACAGGATAAGGCTAAAGAACTGTTTACTATGTCGTTCGCACAGTCTTCGAACTTAGGACCTCTTGCAGCCCTTCATGCAATGTCTATAAATAAGATTGACGCAAAGAAGCTAAAGAACATGGATGCAACCTATATGGTTGAATTGATGAAGCAGGCCGATGCACAGGTTCGCGCAACAGAACTAGCCTTGGACAACTTCCAAGAGTTTGTCCGGGTAACTGATGGTATTGCAGACCGCGAATCAATCCAAGCAATGCTGGATAACACTCGCAATGCAACCGCCAAGTTTAAGGATGATTTGAACCGCCGTTCGGAAAGTACCCTAGAAATCTTGGGGGATATCCGCAAGCAGGTTTTATCAGACCCAACAATTGATGTTCCTGAAGGGTTCCTTGACAACCTAGTGGAAGCAGACGTTGCCTTGAAGAAGCGTCTTGGCAAGATTGTTGACGAACGTAAAACAATAGGCGAGGTTGTTACAGATATCTATGCTGGTATAACAGATAGAGTCAACAGCTTGAAGTCTCGTCGCGGTAAGGGACGGGGATACGTTGCAGGGTTGTCTCGCGCTATGGAAGATGCCCTAGATGCTCATCTAGAAAGCATGTATGCAAAAGGCAAGGCAGCATATAATGCGGTTCGCGAAGCCGCTAAGACTGCACCACCTATTGACATGCACGATGCTGTTATCGACCTGATGAGCAAAGCAGGTGAAACAGACATGGCTCGCTTCTTTAGCCCCAGCGGTCAGTTCTTTGCGGGCCGCATGGGTCGCATAGCTTACCGGACGTTTGATGATATGGTTAAACGAACCATTCCTGCAGAAACCATGGGTGAGATTAGACAAACACTGGTAGCTAACGGGTTCAGTCAAGAACTGGTCGAAAACATGTCAGACCTAGAAATTGCCCTCGAAATGCAGCGAATCTCGCCTAGCTTCCGTCCCTTTGCACAGGCAAATGCCTATGAGGTCGACGAGATGCGACGTGCTTTTAGGGATTATGCCTATGGTGTGCGCGAATCTAAGTCAGAACTAGGGCGTGAAGTCGAAATGTTCGCGGCTAACATGGATAACTTAATCCGTACTCAAGACGGTGAAACCTTCTCTCTATTGACAAAAGCCCGCGAAACATATCGCAGTGAAATTGGCGATAGACTCCGCAGGGGCAGCACGGTTCGCAAACTAGACGATGCCCGTCAAGGCCCAGAAAAAATAGAAGTTGATGCCAACAGCATGACACGGTATCGCTACATAAACGAACAGAGCAACCCGTTCGGCTACATACGCCCCTTGACCAACAAAATTACAGGTGCTTTGAACAACAAGCCTGCAGACCAAGCTGATATTCGCAGCATGATTGATAACCTTGCAACAGATTGGGGTGACCGTGTTGATGGACAAACTGTCTTCAATCTGGATACAGAAGAAGGCAAGGCAAAGTTCGCGGCTATTCAAAACCTAGTCAACGAACAAATCTACGCTGACTGGACAGAGCGGGCTATTGCCGTGTTCGAAAAGACAGACGGTCCTGCAAGTGTGTTAGAAGGCGGATATAGCTTTAAGAACCTTGCGGATGAAGGTCTGATGAACGACCTGACAACTGTAACGATTCGCCAAAACGGTGAGAACATCGACGTACCTTTAGTAAACTTAGGTGATATGTATTCTGAAGCCCGTGATATCAGCCGCATCATTCGAGAGAACAAAGCGGTTCGCAAACGGTACAAAGAGTTCGCAGATGATTTTGCAAACGTTGAGAGCCAAGTTCGTCGCAACGCAGACAACAATATCAAGATGGATGCAGATTCCTTGAACGCCTTGCAGCGGTTCACGGGAGATATTACACCTGACCAGTTCTACGAACAGTTTGTCTTGAATGGCAGCGAGACAAAGTTTGACACTCTTCGCGATACATTCATACCTGCAGTTGTCAAGACGGGTAAATCTGCAGATGAAGCAGAAGCTATGTTTGACAGGGCTGTCAGTGGTCTTGTATCGAAGGCGTTTATGAACCGTGGCGGATTGGCCCCATCACAAGGTATGCGTATGACTGCTTTGGATGGCGGTAAAATGAAGGTTCGTCAATTCACAACACCAGAAGTTATGCTGTCAGATGTTCAGGAACATCGTGAAATGTTGGAGATGATATTAGGTGCAGACCACGTAAATTATCTAACAGACATTGCAGACTTCCTAGACCGTGCTGCTACTTCACAAGCACGTAGCGTAGAAGGTGTTGTTAAAGGGTATTCTGTAAATGAAGGTTTGAGCCGCTTGTATAACATTAGCCGTGGCATGGTTAGCCCGCTATACGTCACTTCGGAGTTCGCAGTGCGTATGGCTGCACAATCCGGCATTGAGATATTGCAGCTTGCAGCCGGTAACAAGGAAGCAGCCCGCATCATCAACAACATGTTCAAGTATCCCGAACTGGTTACACGAACAGACGTAGATAACTTAAACGGACTTCTTGTAGAGTTCGCAACAACAGAACTAGCCCGTATGGGTCAGCGTAAATTACCTACCTTAATAGGAGATGAGGATGAAACAAATACCGAAGGGCAATAAGGGACTTGCCAAGCCTGTTCGCAACAAGATGGGCTTTATGGCTCGTGGCGGTAAGACCAAGGGCTATGCCTATGGCTCTATGGTTCGCAGCCCAATGGCATCCGAAAATAACATGATGACTTCAGCGAACCCAATGGCACCCCGCGAACAAAAAGGTATCCAGCCTGCTATGGGTATGCCCGGTATGATGTACGGTGGAAAGGCCAAGAAGAAGAATGGCTACTAAAACCAAAACGGTTCCGGCTCCGCCCGGCTATCACTGGATGAAAAAGGGCAGTAGCTACCAGCTAATGAAAAACCCCAAGGACGGCTATAAGCGTCACAAGGGGTCTAGTTTACGGGCTAGGTTTAGGGTTCAAGAAAAGCACTAGATATATCGACTAGACTTCTCCATCATCTCGTCTCCTACAGACTTTAAATAACGCAAAAGACTTGCTACCTTGAAGGTTCCTTCATATTGTGGCAGGTCTTTTTCCATTAGGCGAGCAAACTGGTCGGGGTCTACACACTCCAAATCCATTTCTACATTGCCCTTGTCATTTAGATGGGCCGTAAGCTTGAAGAGTTCTGCTTTAGGATGTTTGTTGCTCATCTTTATACGCCTTAATTACATCTGTTGAAAACAACTTCTGTAGATTCAGAAGGTACATCCGTGAAGCGTTGTTGTCTCCGCCGCTCACGGATTTTTTGTAATCTAAATTATTTATGATGCGTTTCAAGGACG
>Ga0208767_1001193_pt1 | contig 20725 bp, 37 predicted proteins | sample VirMetDEL_Mar_21_FD_184514 | JGI IMG/M metagenome (GOLD analysis project Ga0208767, IMG submission 184514) | Aqueous microbial communities from the Delaware River and Bay under freshwater to marine salinity gradient to study organic matter... | ecosystem: Environmental > Aquatic > Marine >... | reverse complement strand
TGATAATGAAATGATGAAAAGACTTATTGGCTCTAACAGTAATAATAGTTTAGATGCTGAATTAATAGAAGAGTATGAAAGACGTAAAGGTGTTAGAGCGCAAAATATATCTTATGACATTAACAGCACGCTTTTAGAATTTGCTCGGTCTAATATATTTAAAAATGGAGAAGGAGAGTATAAAATGGAAGATGGCGCTATAGTAGAAAGAGAGGATCGTTTTACTGGTATGGGTGATTTAGCAATACTTACAGATTCTGTTATAGCTTTTAATAAAAATTTAGACAATAAGAATGCTACAAGATATTTAACTGAATGGTGGAAAGAAGGGTTTTTAGAAAAGAAACAACAGATAAGCCCGTTAGGAGCTAGAGCAGATAGTATTATAAATGGTTTTGTTAAATTAACATCATTACGATTGCTTGGATTTAATTATACTGTTGGTATTGGTAATTTATTAGCTGGTAAATATCAAGAGTTACGTAAAAGAGGTGGTAAACAATTTATAAAAGGAGAGACTAGATTTTGGAAAGACTTTGGAAGGTCTCAAGAAATATTAAAAGAAAATAGAATAGTAGAGTATAGTTTTGATGAATTTATACATCTATCTGATCAAAAAGGTTTTGCTGGTACAATAGAAAAAGCAGCTTACTGGTTTATGGATAAATCAGAGGGATACATACAGGGTGCAGCTTTTTTAGGAGAATTAACAGACGAGGAGTATGCTACAGGAAATATATCAGAACAAAGAGTTATGAATATTAACCATAAGATATCTACACTACACGGAGAAGGTTATACGGCTTTAGATGCTAATTTACTTTCTATGTACTCTTATGGTAGAGCATTACTGCAATTTAAAAAATGGTTTATTACTTTATGGCAAGATAGATTTAAAGCTGAAGACATAGATAGATTTGGGAATGTAAACATTGGAAGTTATAGAGCGAGTTCTGAATTTATAACAGACTTATTTAGAAATTACTTTGCAGGCAATATAACTAAAAAAGAAATAATAGATATATATAACAAGTCTAGTGAAGAAAGAAAAAAGGGTATGAGAGCTCACATAGCTGGTTTAGGCATAGGAGTTACTTTATTATCATTAATTGCTATAATGGAAGATGATGATGAATCAGATACTAAAACACTAAGAACATTAAAAAAGTTTTCACATGATGTATTTGTAACTACAGACTTAAGAAGATTTGTTAATTACACTTTAGTACCCGCTTCTACTAGTACATTACAAAATGCTGCAAAGTTTATAAGGCAAGCATCATCAGGAGATAAAGTACAAAGAACAAGTGCTTATGCAGAAAAAGGATCGTCTTTAGCTAAGAAAACATTACTTACTGAAATAGCTCCTTATGCAGAAACTAGAAAACAAATACTAAACACTATATATAATTAAATAATTAAAATTGATTATATTTGTAAAAATTTAACACATGAACGTAAACGATTTATTTAAAGCGTCTTTTGGTCAATTTGGTTCTGTATATTTAACTGGAGATGGTGCTTTATTAGATTTAGATGGTGCTACTGCTAATAGATTTGTTATAGCTATACAATTTATGGAAGACACTACATTTCAAAAAATACAAACATTAGATGGTTTGGTTAGCTCTATTACATCAGACGTAGCTGAAGATAATGCTGGAGATGCTTTTGGAGCGTTAACAAATGAGTCTACAAATACAGATATGGATACATTAGAACCGACCCACACCTTTCCAAAAGGGATTACTATCTATGGTAAGTGGGATCATATAGAATTAAATAGCGGTTCTTGTATTTGTTACTTAGCTCCAGTAGGATATTAATATTAATAAAAAAAATAAAAAAAATGGCAAACGTAGATGATTTAGTAAAAAAAGGTTTTGGTCAAATGGGATCTGTTTTTACATCTGTTGATGGACCAATTAAACCTCCAACTAATAAAGTGTTTATAGCAATTACTTTTTTAGCAAATACTACCTTAGATACTGCTGGAGGATTAATTGCTGATACTAATTATAGAAGTTGTGAATTTGCTGGAACAGATATTGCTGCTCATAATGAAACAGGTGGAAGTGAAACTATTAATTCTGGATCAGGAGGAGATGCTATTGACGTAAGTGATGTTTTTCCTGCTGGTGTAACTATTTTTGGAAGATGGTCTGAAATAGATGTTGGCACAGGAATGATTATTGCTTATATAGGAGAGTAATGCTAGGGTTAATAAATACCGTACTAGCAAAATCTGGTATTACTAAAGAGGTTTATACTGATGGTTTTTCGTTAGAATTTGATGGCGTTGGAGACTCTTTAGAAACATCGTATAACTATACATCTGTTTTTCAAAATTCTTTTACTGTTAGTTTATGGGCAAAAATACCTGACGGACAGCCTGCTGGTCAACGTAGTTTTATACAGCTTGCTGGTGGTAATAATGGTAGTTTTATTTTTGATCTTCAGGCTAATGGAAAACTAGCAGTACTTTTTGCTACCGCAGGAACAGCATATTTAACTAATGCTAGTAGCGTAACTTTTGCAAATGGAGCTATTGGATGGAAACATTTAGCTGTAACTTTTACTAAAAACACTGGTTCTAACACTACATTTGCGGTTTATGTAGACGGGTCTGCTATATCAATGAGTGGTATAGCAGTTTCCGAGGCTGATCATTCTGCTTTTAGTCCTTTGTCTGCAAACACCCTTAGGTTAGGAGGTACTGTAGCGCCTTATGTTGGACATTTAAATGACTTTGGTATATTTAATACAGATTTAGCCGCAAATGCTATAACAGAAATATATAATAGTGGAGATCCAGCTGATTTAAAAACAGATACTGGTAATTATAATAATTCTTCAAATCTTGTTGGGTATTGGAAATTAGAAGAAAATACTGGAACTACAGCTTTTGATTCGGTAGGAGTTAATCACGGCACTTTTTTAGGAGATCCGCAATGGGATAACGATGTACCTTAAAATAAATTATGGAATACAATAATAAAACATACGTAATATTAAACAAGACAGAAGTAACAGATAAAAACTCTACTATAGATTTTTCTCAACTAGACTATAAAGATCCAAACGCACTAAGAACTAGTTTAGATGACGGCAAGGTTGTAATTAGATATAGCGGAGACCAGCCTTCTTTTTTAAATGGTAAAACAACGTATACTCATGAAGAAATTTTAGCAGAAATGGCTAAAGAAGATTGGATAGAAGATTTATATTAAATAAGATATGGGATTTATACAAAAATTAGTAACTAAAAGCGAAAGGATTAAAAAAAATCCAAACCCAAAGTATTCAAAAAATTGTGAATGTGAATATTATTATAAAGTAAGAATACCTAGGCTTACCTGGAAGTATGTTTTAAATTTAAAAAACTGGAAATAATGGCTGAGTATCCAGATAGAGAATATATTATATTAGAATCTTCTGATATTGATAATATTAATTTTGATGAAATAATAGAATCTTCTGTTAGCTCTTTAAGGTATAGTAGAGATAAAGATTATTTTATAGTAAAATTTGAGGGCAACACTCCTGGTTTTTTAAAAGATAAAGAAAAGTACACTCATTATGAAATTAAAGAAATATTAGATAATGTTAATGGTATATGGTATATACCTCCACCAATAGACGAAGACGAATAATATGGCACTAGGAACAGGATTAAGCGCAACTAAAGTAGATTTTATAGAGCCAGCCTATAGCATGGGCGGATCTATATTGTTTGATGGTGTTGATGATTTTGGGCGTTTTGGGTTAGAAAGCCTTACTCCTGCTAATGGAACTATGAAACCAGTAGATGAAAATGGATTAACATTAGCTGCTTGGGTTAAGTTAACTGACGATGAAAGTGATGGAGCTGGTATATATAATACAACTGCTGTGCAAAAACTGTTTGGATGTAAAATACAAGGAGGGTTTTCTTTGTCATATCAATCAAAAAGGTTTGCTTTTGATTTAAGATTACAAGACGGGGCTGGAAATTTCACTAACCAACAAGTAACTTCAGACTTTAGTATGATGAGACTTCAGGTAGGTACTCAACTTAATAAACCTTTGTATAAATCAGATGGATGGCATTTTGTAGTAGGAACATGGGATGGAAACAGAGTTCTACAAATGTATGTAGACGGAGGTAGAAGTTTAGGATTTACTATTGGATCGGCATTTGGTTCAAATCCAGAAGATTCGGATAGCAAAAAAACAGCACCAGCGCCAACTGGAAACAATCCTACTGGAAATAATAAGTGGTATATTAAATATAAAGACGATGCTGTAGACTCTCTAGTAGGATGTACTGGAACTTTTAACGCTGCAAATAACCCAAAAACTTCTGTAGGTTCAGAGTATTTAGGAGGACACCTAGGAGATATATGTCAATGGAATAGAGAGTTAACTACAACAGAAATTGATACTTTATATAATTATCATAAACCTATAGATATGTCTACTATGCATCCTAGTGATATATGTGGATATTACAGAGCACAAGATTTAAGCGGTACATCATGGCCTGCTCATACTGGAAACTTTGATATTACTTTAGGTCAGTCTATGACTCTTAACGCATTAGTTCCATCTTTAGATGTAACAACATTAGGGGGTGGCTATGCATAAAAATAATAAAATGAAATATAATCTAATTTTAATGTTATGTATGTTTTTTTCTTTTTTTACAAAAGGTCAAATTAATTATTTAGACTATATAAAAGATATAGATTTAAAAAAGAATTTCAAAAAACATTTAAAATTTTCTACTATTTATGGAGCTGTAAATGGAGGGACTTCTGTATCAGATGTAAAAACTTTTTCTGTTACTTCTGGACAGTTACAAGAAAATTTAATAGTAACACCATACGATTACTCTTTTACAATGGGTATTAGAAAAATTGCTAGATTTGGATATGAAAATAGAGCAAATACTTTTTATGATGGTACAGAGTCTAATTATACAGATGCTGCTACTGTAGGAAAGGTGCAAGGATTTGAGTATTTATTTGAGATAGATTATGCAAGACAGCAAGGTGTAGACTATATAGACCAGCATCATTTTATTAGATATAGTTCTGATGATGATTGTGATGGGCCTTTATGTGTAGATCATTTTGCGGCAAAAGTAGAATATTTAAAAGATGGTTTTGCTGATATAGAGTACTTTGAATTATCAGAAAGATATAGAATGAAAAAAAATGCTGACTTGGCATTTAGTATAGGGCTTGCTCATAGATTAGCAGAGCCTTATGGATATAATCCGCTAGAAGAATGGATCTTGGATAATGGAAATTTGCATTACACTTACTTAGCGATACAGGAAGGGTATACCATAGACGTAGCAAATAGTGAGTATAAAGACCCTAGCGGAAACATAGTTGCTAATAGCGCAGAAGTTTGGAAGGAGGTTGTGGTCCCGCAAGTAATTGCTGACTACAGACAAAAGAAGAGGCTTGAGCTAAAAAAGCAAATACAACACTCAATTATAATAGGGTTTGATTATTATAAGTATAGTAAAAACAAATGGGTGCATGCTTGGGGTAATTTACTACCATATCATTATGATGACGGTAGTGAGTTTTCTTATCATAATTATAATAATGGAGAGCAGTGGTATGACTACTCAGCAGGATTAATATTTGGCGTTAAAATAGATAAACATTTAGGGTACTTTTTTGAAGCAAAATATAATAAGTATTGGAACAGAGAGTGGTATGATTTTAAATTTGGAGTTAATTATGTTATATTTTAAAATGAAAAAAATAATTTGTAAATTTGTATATAAAATAAGTTTTAGAAAATTATGTTTAAATTCTTGTAAAAGAAAATGTAAAATCTAATGGAGAGAACTAACGAACAATTACACGAAGAATTAGTTGAGCTTAAGAAAGACGTAAGAGAAATAAAAAAACGTCTTCTTGATCCTGATGATGGTGTAATTGCTCGTATTAATGTTAATACTTCTTTTAGAAAATCTGCAAGAATCTGGCTTGGAATATTTTTTACTTCTATAATAGGTATAGTTACAAAAATGATGTTTAAATAATGGCTAAAGAATTAAATGAAGACACAGGGTTTCAGGTAAGCATTAAAACATTAATTGCTATAGGTTTTGCAATGGCAACTATAATAGGAATGTGGTTTGCCTTACAAGCCGATATAGAAGAGGCTAAGCAGTTGCCAGAACCTTTACCTCCAGACGTAACAAGAATGGAGTTTGACATGAAAGATCAAATGATACGTAATACTATTATGACAACACAGTCAGATGTAGAGGAAATAAAAAAGACTCTTGAAAAAATTGAAGATAAATTGTATAATAGATAATGGATAAAGTAGATGTTAGTTGGAGATTATATGTTGTGTATTTTGGTATTATACTTTTTGTTTTATTGTCTAGCACAGCCTTTGGACAAATACAAATAGCGCAATATAATGCAGAGTGGAATAAAAATAATGAGGTAGGCTGGGTGCATGATTTAACAGATGTTAAAACAATATCTTATATAGATATAGCTAAAGAACCAAAATTAGCTAAAAAAAATAAAATAGCTGTTATACCTACTATTATAATATTTAAAGATGATGTTGAGGTTGCTAGATTTCAGGCTGATCTTAGTTTTAAAATGGTTGCAACAAAAAAAGAAGTTCAAGAAGAGATTGATAACATATTAATGAGTGATTTTTAATGTATACATATAAAGCAAAATTAGATAGAGTAGTAGACGGTGACACATTAGATGCTGAAATAGATTTAGGGTTTGATGTTATAGTTCGTAAAAGAATTAGATTAGCTGGAATTAATACCCCTGAGTCTAGAACTAGAGATTTAGAAGAAAAGGCTAGAGGTCTTGCTGCAAAAGACGCATTAATAGTAATGATTAATGAAACAAATAAAAATAATTTTTTTATATTAGAAAGTCAAAGTGTAGGAAAATATGGAAGGGTTTTAGGAACTCTTCATATAGAAACCGAAAAAGGAGAATGTTGTATAAACGAACAATTAATTAAAGATGGTCATGCTGTAGAATATCATGGCGGAAAAAGATAAAAATTATGAATTTAATAAACAGTTGGAAAAAAGGTAATAAAAAAGAAAAATACGAAATAACTTTAAGGTTAGGAACTTTAACTTTATTAGAGCTAAAACTATGTTTATTTTGTACAGAAGGATGTTCTAAAAAAAGAGCAAGAATTATACTTTTAAATTTTGGATTTGAAATATGATAAGAATAATATTACTATTAGCATTAATAATAGTTTCTTGTGGCGCGCCTAAAGAGTGTTGTTCGCAGGTAAATACTTTTCCTTGGGCTAATAATTTTGAAGGTAATATTCCTTTAGAGCAAGACCCAAATGATGATGGAGACTGGCTTTTAAATCAAGGACCAACCTCTTCGTTTAACACTGGACCTACTGGAGATCACACTACAGGTAGTGGTACTTATTTTTATGTAGAAGCATCTCATCCTAATTATCCTAATAAACAATTTATAAGCTACACTCCTATTTTTGATGTATCATCTACTCCTGGTAAAGTGTTATCTTTTTGGTACCATATGTTTGGTCCTGAAATGGGTGAGCTAGAAATAGCAGCTATAGATGTAATGGGTAATTATATATTTATAGGCGCTTACGATGGTGATCAAGGTATGCCTTGGCATTTTGCTTATTACCCATTAGATAGTCTAAACTTACAACATGACTTTAAAATAGCTTTTGTAGGTAACACTGGTTCTCTATATACTAGTGATATATGTATTGATGATGTAAAAGTTAGTGATGCTTTTGCTGTTGTTTTTGGCTGTACTGATTCTGTAGCTCCAAATTATAATCCTTTAGCGACTGTTAGTAATGGTAGTTGTATTTATGTTCTTGGTTGTATGGATTCATTAGCTGAAAATTATAACCCATGGGCTAATATAGATAACGGTACATGTGTAATGGAGGTTGCTTGTAATGTAAATCAATCATTAATTGAAATAGCTATATTACTAGATAATTGGCCTGCTGAAACTTATTGGGAAATAAAAGCTAACGGTAACATTATACAGTCTATACCATCTGGAACTTATGACTACACACAAGTTGGGCAAACTGTATATACAGAAGTATGTGTACCTATTGGAGATACTATAGTCTTTACTATTAATGATACTTACGGTGATGGTATTGGAGGGGGCGCGGTTGTTGGTAGTTGTTTAGTTACTAATACAGATTGTCTTGATACTATATTTAATTTAAACCCACCTAACTTTGGGTTTAGCGCATCGTCAACTCCTTATGTCGCTGGTGTTTGTGATGGTAATACACCAATACTTGGTTGTATGGATGACAACTATGTAGAGTATAATGAGTTTGCTAACACAGATGATGGGTCGTGTACCAATTTAGCTACTTACGGCTGCACAGATCCTCTGGCTTTTAACTACGATCCTTTGGCTGATAAAATGGAACTAACAACTCCTTGTGATTATAATTTAATATTATATGACGCAGGTGGTGATTCATGGGGTAATTGTTGGTTAGGTGTAAGACAAGGTGATTCTTTGTGGCAATTTAAAATTGATTCAATAGGTATTTATTCTGATACATTTAATTTATCTTTAAGCGCTTACAAAGAAGTTTACGTGTATTACTTTGAGGTACCAACTCCTCAGCAAAATCCTCAACAGTTAGATATACAGACGATACAAAATTCATTTAAACTAGAAAACAATTATGGTGTTATACTTTATGAAGGTAATAACCCTTGGCCTGGTCCAAACGAAAACAAATTAAGAGATTTTAAAAATCCAGAAGATATTCACGCTGCTTTACCTTACTGTGGTAACGAGTGTATAGATGTAATAGTTGGTTGTTTAGATGCTACAGCTTATAATTATAGTGATACAGCTAATACTTCTGACACGTGTTATTACAGTCCTGGTTGTACATCTCCAGCTTATTTAGAATATTACACGCAAGGTTATACCGCTGATATAGATGACACTAGTTGTGTTAACTTAGCGGTGTTTGGTTGTACAGACATAAATGCTTTTAATTACGATGTTTCTGCTAACGTAGATAATGGTGGTTGCATAGCAGTAGTTGTAGGTTGTATGAATCCTTTAGCATTTAATTATAATGCAAGTGCTAATACAGCTGGTAATTGCATACCTGTTGTAACTGGCTGCACTAGTAGTATAGCTATTAATTATAACCCTGACGCTAACACTGATGACGGTAGTTGCATAGGTGTTGTTTATGGCTGTATGGATCCTAATGCATTTAACTATGACCCGTTGGCTAATGTAGAAGATAATAGCTGCATAGATATAGTATATGGCTGTACAGACCCTACGATGTTTAATTATAATCAATTAGCAAATATAGACAATGGGTCTTGCATACCATTTGTTTACGGCTGTATAGACAGCACAATGTTTAATTATAACCCTTTAGCAAATGCTGATAATAATTCTTGTATTCCTTATATTTACGGTTGTACTGACCCCTCAATGCTTAACTTTAACCCAGAAGCTAATACAGAAGATTTTAATTGCATTTCTTATGTTTATGGTTGTATGGATAGTACTGCTTTTAATTATGATTCAACAGCTAATACTGATAACGGTTCGTGTATTGAAGTGGTTCAGGGATGTATGGATTTAAACGCATGGAATTATAATCCTTTAGCAAACATAAATCACGGGCATGACTCTCTAGGGTGTTTATATGCTGCAACCTGGTGTATAAATGGATCTGGAAATCCTTTCTTTTTAAATGATGAATGTTACGCTTGGGTAATAGAAGTAGATGATTACTGTTGTGAAAATGAATGGGATACAATATGTCAAGCTACTTATGATTATTGTACAGGAACTTGGTCTGGGCCTTTATTTAGCAGATATGATAAAAAAGAATTAATAATGATTACAGATTTATTAGGAAGACCTGCAAAAAATAATAATAATAATTTGCTTTTTTATATTTATAGTGATGGAAGTATTGAAAAGAAAATAAAAATAAAATAATTATGTGGAGTTTGTTTAAAGATAAAAACGAAATTAATGAAAAAAATGTAGTTGGATTTGCATCTTTTGTTGTTATGGTTTTATTTGCTGTAGCTGATCTTGGCACTAGCGTAATAGCTGATAAAGATTTAATTATAAATGAAGTTGTTTATAATTCATTTGTATGGGTAACATTAGGATGCTTTGGAATTAGCTCATTTGAAAAAGTAAAAACAAAATAAATTATGCCAATATTAACAACAATAAGTGGAGTGCCTTTATATAGCACACCACAAGAAGCAACACAATGGGCTTTAGCTAATGGTCAGCAAGGCTTTCATACTCATATGTTTCAAGGAGTTCAAGGCTATATGGGAGGCACCACTCATGCTGCTGCTGCTTCTTCTTCACAAGGATTAAATGGTGCAAATGTTCAGTTTAACAACAACAATAACAACAATAATAACAATAATAATAATTTAGGAGGCGGAGGAGGCGGATATTAATTATGAGTATATTAACAAAAATATTTTCTAGCGGAGCAGCTGATCTTGTAAAAGGTGTTGGTGGTGTTATAGATAATTTACATACATCTAAAGAAGAAAAGCTTGAAGCAGAAAGAAAGATAAAAGAATTAATTTCTAATTATGAAATAGAGATGGAAAAAAATATTACATCTCGTTGGGAGGCAGATTTAAAATCAGACTCATGGCTTAGTAAAAATGTTAGGCCAATGGTTTTAATATTTTTAATAGTGTGTACTATGTTATTAATATTTATAGATGCAGGTGCATTAAATTTTGAAGTAAAATCTACTTGGGTTGATTTATTGCAGTTAGTATTAATAACAGTTATTGGAGCTTATTTTGGAGGAAGATCTTTAGAAAAGGTAAAAAAATAATATGGAAAAATTAGATGATAGCCCTGAAGTATTGTTATATGAGTCAATGACAAACTCTTATATGATTATAACAAACAAGCTATCATTTGATGAACTATTAGATTATAATGGATGTGCGCTACCGTTTAACCCTAAAAAAAAGATTGATAATCATGTTATTGATAAAATAATTGATTATTTTTGTATATTAGAAGAATTTGAAAAGTGTGCGGAGCTTAAAAAGTTAAAAGAATCTAAAAAATATAAGAAAAATTTTATAAATTTGTAAAAAATTAAAAAACAATGGCAAAAAACTACACATTAAATGTTGCGCTAAACATGTCTGCTGTTACTTCAACTGGATACACACAAGGCTTATCAGGTGCATTTGCAATGAATATTACTGGTGTTGATCAAGTAGCTACAGGAAGAATTGATTGTGCTACAGACGGAGACGCTACAATTATGGCTGCGCCTGGATACGGTAAAGCAATATATGTAAGAAATTTAGACAATGCAAATGTTTTAGAAGTTTATGGAGGAGCTTCTAGTGACAATGATTTATTAGGAGTTTTAAAGGCGGGTGAATTTTTATTTACAATTCTACGTGATACAGATACAGTAACGGCAAGAGGTTTAGGAGGTACAGTTACTGCGGAATATTTTGCTGTAGAAATAGATGCAAACGCTTAATAAATAATATTAAAATATAATAAAATGGCAACACAAAGTTTATCAATAACAGCATCAGGATCTTTTAGTTTAGTAGACTCTGAAGGAGTTACAGTATTTTCATTCTCACCTTCTTTTACTACTGCGGCAGAAGTAACTGATTCAACACAAATGCATACAGGAGAAATATTAGCTGGTACTTCAGCTACTACAATTAATACTGCACACAACAATAAAGATTTAATATATACATTTGTAAAAAATGTAGATACTGATTATGTTGTAACAGTACAGGCAGATGGTGATGATATAGCAGATTTAGCTCCAGGTCATTGTTTTTTCTCTCCAGTCCACATAGATGGCGCTGGTGATGCGTCAAACAATTTAGATTTAGACGCTGCAACTGCTGCACAAAAATGTCAATATTTAATCTGTGACGGAAAAGATACTGGTATTAACACTGACGATTAATAGTTAAAAAGGGAAAAGCATACATGCAAACGTTCTCTGAGTACCTTTTTAATTTCTTAAATAATAAATAAATGAAGCTTAAAGTATTAAGATTTAGTAGCCAGGAGGATAGCACTTCTGGTTTACTTTTTTTAGAGGGAGACCTAGGTTTAGAATTTCTATGCTATACGCTAGAAGATGAGGCTAGGGCTTTAAAAATAAGAGGAGAAACAAGAGTGCCTGCTGGTACTTATGAAATTAAATTAAGAACTGAAGGTGGTTTTCATGAAAAATATAAAAAAAGATTTTCGTCTATTCATAAAGGGATGTTACATATTATTGATGTCCCAGGTTTTGAATGGATTCTTATACACACTGGCAATGATGATTCTCATACTGCTGGATGTTTACTTGTGGGTGATTCACAAGAAAACAACATCATTATTAAGGATGGATTCATTGGGAAATCAACTAATGCGTACAAAAGAATATATCCAAATATTGCTAAAGCGATAAAATCAGGACAAGACGTAACTATTGAATATGTAGATTTTGATATTATACCTGAATAATAATGATAAAGTGGATAGGTCAGCATATATGGGATTTTATATCTAGATTTCGTAATGATGTTTATTTAGAAAGCCTTACTACTACAGATTCAGATCCAGATAAATTTCTTGCTTTAGACGCAGATAATAAAATTGTTTATAGAACAGGATCAGACATTCGTTCTGATATAGATGCTTCTACTCCTGAAGCAGCATCAACTACATCTGAAGGAATTGTTGAGCTAGCAACAACAGCTGAAACAACAACAGGTACTGACACTAGTAGAGTTGTTACTCCTGATGGTTTAAAAGATGGCTTTCAAGGGTCTACAAATATAGATACTTTAGGAACTATTACAACTGGAGATTGGAGGGGAACAGCTATTAACGGTACATATATTAGTACTTTAAATCAAGACACAACTGGATCTGCCGCTACACTTACAACTACAAGGGCCTTTCAAACTGATCTTGCAAGCACATCTTCTGCTAATTTTGACGGAAGTGCAGCAAACACTCATGGCGTAACTGGAACTCTAGCTGTAGCTAATGGAGGAACTGGTTTAACTAGTATATCTACTTTATTAAATTCTAATGTAACTTCTGTATCTGGTAACGCTGGAGGATTAACAGCAAGCACAAGTAACTCTATAGGTGTTGGTAGTGTAGAATTAGGCCATGCAGATGATACTACGATAGCTAGAAGCGCTTCTGGAACTGTTACTATAGAAGGTAAAGAAATAATGACAAAGGATAAAAAAATCCATATTCAACAAACTTCTTTTAATGATGATTTAACTACTACAGAGCACTTTATACCTTTTAACACTACAACGGAGCATGCTAATATAACTAATATAGCTATACCAATGGTAATGCCAGTTGATGGTAAATTATTAAAAATACACATGAGAGTTAATAATCACCATAATACTACAAGTAATACAGTTACTTTTAAGTTATATGATGTAGATGATGGTGAAATTTGGAATGCTGGTAACTCTAATGTCCTAGGAACAAAGGTTATAGACGGAACAGCAAAAGAAGATCTTATGGTTGCTGATTTTACAGACTTAACTACATCAGGGTCTAGCGGTACAAACGCGTTTTCTGCTGGAGATTTAATAGGTGTAACTATAAAAAATTCTGTAGATTTAGCTACAACAAATTATTTAGTAACAATGGTTTTTGAATTAGATTTTAGTTCTTATTAATAAATAATATATTATGCCTATAATAAAAGATAAATACGAAGGAAAAGGATCACAAACTAGATCTAAATTTTTAACAAGAAAAGAAAATAAAGCTATGTCTGCGCAAGCTCCTTCTGGTCTTTCTGAGCAACAAAAAAGAGAAATAGCTAAAAATTCTTATAGAGCTAATCCTGAAAATTCAGCACAAATAAGTAATATTAGTTCAAACATTAATCCTGTAGGATTAAATATTGTAAATAATTTAATTATAGATTCTACTAAAACTAATATTTTAATTCCTTTAGTTTCTATATTAAAAGGCGGGTCATTAAACAGTCTTATAATAAACAATTTTAACGGTTCAAGCGCTGCTGCTACAATGGGTGTTCATTGGAGTTATGGAGACCAATCAAGACTAACTCCAACTATTTCAAGTGGCGTAGTTACTGCGTCTAAAGGGGCTGAATTAAACTGTATATTTCAAGGGTCTGTACCTTATTTAGCTGGAGTAGATTTATCACAAATAACTAATACAGCGTTTAAAGATGTAAGTAAAGCTATTTATTTTTACATTACATCATCTCAAGCAGGCCCAACTATAACCTTTAGCACAAGCAGTGTCTAAATATTGTATTCCTATATGGCTTTCTAATTGGGTTTTTAAAGATTCAAAAAACAAATTATATAGACTAGATAATGTTGTGGTTAAGGGGTATAATAAAGGAAGTATATTTACTGATCAAAAAATTGTTAACAAAACTGTTAATAAATTAATAGGAAGTCGTTCAAAGAAAAAGCTTGTTCCCGTAAATTTAACACTCATAAGTCAACACGGCTATGGTGTTGAAGAAATTAAAAAATAGAACATGTCTTTAAATGATGAAATCAGAGAGTATTTATTAAACAACCCTCACTTAATGCGTAGTAAGTACGCAGATACTGCTAAAAAATTTGGCACTAATTACGAGCAAATAAGAACTTTAGCAAGGGCTATTAGAAAAAAGAATCCAGATACAGAGCCAAAAGAAAAAGAAGTTATTAACTTTCAAGAAACTAAAACTAATGCTGTATTAACCGCAGAAAATTGCACAAGAGTAAAGTCTTTAGAAGACCTTTTGTCTGAGTGTAAAGTAGATTTAGATAATTGGGAAGTAGATAAATACGATATAGGTACGTATGAAGTGACAGGGTTTGACAATGATAGAAATCCTATTACAGTTACTATGTTTAGAACTAAAGCTTTTCTTAAAAGAATAAGGCCAGAGCTTAATATTAAAAAACTAAAAGCAGAACTTATTGAAGATTTACGTAACCTATCTCCTAAAGTTTCAAAGATTAAAAGAAAAAGACCTAATGATAGAAATGATCTACATCTATTAGAAATATCAGCTTTTGACTTACATTTAGGTAAAATTGGTATTAAAGGAGATGAGTATAGTTTAGATATAGCTGAAGAACGTCTTTTAAGCGCTATAGAACACTTATTATATAGAGCTCAAGGGTATTACATAGATAAGATACTTTTTATCGTAGGACATGATTTATTAAATTCTGATAAAGATTGGCCTATACCTGCTACAACAAGAGGCACTCCTCAATTTAACTCAGATTACCATATAGATATTTATAGGCACGCAAGAAAGCTTATGATAAAAGCAATAGACATTTTATCTGAAGTTGCAGATGTGCATGTTATGGTAATACCTGGTAATCATGATAGAGAATCTGTTATGCATCTTGGTGATACTCTAGAGTTATATTATGAAAATAATAAAAATGTTAAAGTAGATAATAGTGATTGTTTAATGAAGGCTATACCTTATGGTAATAATCTTATTATATCTGATCATGGTGACGGACCTAAAACAAATGATCTTCCTGGTATAATAGCTCAAAGATTTAAAAACTTATGGAGTAATACTGTATACGTAGAAGTACATAGAGGTCATTATCATACTAATAAAGCCATGAAGTTACAGGCCATAGAAGAGCTTAACGGTATAACCGTTAGAAACTTATCATCTATGTCTGCAACTGATTATTGGCATGACAGCAAAGGATTTATAGGAAATATAAAGAAAGCGCAAGCGTTTATATATAGTAGGCAAAATGGATTACAAGGTATACTTAACTATAACGTAACCCTTTAAGTTTTTCTATATGCTTATCTACTCGTTTTAGCCATTTAGCTAATCTAGTTCTATATTTAACCCACTTTCTAATTTCGTTTTGTTTTGTCATCTTCTAATATTTTAATTAAAACATTTTTATTATGTAAAGGTCTAGCGTTTTTGCCTTTGTGTAGGTTTAAGGCATAATACTCAGATGGTTTATAAATTTGCTTAACCTCTCTAACTAAATTTTTAGAATCGTATTTAACAATCCATCTTGTGTCTTCTTCGTGTGCGGTTTTTTTTAAATGCGTTAAAAATCTCATATTATTTATTTATTTTAGCTATTATACTTGACTCAGGAAACATTAAGTAATCAACATCTTCATGATTAATTTTCATAGCATGCATGGGTTGATATATAACATAATCTCCTTCTTTTAATTCTTTAACTTTATTACCAACAGAAACAACTGTTCCTGTATTAGGAATTTCTGCTTCTGCTTTAGATAATATTATTCCTGACTCTGTTGTCTCCTTTACAGTTTCTGGCGTTATTAAAACTTTGTTGTTTATCATTTGTATCATAGTTCAAATTTTTTATGGGTGTTGCCCGTTATTAAACATAAATAATCTTGCTCTGTAGTATAGACTCTTCTTCTACAATTTTTATTATGAAACCCTAATCTATGTAAGATATATTTAATACGCTTCATAATCATCTTCAGTGTATTTATCCCTCCATTTATCTAGTTCATTAAAATATAAATCTCTAAATTTATCCATTTCTTTTTCTAGTTCTTTACATTCTTTTATTTTTATTATAAAAGCTGTTGCAAATCCTATAATAAAACCTATTGCTAAACTTATTGTAATTATTGTCATAATTGTATATTCTATATTATTCATACCAAACCTTATAAATCTTACATCCGTTAGATGTTGTACAAGCAAGTTCTTTTCTTTTTACAACCTTTTGGTTTAATTGTTCTTTACTCCAATATTTTGGATTCTTGCTGTTTAGCTTTTTCTTTTTGCTCATATTCTTCCATATTTTTAATTATGTTATTTTCTTGCATTTCTAAACTTGATTTATATGCATGTGCACACAAACAGATAGTTGCTAATATAATAAATATTAATATAATTATTGCCATTTTAAAATATATATCTAATTTTATTCCAAGGTATTACCTTATCATGTAAGTCTTTAAATTGTTTAATGTATTCACGTTTTAACTTGTAATTATATCTAATATTTTCACATCCATATTCTGATATTTTAGTTTCTTGTATATTAGGAACCCATAAATCTATTTCTGTTTTTGGATTGTTTTTAAGATTTAAAGTATGTCTTTCTATGTTGTGTGTAAGAAATATACATTCTGATAAAACATTTTCTTTAATTTCTATATACTTATCCATTAATCTAAATAATTCAAAATAATCATTTAGCCATCCATCATACACCATTATAGGGCTAAAGTTTACATGCACATCGTAACCAGCAAATGTAAAAGCATCAATAGCTAATATTCTGTCTATAATTTTTGATGTATTTGGTTCGTGTAAATCAGCTTTATTTTGCGGTATTAAACTAAATCTAATACGTATTTTTCCTTTAGGATCAAAATATAACAAATCTTTATTTACATATTTAGTAGCAAAACTACCCATAATGTCAGGGTGATTTTTAAAAAATGTAAATATTTTTTCCCACTCATGGTGTTTAGCGTGCAAAGCAAAATCTTCATTGCAGCTTATATCGTATGTAATATATTTTTCATGCGTTTGATTAGGTTTTTCTATTTGTGCAAATGCTGCATGCGAGTTTATTTCAGTAAGTATGTCTTCTGTATTAGTTGCTACACCTAAACCAAAAGGCATATGGCGCTTCATATAACAGTATGAACAATTATAGAGGCAACCATAACCAAAGCTTGGTGATATAAAATCTGTTGACCTACCAGAAGGCCTAATTTTAAATGTCTTTCTTTTTACTTTCTTTACTTTCATGTTTTAATCTTTCTAATTCAAATTCTAAATGAGCTATTGCTTTTGTAATGCAATCTATTGGTGATTTATGTTTACGTTTTGCACGCAAAATATATGTGACTGCTGTCCCACAGTTATACGAAAGATCAAAGTCTTCTACTACTTTGCGAGCTTCGTATTTATGATACTTTCCTATATAATAAGATGGTATTCTTTTATCTCCAGTGGTATTTGCAATATATCCATTTCTACCCACTTCCCAATAATGCTCATTATGTTTTGTCATTAGTCTAATTTAGTTTTAAAGTGATCAATTATTTTATTCATTTGTCTTTTGTAGAATAAATCAAATTCTACATATTCCATTTGGCCTGTATCTCCATTAAGATTTTTAGGCTGTGTTTTTTCCCATAGCTTATAAAGCACTCCCCTCATTCTTTGACTAGGAGTTTTTTCACTAAACTCTGCGTTAGTTGTTGCTTTTTCTACTGCATCTATCTGGTCTTGATTAATATGATTAGCTGATATTAATACATAGCCAGGTCTTTTAATTAATCCAAATAGATTAACCATAGTTTCGTGTGCCAGCTCAGGAGTACCTACATAGATACGTAGGCTCCCGTCTGCTAAGGTACTAACTTTATCAATACCCCCTTCAAATACTACTGAATTTTTCATTTTTTTAATCTTTAATTTCCCCGTTCATAATCATTTCTATTGCCTTGTCTTGACGTTCTTTTCTATCTTTTCTGTCTTTTTTTGCAATATCATAAGTAATTTTGTCATAAAAATCCTTAAATACAAATCCTATAAAATTGCCTTCTGCATCATATGCTTTTACTGCTCCTTTTGGTGTTCTTCCTTTTGGTATTTTCATAATATATCTTCGTTCATTATATGTATAGTTCTTTCTGATTTTTTGTCAAGATAATCAAATCCTTGGCTAGGCCAATAATCATTATCAAGACAATATTTATATATTTCTAGGTCTGTGTTATACAAATCTCTACCCATATCTATAAGATTATCTCCCAACTGTATTATATTAATACTAAATGGTGGATTTTTCTCTATAGCTACAATATAGAACTCCTGAGCCTTTACAGCGTCCATATAGAATGCAGCCTGCTTATAGTACTTAAACTTCCTTACAGAGCTTGCAAAGCCGTAATAAGAGCTATCTTGTGTTGTCTTTAAATCTATTATAATATTAGCATCTTTATTATAAACATCTAGCATGCCTCTACATTTTATATCCCAGAAGTCATTATTCCAAGCAATAATATGTTCTTTAATACCATTAGTAAGTAATGTTTTAGCATCACTATCTCTCATTATTTTTTCAGTCATTTGATTCATAAGATGATAATCTTGTTCTGAAATAACAGTTTTTAACATATTAGACTTAATAAATTCTGCATAATCTGTTTTACCTTGTTTAGTTCGTTTATCAAACTTAGGCGCTACAACATAATTATTAGCAAACTCTTCTGGTTGCAATACATTCATGTGTAATGCTGATCCAAATTTCATAGCTGGTGTAGTAGGTTGTGGATTGTCCATAGCAAACCTAAAGTATTCTGGTGATTTACCAGTAAGATTATTCAGCATACTGTTAGATACATATTCTGTATCTTGATAGTAGCTGTCATGCGTAAGGTTGTGATTTTCTATTAATTTCATGTGTTTGATTTTAGAGACATTAAGACCCTCCCGAAGGAGGGCCCCAATGCAATCAAAACAAAAACCATGCGAACATGGACAAGAAAGTTCTACAAAAGTAGTAAATTATTCTTTTGCTCCCGTATCTTTCTCTTGTTTGTTTTGATTTTTCTCTTCTTCCTTTTCTTTATTTTGATTGTCTTGTTCTAGTTGATTGTCTATTTCATCCATTCTTTTAAGAATATTTTGAGCTTCTGGTATCTGTAAACAATAATCATGTAAACTATTTCTAAAGCCATCTAATTCTTCTTTTGCAAATTTACCTTTAGATGTATAATCTTTATGAACCCAAGTTAATAACGCAACCTCATGAGATCTTAATGCATCTGACATTGCTTTCATTGTATCTGATATAGGTTTTTCTACTTTGTAGCTTTTACCCATAATTTTGATTTTTTCTTTTTTAGTTTTTAACGCCATCTAATTCTTTTTTTAATTGTTTAATTTTTGATTTTAATTTATAATTGTTATCTAATAGTATTTCAACTAACTTTTTTTCTCTTTCTAATTGAGAGCTTATTGGAGAATTATAAAATTCAACCAAATATTCTTTATGCTCTAATAAGGTTTCATCTGCTACATTATGTAATCTTTTAATATGTGGATAAACTGATATAAAGTTTTCCATATTTTTAACTTGATAAATAATAGATGCATGATTTCTTTTTAAAGCTTCAGCTATTTCTTGATATTTCATTCCTAATGATTTTCTTAAAATAAATGCTAAAGTCATTCTGTGTTCTACTAATTCTCTTCTTCTAGATTTATGATACAATTGCTCTATTGTTATATTAACTTTTTTGCAATAATCTAAAAGAAAATTTGTTAATGCTTGATTTTTTGTCATAATACTTTTATTTTTACTCCTGAATCATTTTTGTCGTATTTATACTCGCCAAAGCTAGGTATTACACAATCACAATTATCATCTTCTATGTAATCATATGTAACCATTAAGTCTTGAACTGTTTGACAAGGATTTATATAATCAAACTTTCTTCTGCTATTTCTTATAAATGTAAATTCTATTTTGTATGGCATTTCTTTGTCTTTAATTAGTTCTTCAAACTTTTCTTTGTTTTTAATCCAGTCTTGTTTTGTGTTTTTTATATAATTCATTACTGTTTTAGAATGAATTAAATATTTACCTGTCCAT
>Ga0208767_1001192_pt1 | contig 20741 bp, 25 predicted proteins | sample VirMetDEL_Mar_21_FD_184514 | JGI IMG/M metagenome (GOLD analysis project Ga0208767, IMG submission 184514) | Aqueous microbial communities from the Delaware River and Bay under freshwater to marine salinity gradient to study organic matter... | ecosystem: Environmental > Aquatic > Marine >... | reverse complement strand
GATCTTTTCAACATAATAATACTCACCTTTAACAAAGATTACATCACTATATTTAAAGTTTAGTAGGTCCTCTTGGTCTAAAATAAAGTAAGCTGTGACCCTACGAGTCCACTTATCATACACTAAGTCAACATATTGATTCCAAAAGCGGGTATAAAGATCAACACCTGAACCATTAATCCATACATCTTCTTGGTCATAACCATTCTCAGTCTGAAAGTTTAAGTTATAACTACCAGGTTGTGGGGTCCAATCACTATAATATGAGACTAATGGGACCTTGGTCTGTGAGTTACCTTCAAAATACCAAGTACCAGAGTCTATAAGACCGTTATAGTATAAGATTCTGGTGCTTGGGACCACAGGCTTAAAGACTCTAATACCGTCCTCAAACTCATTTGTGCACATCTGAGGGATCATAACAGTCTCCCAAACTGCTGGGTTGGCCGTATAACCATTAATTTGAGTCATTGGTGTTGGAGCCATACCAACTTCAACTTTAGTTTCACCCTCTAACATATCATAGGCCGTATCAAGCTTAAGAGTACCGAAAGTCTCTTTGAATTGGTCTACATTAAGTTCATTTAAGTAGTCTTTGTCCTCTTCTTTCATCGTTAATACTAAACGATCGGCCTGTTCTAATACTAATGGAGTTAATGTAATATCTTTATCTAAATCCAGCTTTTGAGTCCAGTCTTTGACCTCACCGCTACTGATATAATTTTGCCAAGGCTCAATAGTAAACTTTGAAGGGTCTATTGGATTAGGAATTAAGAGTAATCTAAACATCTTAAAGATGTCTTTCAAGAAATCTAATTGCTTATAGTCCTCTTCAAATAACTGGGCCGGGTTAAAAGTACCTGGCGCGGCAGTAATTGTGATAACTGGCTTACCTGAGAATGCTACATTATTAGGTCCTGAGATGTACTCTAATTCACCAGGTCTAATTACAAGACCAGTAGTTGGTGTTACAGTCTTTTCAATTATCTCATCAAAGAGCCATGCTACCTGGGTCTCCTGACCAATTATAGGGTCAACAACATCAATAGGCTGTAAAGGTGTTTGAGTGACAAAACCTGAACCTTCATTCTTTTCAACTGTTAACAAATAACCTGGAGTATTACGAGTATAAGAGAATCTGTAAATTGGATAAGGGTCCGCCGTACCATCAACTGTTGAAATCATCGGAGTAATCTCCCAAACATCAGTGCCAGCTTGGCCTCCAGAATAACCCCAATTCAGTACATATCTAACATTACATGTCCAGTCATATTGCTGGCCTAAAATTGGCGCGGTATACTCACGAGTTAATAAAGTAGGGTTAATCTCTACATTATTACCATAATCATAGTCTTCTTCATTAATCTGAATAACAAAAGGCCCAGGATTGTTTGCATTTGTAGCAGTATAAGGATTAAAATCACTTGGATTAGGCCATCTGGCTAAGTTAAAGTTATTCTGGGCCCCAGTATCTACAACGGCATTATTACCCCAAGCTGAAATATAGATATGTCTAAAGTCATCACTATCTAAGAACTCTGAATCATATGAGTAATCAGTGGCCTCAAAGATCTTATCAATGATAGTTTTGGCCCTAATCATAGGCCTGAAGCGATCATCAGTTAATGGATTACTTGAATTTGTAAAATGGACTCCAGAACCTACAGCAATACGAGTCTGGTCCACTGTACCATTAGTATATGTGTTACCAAAGTCTACAAGTGGATACAAGACATCGCCATTAAGCAGGCCGCCATTCAGAGCACCTTCGGGATAGGCCTGCCAACTCTGAACGATATTTGTGTAGTTTACTGTATGTGCAAGATCAGAGATGTCTAAATCACCCAGAGTCTTGTTTCCAAGGGTCGTCCCTAAGTTTTTAACACTACCTAAAAAGACAATCTCATAATCATACTTGTTATAAGTCCTGGTCTCATAGATCTTTAACAATCTGATTTCACCTTGACGAAACTCAGCACCATCAATTAATATAGCGGCCTTTTTAATCTGTGTAACGTCAAAGTCGCGGCCGTTTACATAAAAAACAGTCTTAAAGAACTCTGTATTTGTATTACTGGCCGGTACCCTAAACTGTCTGGTAAACTCACTGGTCGTGGCCACCTCTAACAGACTCTCAATATTAAAAGTAAGTTTGATAGGGTCCTGGTCATACAGGTCCAGAAAGAAGTACTGGCCCCGGTCTTCAACTCTGAGTTGTATCATCCGTTTTGTAAGTTTAATTGATTGGCCATCTTAAATGTGACCTGGTGTTGGAACATCTGGTCTGTTCTAAAGGTCTGGCGGGTCCATGTGTTACTTGTAATAACTACAGGTCTCCATACACCATCGCTAAAACGGACTCTGACATCCGGAGAGACATATAAGTTCTTTAAGTACTCAGACTCATTATCAGTCAAGTAACGAGTATTAATCTGCCACTCTTCTTCGGCCAGTTGACCATAAGTAGTCAGACCTCTTGAATAAGAGTTTAGGGTCACAGAGGGACCATTCCAGTCACTTTGTTCTCTTCTGAATGTTTCTCTATCTGTAGTAATTTGAAGGTCCTGACGCTTCTCAAATGTGAAGTAATCACGGAATCCAAATGAATTGACCCAAGAGACTTGTACATGATCAAAGTCATTACATTCTCCATTATCTATGTTAACTCTATACCATTGACTCATACGGGACTGGCCTCCAAGCGCTGGATCATCAATAGCATATGAAAAGGCCGCCACATAATAGTGAGTCACATTATTTAAAGCACTGATACTAGGGTTTGAGGCCCCATGTTGTAAAGTAATATAAGAATACTCACCAGTTGGAAGAAGCTGATCACTTGGAGCTACATCAGGGCCTCCACCCTGTGAGACTAAGTTAAAAAATGAAACCTGATTAACAAATGAACTTCCATTATACAAATAAACGTAAAAGAAGTCAATACCATTAAAGAAGTCCGGCGCGTTTTCATCAATAAACTTATTAGCAAAAGTCAAAGTATAATCATCGTCCCAGTTACGCCATAAAATGTTAACTTGGGCCGTATCAGTTAAAGCGGTTGGTTTACCATCAGAGATCTGTGAGCCTAAGACACTTTGAGTGTGGCGGTCTGTTAAGGCCTTAACTGGATTATTAATTACAGTAAATGGATTACCTCCAAGATCACCTTGAGTAATGATAGGTACATAATCACTCAAATTCCAGTCAAGCTGATCATAGGCCTTGCGGCCGTTAGTAACTGTGAACTCTCCAAACTCATCAGTTGTAACAGTGCTTTGTATAAAGACTTGGCCAGTCCCTAACTCAAAACCTATCAATAATTCATAACTAAACTCTTCTGTTTCGGCCGTACTGAGATACGGTGTAGTCTCTACGTCCTCTTTACCACTAACTTGAGTTTGTAAGATCTTTTGCAGGTCAAAGTGCGCGTAACCAGCATTATTCGGATACTGTCTAAGGTCTGCAACAATCTCTGAGGTTGCTTCGTCCCTGACTCTTAACACAAACCTTAAACCGTCCTCATCAAGGTCGTATAAGGTCACTATATTCTTACCATAGGCCTGTTCAACAAACTCTGGTGTTTTAGTTGCTATAATATTAGCCATTGTCTCTTAATAATATTTGAAATATGATTTCTTCGATGTCCATTGGATAAAAGCGTTTTGGCCTGATACCCCACACTTTGTTACTACCAAACTTATAACCCTCTTCGACTCCGAAGCTTGCGGCGACTTCAGGTGGTAAGCCTAAGGCCCCTCGCTGATTGCGGCCGTTGACTCCAAAACTTTGATAGTATCCATAGTCTAACATACTAATAGAAAGATCATAGTCTTGTAAACGGACTCTGATACTACGTCTGAGGTCACCAGAGTCCACTGGCGCACCCCCTTTCATTGACGATTGGATTTCTCTTACCAAACTTATCAATTGATCTGGAATCACCTCAGAGTATCTGGAGACCTCGTCCTCTATTAGGACTTGTATCTGATCTATGTTTGAATCAATCATACTGATAATGGTGAATCACATACGTCCATAGGTCTGGCGTAATTTACAGTTATTGTGGCCGTTGCACCAACTACATTGTCCTGAAAGCGCTCTTTAAAAGGTATCATAGTAATCGGAGTCACTACAGTCATCAAAGGGTCCTGATTAGTCTGAATAAACGTGGCCGCGATGTCATTGATGTACTTTGCGCAATTACTTTGGCCTTCAAGTTCATAAGGCTGGCCTTCCAGCATCTGAGTCATCACAATTAAGTTAAAGGTAACTGAGAACACTGTAGACCCTGCAGTCATATCAATCGGATTAATGAAAGCATATGGATAATCTGGCGGCTTCTGGTCCTCTGGGACCTGGATGTCCGATAGGTTGCCATAGCCTGTTTCATTAATAAACTTATGTTGCTGTAACAAGTCTAAGAACCTTTGAATTATTGTTTGATATGTCATTGTTTTTGTTGTTGTAATTTACGTTGTTGATCCTTATTCCAGGCCAACCAGTTAAAGCACTCTATGACCTTACGGTCTGTAACTTTATCGATGTCTAAAAAGCGGCCTTCAGCTAACACCATTACAATATCATACCAAACTTTGGCCACTGGGCGCGGGTTCTTGACTTCTTTGAGGTCCTCAGAGTCTGGCTGGTCAAATAAGACCTTGTAGGACTCATAGATCTTAACTCTCCAGTTTAAGAACTTATGGACCGCGCCATACACATACTCTAGAGGCCACTCGGAAGGGTCTGAGACACTGTAAAGTATCTTGACAATATCAACTATGTTTCGGTCTACTCCGAGTGATATAGCATACTCTAAATCAATCCACTGGCCCAAAGAGATCTGAGTAAAATCAATCAACTTATGACCATCAATATGCTTTCTGACTACCATACTTGGAGAGAACAAGGCCATGATCACACTCATCGCTAATTCTAAGGTTTCTTCAGGAATCAGACTAATTTGATCCTTGGGGACCCCCATCACGATATGTACGATTTCAGGCCAGTCCTCACTACGTATCATATTCCATTGCATCATCTTTTGATACTTAGAAATCTGTAAGTAATGAGGGACCTCGTATTCTTTATTTCCTATGACTAATTTAAACATCTATAAGTAAATATAATTACACTATCCAATTGTATTGGCCCAGAGACCTCTGAGACTTATAAGCACTCCAAGAAATGGCCAAACTCATCACACAGTCATCATGTAAGCCCTTAGGATGGCCGTATTTCACACTTCGAGTCCTTGGATTGTATTCATACGTAAAGTAAGACATCTCATTATACAAGGGCTCAAATAACTTCTGAGACGGGATCTGTACGTCCCTGTTGTTAACGGCCAAGATTAAGGCCTCAATAACATCTTGTTTTGACTTACTTGTAGTCACAAAAGGCCTTATTTGTTTGACCTTTCGCTTCAGACTATCAAATATTACATCACCAATAGAGTTGACTTCTACTAGTGTTATAGCATTCCATTTATTAATCAGTTTAACCAAGTCATTAATCATAACATCCCAGTTAACTTGATGATTTCTATAGATCTCAACCACTTGACCCTCAGAGTTCAAAACTGTGGCTACAGTCCAGTCTTCTTGTCTACCTAAGTCTATTCCACAATAATACTTAGGGGTATCCCCTGCAGGCCATTGATTAAATGTGATTTCATTGAGATTTGAGAAGACTTCTCCACCATCATCTAAGAATTCTGCCAGGTATTCTTGTTTAAAGACTTTATCTGGTAAAGTTTTCTTAGCGTCTTCAATTTCTTGAGGATCTATATAGGGCGTATCCCTGGAGCTGCCTTGATAACTCATATAATTAGGATTGTCTGATAGTCCTAATTGATAGAGATCATGAAACCAGTTCTTACCTTTAGGAGTAGATAGAAACAGGACTTTCTTACCTCGGACTGATAGTGTAGGTCTGATGGCTTCTGTCCATGCTTCTTGTTTCATAAAGGCTGCTTCGTCTAGTATTGCATAATCGAATGTCCAACCTCTTATATTATCATATCTTTCTGCTGATCTAAAGATTATCTCTGTCTTATTCTTTAATTGGATATAGTTATCTGAGAAGTTGATATTTTTGATCAGCCCGCTTTCTTGGATGGCTTCAAACAGCTCTTTTTGTATCTTATTGGATTGGGAGTACACAGGGCTCACCCACAAGATCTTGCACGGGGATTCGTTGATTGCCCAGTACAATAACAGGTTGAGACCCATTAAACTCTTGCCAAATTGACGACCGACTGATACCACGTGAAATTTGGTGGACTGAGTCAGAATAGAGTCTAAAATCTCTTTCTGTTTCTTGTGAGGTGTGAAGCCTATCGCTAACATTGTTAGTCCTGTTTTGTTTCTCCGAACTTAAACTTAAGATTAGAAAAAAGGTCGCTGCCATCAGCGCCAGTGACTTCTTTACGGGCAAGTTTTGGTAATACATATTCACTCATTTTTAGGATTATTTCTATGGCCCTTTCTGGATTATCTTCAGCAACCCTTTCAAGCCATTCACTTAGGTTATCTAAGTTATCATGTAACAGCATATGGTATGCTTCTTTAATCTGGGTTGTTGTTTTGTTTACTGCTCCCTTTGGTCGACCTCCTGGGTTTCCGCTTTGGCCTTTCTTGAATTTCGGCATCTTTTTGTATTATTTGATTTACTTCTTTAAGGAGTTGTTCCTTTTTATCTAAATATAATACGTTTAAATGATGTATTAATTGTCTTGCACACGCGCCGCATCCAATTTGTGCTCGTTGATTTGTACCATAACATCTGTTCTTGATTTCCATTAATCTTTTAAAGTCATTTGCATTAATACTTCTAGCTTTAAAAAGATCAATTTCTTCAATATAGTCAAATTCTTCGTCTGTTAATCCGTGAATAAAATTCATAATTCTATTGTTGATAATTTTCTGTATGTTAATTCTGATGTTACCGCTCCAAGGCCGGCAAACATAAAGCTTTCAATGGGGGCGTACCCCTGCAGTTGCCACAGTCCTACAGCCGTTATCCAAAAACCTGTGCATAACGCGCAGTTAAAAAAAGTCAAAGTATTTGGCCCTAAAAAGCTTATCACTGATTGATACGGTTTGCTGATTACCACCACGGCTGATGTCAATCCGATCAAAATTGTACTTAGTAAGATCTCCATTAAGTTGTAAAGTTCCATTTGTTAATTTAGTTTGATTTGATTTTACGATCTGTCTGAGTTTTTCCATACCTCGGTAATAGACAGAACTTACCGTGGTCCTTGGTATCTTGGTGCGACGTTCAACCTCTGAGAAGTTACAGCCACTTGAATAGTATAACATAATCATAAAGTACTCATATCGATAATCTGGTATCTTTGACATTTCATCAAGACTTATCATTAACAATTCTAGCAATAAGTCCTGTTCTGGATCATAAGGCTCATCTGCTTGTAATTCTTTATCGACCATATCTGTATAACGTAATCTATATTGATAATGAAATGTTGAGGTTTTACTTCTCCATTGATTCATTGCTATTCTAACTATAAACCATCTTGCTTCTCCACGCTCAATGGCCTCAAGTGATTTTGAATGGCCTAGAAAGATGATAATAATGTCTTGAATAAAATCATTAACCAAGTCTTTACGTTCACCCCTTGTGACTCCTGTGATCCAAGAGACTATATCATTATAATTATCTTCAACCCATTTATTAATATCAAGCATTTATATTTCTAAGTAATTTTTTAGCTAAGCTTTCTTCCGTATAATAGGTTGCATCTTTAAAAAATTCAGTGTACTTGTCTATTTTAGGTTCTTCAAAATCTTTATTCTTAATACCATCAAGATGTGTTTGTAGAATAATTGATTCTGTTTCAGTTAAGGTATACTCAACATCATATCTGTAACCATACTTTTTAAGTTTAAGGCTTAATCTATTTGAATCAAAATTAGCTGTATTTATGAATTTCTTAAGGTGAGCTTCAAGATTAGTTAAGTTTTTAGGAATATTAGTTGTAACTTTAATACCAACTATAGTTACAACATCATGTAACCAAAAAGTGTACCATTCATCAACTTTATAATACTTTTCTAATCTGTACATTAAAGCAATCAATACCATTGTTCTTTCAGGTATTTCTTTACCAAAGGATTCATAATCAGAAGGAATAGTTATTTTCATTGTGTTTATTTGTTTTGTTACCTTATTTATCCTATTAAGATAAGTAATTTTTATATTGTTGTCAGCCGGCGCGATCACGTCGTGATCGTCGCGGCTGAGTCAGTTAATTTTGTCTAATGACAAAATTCAACTGAACACAATTGATATTGAATGCTCATCTTTTTGGTATTTTGTTAATCTTGTATTTTAATTCCTTTAAGTTCTTTGTTGGCCCCCTACAAGTTTAAAAGATTAAAAAATAACGGATGATAGGAAGTCTTAAGCGGGCCAACAGGACAAAACTTATAAAAGAAACTTAAGGCCTAATCAAACATTTAATTTACTCGATCCAACAGTTGGTATAACTGAAGTTTCGAGTCTATTTTAAGTGGGTTGCTCCAGCCACTGTTATTATGTCTTATACTTCTATTTATCTATAATGTTTCAATAAAAGTGAAAATATTTAAACTTTTTTTAGTGTTTAATATTATTATGACACTTCTATGACACTTCTATAACAATCAGTGGATCAGGTAATCATCAATATTTAAATCTTCAAACCATTTATCATGTATGTAGTTAATCTTTGAGTTCTTTAAATGTTCTTCTAATTCTTTTTTATCTAAATAAAAGACAAAAGAATCCTGGATACATTCGGCCTGAAGAATAGGTACCTGTATCACAGGATTCTCGCAATTTGTCTTATTAAATCCAACTAGTCTTAAATACTTCAAAATAATCCATTATTACTATTTTTATGAAAAACATTTGCATGTTGCTTCTTTTTCATTTTAGGATAGGCTAGGAACCCTGGAGACTCATAACTATAGTTATTATAGTCGAAGCTAATTAATAGCCTCAGATCACCTCCAGGGTCCTCGTAACCCCATTCATTATTAGTCTTCTTCATTCTCTAAAAATTCAATAAACTCTTTCCAATTATGATAATGTCTAGCATTCTCTTGATGTGTTACCCACTCTAAATTATCAACATGGTTATTAGTTTTATCTAAGTCTTTGTGATTAACAACTGGATGATTAAATGGATTCGGTATAAAGAATCTAGCAACCAGTCTATGTACGTACTTTTCAATAGCATCATTGATTGAAATAGCCTCATATCCACGACCTGTTAATCCCAAATGTGGAAAGTATTCTTTTCTTTTGTAATTGAATGTAACTTTAACTCGGCCATAGCTAGAGATCCACCAATATCTTTTTAATGCTTTAGATTTTTTAACATAAGATACGTGGAATTGTTTCCATTCTTCTGGCGTTTCATAATCGAATAAGTCTAACATGTTTCATTTGTTATGTTTTTTAACAATACTTTAAGTAGCATTGTAAGTTATTTATCTAACTGTTTCATCAAAAAAGGTTAAATTTATGAAAAATATTATATTATTACACAAAAAAGGGGACCCCGGCCTAATAGGGTCCCCCAAAAAAACAAAAAATGAAACACAAATGAAACGTTAATCTATTTATCTATTTTCTTTTTCAGTTGATTTATCAATGATCGACCATATACCGCCGATTACTGTCATTAAAGCGCCTGATAATTCTGCAATAACTGCATCATCTACAACACCTTGCATTACTAATAGACCGCCGATAAAAGTAAGGGCGTGTCTGATAATTCCTAAAACTTGTGGCTTTTTCATGTAAGTTATTTATTTGATTAATTTTCAAAAGATATGAATAAATTCTTAAACTTCAAACAGGTCATCAGGATATCTCCACTCTTCAGTACTCATTAAATCAACAGCTTCTTGATGAGTCAGTACGACAGTGTTACCGTGAGGCTGTTCTTTGAACTCAACAATGAACTCAGAACCGTCATTACTCCATCTTATATTAGTAGTAAATTTGATCGAATCCAAATTATCGTAGTCTCTTGCTGGGTAGACCTTATAAAGTTTAGTAGCCATATCTTGCTTTCGTGTTTTCGTAAATGTTCTCTATTCTTGCCTGTGATAGTGCTGTCCCTTGATAGAAATGTGCTTCACCAGTTGATATGGGTGCATAAAAACCTGATAATCCATTGTAAACAATTGAACCCACTAGTGGATTATTTACAAAATCACATGGGGTGCTAGTATTTGTATTTGAGTTAACAAGTCCAGTCCCATCAAAAAGGTACAACATCATAGTAGTTGTAGCACTATCAAAGGTTGATGCTATGTAATACCAAGTTCCAACACTCAATGGATTGCTACCAAGTTGTAATACCTCAAGGGTACCAGAACTATCTTGATACCTTGACCTTGCTTGAATTTGTGTTGATGTTTTTCTTATGTCTATAAAGTTCCCAGTAAGTGTACCATTTGCAAATGCCCCACAACCAATATTAAAGTTTGCAGTAGGGTAAACATTAAGCCTCATCCACATTCCCATAGTGAGTGCTGTCCCATTTATAGTAACACTATTAGTCCCACTTTGACCATAGTCATTTACATTATCAGATGTAAACCAGCCATTCTGAACATAACCACTCTCTAACCCACCATTCAAAGTAATTGTTTGACCATTACCTGACAAGTCAAACATTGAAGTACCTGTACCAGAATAGCTATCAGGGTGTGCTGGGTCATAATTAGCCAAGATACCTTGCTGAGGAATCTGGCTTGGGGTGTACAACAGCTTATTGACAGTCCTGCTATCTATCCCATTAGGCTTCAGCAAGAAAGCATCACCACCATTGTATGTCTTTACTGCATTTGCCATTATTCTACTTCATAAAAATCATTTGATGGATTGAAACGAATCAAATTCGTATTAGTGCCATGACCTACTACTCTGACGTACTGGCCAGATGTAGATGGTTGTGTGGTTGTAAACTCTCCTGCTGATGGAGACATATAAAGTTGACCATTTGAAAATACAGTTTGAATCTCGTACCAACCGTTTATAAGCATACCTCTAGATGATATAGTACTAGTAGCAATAGCCAACAGACTCGATGCAGCAGCAAGTACATCAGCATCTGCTAATGACCAAGTTGTTCCAGTCCAATAGTAGAGTCTACCAGCAGTGGTTGCTACAGCAGTACCAAGATTGATGGTCTCACCCTTCCATGTCAGTGTAGATTGAGTGTCTTCATGGTCAAAGAAGTCCTCATTAAATGTAATACCTCCAACTACATTAAGCTCTCTTGGGCCTGAAACGGCTGGATAGCCAATACTAACTCTTGCGTTAGAGATTCCACTATCAACATTAAATACCTTAGTAGCACCTACAGCTACAGTGTAGACCTCAAATGCATTGTCAGGGTAGAATTGCAAATCCCCATCAGCATGGAACTGAATGTTCTCAGGAGTCACAGCATCAGCAGCTATGTAAGTATTGGTTGGGTCACTATCAAAAGCAATCTTAGCTTGATTCTGAAGAACCAAATCAGTCTTTACATCAATCCTATTAAAATTCGATCCACTTATAAGACCAAGAGAAGGTGCTGCACCGCCAATATTACCACCAGTAATCCTCAATCCATCTGATACACCAGCACCAATGATATCGACATTAGTACCATCGTAGGTAAACTTAGCCTCAGCTTCAAGAGTATCAGCCGTGTCAGAGCCAGTGATGATTTTGTTGTTTGCATTATTGTTGATTGTGGTAGTCGTTCCAATAGTTGATGAACTAACAGCTTGTGGTACACCATTAGCATCACCTACCCAAATATAGTCCTGTTGAAGATTTGGAAGTTGATTTTCTACTCCAAGATTTTGAATAAGACCTGAAATAGTACCATTACCTGAAGGTACGCTTCTATTGAATACAACTCCTAAAAATTGTACAATTGATGTACCTGTTGGTTTGTTAGGTGAAAATCCACCATTATTAGCTAAATAAACCTCAGTGCCAGGAGGATAAAGAGAAGTATCAGGTATTAATACGTTATTAATAAATCCAGATGATACTCCTTTTCCTGATTGGCCTGGTGATAGATCTTGCCAGTTAATTAAATGAGCAGCTAAACCTGAAGCAGCATCAGCATAAATTACTTCAACTTCATTACCAGTAGCACCGGTAATATGTAAGGCTCTACCTTTAAGTAGTGTACCTGCTGTTACGTTTTTAATATCTTCTAACTGGGTTCTTTGTCTTAATACTTCAAAGTTAATTTGACCTGTACCAGTATCTGGAGTAATTGTTAATAAATCAAGGTCTGTTGATTGTAATACAACAGCTCCTGTTTCTCCATTAACTGAATCTACGGCAGCTCCACCAGTACCTGAAGCATTAATAGTAATTATTTGACCACTTTGGTTAAGAGTAACATTATTACCTGCAGCAAATTCAACAACACTAATAATATTAGGTTGACCTGTAGTCTTAACTCCTGTCACATTACCAATACCTGAAACTAAATCTTGAATATCACCAGTATTAGTATTAATCAATCCTAAATTACTGGTAGCTAAAGTTAAAGCAGCATTGGCCGTTGTAGTGTTTTGAGCTATTAAATCTGTTAAAGTTGTTGAAACTGCAATTGTAATTTGGCCTGTTGTAGTATTAGGTGTAATTGTTATTTCATTACCTTCTACTAAATCTACAACTCCATCAATACCATCGATACTAATAACACTACCAACACCTGCAGTAATATTATCAATTTGGGTCTGTAAGTTAGCATCACCAGCGATACGAGCAGTTTCTTCGTTACCAATTTGAGTATCCACATATAACTTGGTCGTTGCATGTGAATTTTGGGTTGGTGCCTGGACATTTACTACCGCGGTAAAGGTTACAACACCCGTACTAATTTGAACAGGTAGATCAGTACCCTGACCATCACTCAGGACCTTTAAGCTACCACTAATTGGTTGATTGTCCCCAAACTTAATTAAAGCTGGGTACGTTTGATTTATTTGTTCATTAAATAATGTAAGTCCCATAATTATAAGTGTTTTGGATAATCATATCCATTTTTTCTATTAATACTAGTAACAGGTGTAAAAATACCACTAGTTGAGTTTTTAGTTGCACTTGGCATCATTCCGTCAGTTCCAGGATTAAGGTAATCAGGGAAATCATTAGAGAAGTCACACAAATACTCACGAAGGCGAGACTCATAAAATTCAGCAGTGTCTCTAACAGCTTGTCGTAAGAATTTAAGCTGTTCCAAATCAACCGCATTTGATTCTTCGCTAGTGGGATTAAGGACTGCTTTATTTTGAACTCTATAATTGATATGAGGTAACGCATAATATAAAGCATAATTAGCAAGAGTTGGTGCAATGTATTCATCTAGCAATTCATCTTCTGCGGCCGTTAAATCGTCTGCTACGATAGAGTCCTTTAGGTTGTTATAAAATTTGGTGCCGAGAATATCTTGAATCTTTAAATCTTGTGCTTGGGTAACAAAAGGCATCAAGTCATCTGGCTCCACATTTTCATGAATTGAGGTCAGCTTCTTAAGCCGATTCTCACTTATCATCAATACGTATGCCATTATTGTACTGTTTGTGTATTATTAAAATCCATAGTTGATGGTATTGTTTGTACCACCAATTGCTCTGATGGGAACATAGAGTTCACAATCTTTTGAAAGGACTTATTCAGGCCCTTCTGGATTGGCTCTATCACTGTAGAAAGGAAGTGGGTGTATGCAACTTCAATTTCATCTGAGTTGCTGCCTAGGCCTGTCCCTGTGTCCCTAATACCAACCAATAAAGGACTGGTAATTCTATGAGCAGTTAGGATCCTTGAGGTTATTCTCTGTTCTAAGATAATATAATAATCATCATTGGCTGCTTCGATGGTTTGAATCTGTGGGGCCAATTCAGGACCTTCAGAAAAAGTTAACATTAATCGACCAGCGTTATCTTCTCCAGAATAACTGGCCATAATATCACGAAAAAGCTGACGTTTTTCAGCATCTGTAGGCTCACCGTTAGGCATGTTGATAAACAAACTGGGTGATAAGCCGTTGCTAATGTTAGCATTATGAAAGCGACTAATTCTTGCATCTAATTCAATATCATTGATTGCTCCAATATAGTTGGCCATTGGGTATAACTCAGAACCTGGATTATAATCATAATGATAAAAGATTTGACTAGCGTTATCTCCACGATTATCAGTAGTTGAGAACGCTCTATAACTAATTGGCTTATACTTACGAGTATTATTCCAGTTACTAGAATACCAATATTCATTTACAACATCCTGGTCATCCATCTTGCCACTTCTAACATTAGCTAATGGAATATGATAGATTTCAGAGATAGAATCACCAGCCCTATTCCAAATCACATTCAGGCAATATCCATTGAACATAACCATATCATATGCGATTCTTTTGTATACGTCATTAAAGGTCTGACCTTTAGAGTTTACTGGACGATCTCCAATCTCTCTTAAACCTTCACCAAAAGTTGCATCAATCTTAGATTCAATAGCAGTTGAGTGAATGGCCGATGTTTGTGCCAGTTCTATAAGTTTTTGAGGATACATGTTATCCTCTCCAAATGAAACCCAGTCCTTACCTCTAACTTCTTTAAAGACCGGTAGGTCCATTGCTTCAAAGCTAAAGATCTTAACTTGGTTTAGTGTTTTATTATCTTCCATTATGATTGATAGAATACGTAATTTTCGTTATCGTCATTATCTGAGATAAACGTCTTAGGTACGCCTAAATTATTTAATGAGTTACTACATTTAACTAAATAGTTATTAAACTGATACCAGCTATTATTATCATAATATTCTAAAATCAATTCATAGTAACCCTCAACTGATTGGTTTGTAAAATCATCAGGATTATCAAATGTAATTATAAACCACTCACTATATTGATTAATAGTATAAGGTACCAACTTAAACAAAAATCTATTAGAGTACAAACTTTTTAAAGACAGCCTCAGGCCTCCATTTGCAGGCATTCTGCCATTAATTGGCAATGAAATTCTATTTAAACCAAGGTTCATTAACATGTACTTGTAGTGTTTTTACATAATTAAATATAAATCCTTGAAAAGTTGTAAGACAAAAAAAGGGCCATAAGGCCCTCTTTTTATATTAGACTTGATTTGATTACTCAGTAATACCAGTTACAGACCAACGAGTAGAACCCGAAGTACCTGTAAGCTCGAAGCTAAGACCACTCAAATCAGTATAAGCAGTACCTGTTTGGTTGGAACCAGTTGTAAGTACACAACCTTTATCATTTCCAATCAACCAGTAATTGTTATTATTATCTCTAACAATAGCCATCAACCTCTTAGAGGTAGCCATGGCCTTTAGAGTTTCCAAGTTGGTAGCACTTGAACCGTTTGCAACAGCTGAAACAACACAAGAAAAGAATACAGTACCAGCAGCAGCTGAAGGGGTTGCAGTATCCACAATTGAACCGACCTCTTTGGCCAATTCAATTTCTGTGAAACCTGTTAGGTCTGCAACAAGGGCAGTCCCATCCACATCAATTGCAGTAATAGCAACTGCACCATTTGTATCAGATGCCGCGATAACAGAGTCTCCGATCTCTTTTACGAAAATCTTAGAGATACCACCAATGTCCGGTGCGCAATCAAGCGCGATGTTAGTTAATGTTCCGCAAGGCATGATTAATGGTATTTATTTTTATTGTTCGTCAACTGCAACACACAATCCTGGTTCAACGATTGCAACGCCTACAGCCCACTTCATAGAAGCACGAACTTCATCGTTGTCCTGTGAGTACCATACACGGAACTCATCAAAATCAGAAGTTAAGTCTGTACCCATGATGATGTTAGCACCTGAAGTTAAAAGCTTAAAGTTATCAGTAGCAGCAATACCAGCAGAAGGAACAACACGGACGTTAGTAGATGGGATGAATACCTCATTTACGTTACCAGTGTAGTTGTACAAGTTTGCTTTTACCATAGCACCTAAAAGAGCTTTGTAAGCAGCAACGCTAACAATCAAGATATTGTCATCACGTAATGCAATCTCAGCAGGTGCAGATTGGAATACAGCAAGAGCAGCGTCCAATGCGTTGATTTCACCAGCACCAGCAGTACCAGCAACCCACTTACCTTGGTCAATACCAGTCATAGTAGTTGCAGTTACAGCAGCTGCGGCCTGAGCCTTCAAACCACCGTAAGTTACACCACCAAGAGTATCACCGAGAATCATGAAAATCTCGTTGTAGTTACTAACCTTCTGAGTGAAGTAGTTAGCAGCAACAGCTTCGAATGGAAGGGCCTCCTCACCATTGTAAGCACCAGCAGAAAGCTGCTGAGACATAAAAGTGTCACGGAGAGTGTTAACACAGTAAGCTCTCTGCAACTTTGGGTGTGCAAGCTTCATGTTAACCTGAGAGATAGTAGTAGTACCATTATCAGACCATCCGCAGTAAGTAGCAGAACCATCATTCTTCAAAGCAAAGTCATCAGCCATCAACGGAATGTCGACAGAGTTACCTTGCAATCCAGCACGTACATTTACGTATTGTGCCAAGTTAGTTTCGAGTACCGCCTTCGACAATAGTTCGAAAGCATTCTCTTCTACATAGCCAGTAAGGCCAGTAAGAGTCAAAGTAGTAGCCATTTTAAAATATTAATTTATTTGGTTTTACGAATATTCAAAAGCGCTTCGTAACGCTTGTCTTGTCTTTCACCGTGATTTTTAATAACCTCAGTAGACATAGTTAAATTGTTTGTAATACGGTCAGCAGCTGGTTCGTTACGGAACTTATTAAAGTCCTGATCAAGGGCCTGGAAATTAGCCTCAATCTTTTCTAACTTCTCCAATAATGGCTTAACCATATTAGTAATTTCAGAGATCAATTCATCAGAGTATTCAGTCTCTTCTGGTTCAGCGACCAGGACTTCAGACTCATCAGACATCTCTTGTTCTTCGGCTTGCACGGCCTCTTCAATGGCTGTGATTACGCCTTCTGCATTTACAGTGATTAACAAACCGTCTTGAGTTTCGTGAATGCCTTCTGGCGCTGGAATCTCTCCGTCTTCAGTTACGACGAAAAGGGCTTTGCCTTCAGCAGGTTCACCTTCAACTCTTACAACGGTCCCATCAGCCAATGTAAGTTCAGCAAGTTCAACAGTTTCCGTAACAACTGGGGATTCCATTCCCAGCATAACACGGATCTTTGCAAGTGCTTCGTTAGCTTTCATGTTATAATAGTAATTTTAGTTTACAAGTTTAGATATAATTATCACGTTTTGTGACATTATTCCTTATCTTTGGGTTTTTTCAATATGTTTTTGATATTTAAAATCAACGCCGTTACTAAAACTAATGTCGTGATCAGGATTTGAATATCAGCTAAGAAGGCCAAGAAGCCTCCAACTGTAAAAACATTTGCTATTTCTTCACTCTTCATCGACATTGTTCAAAATATCTTTGATTTTTTTTAGTAAGGCCTCATTACTGGCATTTTCATTGATCTTTTGAATAAATGGACCGTCCAATGAAAAGCCTTTAAGCTCTCTTCTTTTAATTTTATCCCAAGTATCATCATCATTGATCTTATAAGAGACCATCCAAGTGCCTTCAGGCACTCTGAATCCGTAAGAGTATGATTTATCATGCAAACGTGATTCAGTGATCCAGGACTCAACCAGAGTGTTTGTAGTGACCACCATTTTATTATGCATAATATCAGTATTATGTTGGTTATTGACCTTTAAAAACTTTTCGGCCATCTTACGTATAGTTTTCTTGGAAAAGTAAACATAATAAGGGTCTCCAGCATGATCTACTCGAATTATCATCTTATTTGGGATCATCAGGGGTCCTGTACATATTCTTTGTTCATCATCAAGTCTAAATTGATAATGATCTCGCATTTCTTCAATTTCTTTGAGTTTACTGATGGCCCAATTGATACCAGCTGAGCCTCCCCAAGCATCCCACATAAGACCTCCACAACCTTCTGAGTAAGGCACATCCTTATGTTGCTCATGACGTTTAAAAGAGGCCATTCGGGCAATTGTATCCCTGGAAATGTTTTCGCCATTAGCTAACTGATTGGCTCTAGCCTTGCCAACTCCTGTACCACAGTCACCCCATCCATTTTCTTCGGCCCACTCTAAAGCTCGACGTGCATTATTACGTGCAGCTTCTGGATAATCGTTATAGGACTGAAATTTATAATCAAAGTTTTCATAGTAACTATTACATACTGCAAATCTTTGATCTTGGTCTGGATATTCACTGACCATCTTTGAATCACCCATACAACGGTCCAAGAAGGTGTCCTGATCTTCACCTGGACGTGGGTCTATGAACTCCTGTTGGCTGAAGTACATAAAATCTACACCAATTGCGGGCTCATCAACTAGACTCACTGTATTAACCCCAAGGTCATCGAACAACTCATCGTCGTCCCATTCGTCGAGATCAATCGCTAGTTCAACGATTCTGTTTATCTTATTACTCATAATCTTGATAGGTTTTGTATTTGTTGAGTGGCTTGTAGTCCGTTTTCAACGTCTGAAGCCAATACGTATGCCTGAAGGGGTTGAGGTTGTTGATCCTGTTGGCCTTGAGCCCCTGGAGTCAAGGTCTGGCCTGCATTTTGGTCAAAAAAGTAATTAATAGAACCTCCAGCATTAGGAACATTACTATTAACTGGGGCTGGACCTCCACCACCATCAAAAGTTTGCTTTTTAATTGCAAGTATCTGAGCTAAACCAGTAGCTGCAGCGATACCGGCCTCAACAAACTGTGCACCAGTCGCTAATTTAATTGGATTACCACCAGCAGTAAGAGCAGCTGTAACAGCTTGTGCAGTTTGGATAGTTGCCAGACCAATTTGAAGCTTTTTATTACGCTCAAAGGCCTTCTTTTGTTCTTCTTCTGATGCTCCAGCTGTAGCTTCATTAAGAGCTATAATTGCTGAAACAGCGCCAGAGGCCAAATCTAACCTTTTATTCCAAGATTGTTGTGTAATTTGTACTGATCTTTCAGCTTGTTCAGAATCAAGATCAGATAATTTATTATTTAAGTCTTGACGGGCGGCCTTTGCTAATTGATTATAAGTTTCTTGAGTTATTTCACCAGCTTCTAATTGTTTGTTTAATTCTACAATTCTATCACTGGTTTCTAATCTGGCCTGATCCTGTAAGGTCTTAAAGTATAACTTATTAGCTTCAAGTCTTTGATTTAAGCTATTAAACTCATAATCTGCTGCTTGTTGAGTATAAAAGGCCAATCTTTCATAATATTCAACTAAATCTTGATCTTTAAGAGCATCTATTAACTCTTGTTGTGCACTATTAAAATTATTTTGAGCAACTTCGGCCCTTTCAATTGATAATTCAAGATTTTTATAAGCTTCTGCTCTATCTTCAACGGCCTGTTCAATCTCTTCTTCACTAGCTCCGATATCTCTTAAGTATCTAACATAGCTTTCAGCATTTTGGGCCCTTAAAAAAGCCAGTTGGGCCTCACGACGTGTAGATTCTAAGACTGATTGACCTCTGATTTCTTGAATTTCTTGTTCTTTCTCTAAGGCTTCTATCTGCTTTTGTAACGATTCATCAAACTCTTTGGTTCCAAGGCCAATAAAATTCAAGACCTTTTCCCAATTGGCTACTAAAGCTGCAAGACCTGCAATTGCTAAACCAATACCAGCTCCCTTTAAGACAGTACTAAATGTTCTGGTACTAACAGTGGCGGCCTTAGTGGCGGTATCTTGGGCCTTAATCGCAGTAGTATTTGCATTTGTAGTTGCTGTATAGGTTCTCATAAAGTTTCTGACATCTGTAACACCGTCCGCCAATCTTGAAAGACCATCAGCAAATGCAATTGCTTTGGCCGAACCATCTTCAATAGCTTCAAGCCATGCAGGCTGTGCGCCTAATAGTCCTAATCCACCAACCAGGACTTCAACACTACCTCCGAGAATATCAACAGCACCTTTTAAGGCTTCAACTCTACCTGATGATGTATCAATTGATTCATTAAAGTTACTGGTTGAACTTGCCAAACCCTCAGTCTCAGAATCAACCTGACCTAAAGCACTTTTTAGCTCATCAAGATTTCTGATGTATCCATCAAGGCCTTCAACCTTAAAGGCTATATTAATTTGTTGGTTATTCATTAATCATAAATATAATTTTAACAAATTGTGTTAATCTGTCCACAAGGCCGTTGTAGTATTCCACAATTCTGCAAATTCATTCCAGATATTGAAGTCAATCGGCGGGATGAAGTCATCAGTGTTAACTTGATAGTTATTTAGAGTAATCAGGTCCACTTTAACACGATGTTTACGATCTAATGGAGCATCATAGATCTTTTCAACATAATAATACTCACCTTTAACAAAGATTACATCACTATATTTAAAGTTTAGTAGGTCCTCTTGGTCTAAAATAAAGTAAGCTGTGACCCTACGAGTCCACTTATCATACACTAATTCAACATATTGATTCCAAAAGCGGGTATAAAGATCAACACCTGAACCATTAATCCATACATCTTCTTGGTCATAACCATTCTCAGTTTGAAAGTTTAAGTTATAACTGCCAGGTTGTGGGGTCCAATCACTATAATATGAGACTAATGGGACCTTGGTCTGTGAGTTACCTTCAAAATACCAAGTACCAGAGTCTATAAGACCGTTATAGTATAAGATTCTG
>Ga0208767_1001191_pt1 | contig 20746 bp, 19 predicted proteins | sample VirMetDEL_Mar_21_FD_184514 | JGI IMG/M metagenome (GOLD analysis project Ga0208767, IMG submission 184514) | Aqueous microbial communities from the Delaware River and Bay under freshwater to marine salinity gradient to study organic matter... | ecosystem: Environmental > Aquatic > Marine >... | reverse complement strand
GCCTGCTACAAGAGTCCAACCGCTTAACCACTGCGGGCTCCCCACGGTGTGTTTTGTTACAAGTGCTGAATTCTCTTCGATTGTACAGCTTGCACCTCTTAAAAAGATATTATATCCTTCTGTTACTGTTGGACTACCACCCCAGCCCCCTAGCTGTGTAACATATGATAATACGGGAGTTCCTACACTTGATCCTGCGCTTAATTTCTTAGCGTCTCCGCTTGCATCAATACCCACAACATCATCATTAGAGGGTGAACTTATTAAACTAGATAATCCTAAATTAATATTTGCATCTGTTGAGCTTTTTACATTATTCACAGAGTTTAACAAATGAGACATGATTACACCTTTCGAATCATTAATGTGCTAAACTCTGATGGAGTATTTCCTTGGTTTGATACTGTATTAACTCCAGATGAGACACTGTTGTGAATAATCACTGTTGTATCTGTTGTTAATTCAAAATATCCTAATGCTGTAGATGCTGCGTTGTCGATAGTTGTTCTATCTTCTCCAATATATGCTCTTGATGTATACTCGATAGTTCCTGCTGTATTAGTCAACCCAAAATTAAAATATCCACTTGAACTAAACTCAACTCGATAAGTGATCATTGCTTGATAATTCCCCGCGGGTAATGTGATAGAAGTCACCCAATCCGTGGCTAGATATTTTGTGATGGTTGCTCCAAAGGTGTTAACGATTGATGCAGATGGAGCATATAAATAAACTGCTCCACTCATCGAAGAAGCTCCACTATTACTATATGCGTCTGCATCACCCTGCCCTAGAACAAGTAATCCCGAACCTAAAGATAATGTTTGATTCTGCCACTCACTAGCACTAGTGCTATATTGTAAAACTTGATTATCTGCAGGTGTACTAATATTAACGTCAGACATATCAGAGACATTAACTGAAATATTACCGCTTGAATCTGGGTTCTGATTTGCTACCGTTATTTTATTATGACTCATTATACAATCTCCCACCCTGTGCTACCATTGTCTACAAGAGTAATGGATTGATTAGCTACACTTAAAGTAGTAGTCCCATTAGTGGTAGTGTCTAGCGTCTCGCCTGTTTGCACAGCTACAATAACAGAGTGTGTAGCATCTAAAAGCTTTACTCTAATCTCACTGCCTCCACTGGATGCTGCGGGTAATGTCATAGTAATATTACCACTTGCGCCACTTGTGTTAACTGCATAGTGATAGCTAAGCACTGCATTAAATGAAGCCGCCCCTTGCGTGCCATCATAAGTAAAGCCACCGCCCCCGCCCCCGCTAGCCGCTTGCGCTTCCCATCTATTATTGGCATGTACATAAGTTAATACTTGACCATCTATAGGGGCACCCGCAGTATAAGACACATCACTTAAGTCATTAGCAGTAGCTAGTGCTATACGTGCGTCTACTCTTGCATTAGTGTGATATAAGTTACTACCCTCTGTTAAATCTGTAGTAGTCTTAGTGCCTAGCTGGGTGTCAAATCTCGCATTAGTATAGTATAGATTAGATGCTTCACTTACATTATCAGTAGTCAGATCTTGATTAAATGAGCTCAGATTAACGCTTGATAATGCAGTACTCACAGCTTGATTAGAGCCATTACCTAAAAAGATTTTATTACTATCTAAGTTAGGGGTAGCCGCTGTGCGACCTGCACCACCTACTTTATAAATGCCACTATTACCCGTGCCATCCACTTTAATGATTTTAGCAATATTCTGTATTAAGTTACTTTCACCTGTAGGCGCTGAGTTAGTGAGCGCGCCCGCAGTGGTTTCACTTACGTATAGCGTATCACCTAAGCTAAATGATCCCGTGTTAATGCCATCTAAATTACCTAATGTGACTATTTGCACATCTGCATTTAGTGAGGCACTAGCATAGCATAAGCCAAAAGCGGGCATAGTGCTTGCGCTATTAGCTTGCGCTTTAAGTACAGTGGGCACGCCACCACTAACACCGCTAATATAGACTACATCACCTTTAGATAGTGCCACACCTGCTTTAGCTTTGAATCTAACAGCCCCATTTAGATCACTATAAGATGTAATAAATCTATTAGTCTCATCACCTATAGTGCGGGTCAATACACCATCTGCTAAGAGGTCACCCCCTAAAGTTATCTGAGCTGTACTAATATTAGTGGTAGTAGTAGCGCCCTGGTCTGTCACTTGCTGTAGTGTACCCACTGCGCCCGCAGCTTCCGCCGCAGCTTCCCAGTTTCCACTTGTGTTATTATACTTTAGTACATAGCCATCAATGGGCGCACCCGCTGTGTAGCTTACATCACTTAAATCATTAGCAGTGGCCGCAGCTATACGCGCATCTACTCTAGCATTAGTGTGATATAAGTTAGACCCCTCTGCTAAATCTGTAGTAGTCTTAGTGCCTAGCTGTGTATCAAATCTCGCATCTGTATAAAATAAATTAGTAGAGCCCTCTGTTAAATCATCACTATCCTTAGTATTAAACTCAGAAGTAAAACGCGCAGACGTGAAGTATTGATTAGTGGAGCCCTCTGCTATATTGTCACTATCTAATACTACTACGCCAGTTTGGGAATTCACACTAGCTACCGCATCCGTATTATCAATCACATCAAACATAGCACTAGTGATGGGGCTAGACGCATTTTGACTAAACACTATATGATCACCTACATTAAGCTGTACGCCTGCTAGTGTTCCTTCTACATCTACAATATAGAAATCACCTTTTAAAGATGAGGTCAAGTTAGGGCTCTGCGTGGTTGCATTATATGGCCCCTTATAGACTAAGCCCCCTGTAGGTGCTGAGCCCCCGCCAGTTTTAAACGTATCAAATTTAATAGCCATCTATGCACCCCTATCTATTAAAGCCACAGTATAAAACTACAATATCTGAGCCCGCCGCTTTTTTATAAGCTATGCTTGTGACATTAGAGTTAGCTAGTGCTTGACTATCTACATTAAAAGTAGATAGCACAGGGATAACCCCGCCACTATTAGCCGTGCTATCACCTGCCCCTGATGCGGCACGTAGCTTAATAAATGTTTTAGCTGTTGTGTTGTCACTAGCTACACCTACAAAAGCGAACTTTAAGCCAGCGTCTAGCTGTGTGCCTGTGGTAGTATCGTAAAAGTTATCACTTGCCAAGCTATGCCAATCAGTATCTGCTTGTGATGTTGCATCATAAGTAGCGAACACTTGACCCGCAGACGCGGGGTTACTAACTAGATATTTATTACCCATCTTCTTTTACTCCTGTTTTCTTTTTAGCGGATACGTTAGCACCCGCATAGACTAGATAGAGCGTATCAATAAGCCCTAAGATCTCAGTATTAGCTTTATTAAATATAGCAAGCATAACACTCGCTAGCAATGTTAGCACAAACATAGCAGACTTACGCCCACCTAATGACTTAATTAAACTACTCATCATAATCCTCTGAAGCTAATCTATAAATGTGAGCAACGTCTTTAATATTACGAGTGCGCTTAGATACGCCCTCTCTATATTGACCGTCTGGGCCATAGCCCTTAGCGTTACCCTCTACAGTTTCAAAAAAGCCCTCTTTATCAGGTGGGCTAAGTGCTATTGTAATATGATTACCATAAGTGGGGCCTCTCTCATCTGATGTAAATACTACTACTATATCACCTGTGTACATGTCTTTTACTTTGCGGGTAGTATTACCCCAGGCGTTATACATTCTATAACAAGATGGGAATATCTTATGGCGTATGTTATAGCGTGCTGAGTTATAACAAAATGCAGCGAAAGCACCGCACCAGGCAAACTGCCCATTACGTGTATAGTCTTTTTCCCAATCCCACCCAATACCCTCTACACTTTTAATATATGTGTTAATGCGTGAGCTGTCACCGCCTAAGCCCGGCTCTGTGACATTTAAATTAAATTCATTATTAGCACGTGTAAGCACATCATCTACTTTATCATTAAATGTAGCTACATGATCGAAGTCTTTAATGATAAAATCACGGGGCTCTAGATCAATTCTTAATTGATTGATAGCGCGTTTAGATCTTCTCAATTCATCACTCACATTATTTAGACGTTCTATGATTTGTGCTTTAGTAAGATGTTTCATTTAGTTATACTCCTGAGCTTCATCTGATGTGCCAAGTATACCATTATCCGCTAGATACGCATCTACTTTATGTGTGTCACTCGCAGATGTATAAACAGTGGGCTCTAGTGTGCCTAGTGTGCTTACGCCATGGGCCGCTGTAAATGTTACGAGTGACCCCGTTATACTTTGAATAGTTAAGCCTGTGATAGCGCCATCTTCATTACCATAGGGCAAGAAGTCGACTACATCCCCTACATCAAAAAAGCTAAGATCATCATCACTAAATGTATTACTAGAGACTGTTAATGCTGTGGTGGATGTAATAAAAGTTACTTTTAATGTGCTATTCCAGTTCACCGCGCTTATCCCACTTTTCACAATCTCTAAGCTACATCCCTCTGACATGAGCTCTTGATTGATACTCTTTATCATACCGATTTCATCAGTTATGCCGTAGCTATCAGATAAGCCTTTTAAGTGTGGTGAGCTACACTTAACATATGTACCTACATCTAAGTAAATGGATTTACCTGTGCCCACATCTCCCGCCCATAATCGAAGAGGATCACTTAATATATTAAACATGCGGGCAGCTATGGGGAGAAAGTAATTATAAGCATCCCCCGCACCTGCGCCCACTTCGTCAGTATTTACTCCGTAAAGCTCTAGGCTTATCTTGCTTTTCTCCCCCCCGTATCTATTGATAGCTTCTTGATTATTATAAATCACATTATCTCTAAATTCGTTTGTGTCGTTATCCCATCCATATTTAATATCTATCTGTGTGACAATATCCTCATAGATAGACCATGTGGGAACAGGATCACTAAGCCAATCACCCGCATCAATCGTAGCACTCACAAACCTATCATTCTCAGAAGCAAGGGGCTGTAGCGTGATCTTAGGGACGCCCCCCGCTGTGCGTTTCATTGTAACAATACAAGCAATAGATTTAAGTAAGCTATTCATAAAGTCACGTGGGTTAAAGTCATCTACTGAAAAGTTACTATTTAAAGCAGCTACTGTGCTAGTGCCATTCTGTATAAACGAGTTTACATCAATATTATCTTGATGAATACTAAGCCCCACGCCTAGCTTATCATATGTACCATTATTCCCACCGCCCCCACTTTGTAAAATCATGAGCATTAACTCACCTGGTGTAACTTCATATGCAAGCACTCCCCTAGTTACTTGTGTCCTATCTTCCCCTTGCCAGTCTCCAAAGTGACCATTATTTACATTATATGATGAGCGTCTTAAGTGCACTAGATAACCTACAACACTCCCCCCATAACTTACAGTTTCCTCATGTGTAGCTTCATAAACTAATGCTTTTGTGCGCTTTTCAAAGTAATCATAAGTTTGTACTTGTATGCCATAGTATGTGTTAGCAGTGGCAGACGTGGGTAAGCCTAGTGAGCTTTCAAGTAGTATACTATATTCGTTAGCTTGATGATAAGCCCGCGCTATATTAACATCTATCTCTATACTTTCACTGCGTCTATTAGCTAGCTCTATAGTGCGCACTTTACGAGATGAGCCCGCAAAGTTAGGCTTAGTGCCGTCATTCCAATAGTCAAGCGGATAGAATAATCTACGCTCATTACTGAGTGGGCTAGTGTCTTCCAAGTCATCACTAGGCCAGTACGCATACTTAAAGTTACGGCTATTTCTGTACCAGTATGAGCTATACCATAAGTGCACTTTGCCGTTATGCCCTGGGGAGTGCCCCCGCTGATCTGACAAGGGCGTAGCTCTAAGTGATGTATTTGCTAAACTGCCATTGAAGCTAAGCGCATGATTTACGCCATCTGTGCCCGTGTGTAATGTAGTAGACACTTGACTAGATAGCGCACTGTTTAAAGCATCTGGCCATAGCTTAAGCTCATTGGTGCCCACTGTTACGCGCTTAATTTCCCCTCGCTTAGGTATTACGCCATATCCCCTAGCAGTGCCACTAAAGTATGTAGTAATAGTGGCTTGACTAGCTGAGCCTGGAATACTGTGATCTATTGTAATTACAGGGGTACCACTTACTACACTAAATGAAGTGGGAAAAGTCGTATAGCCTATGGCACCAATTAGTAGTAGGGGGTAACGTGGATGGGGATTACTAAAGCCTTGACCTTTAGGCCTATTGATATCAAAGATAGCTTGTAAGTAGTACTCTGGCGCATCCACTTCTATAGTTGTCTGAGTACCGCTAATTACTGTCGCATTACTCAGTAGCATAAAGTAATCATTACCCCATGCGCTGCCGTATTCTAAAACATTAGAGCGACTGTGATAATAATGATATCCTTGTAATAAATACGAGATACCTTTTTTATTATCTGCTAACTCACCATCTATAAGACTTACAAGAGGCAAGATACTTAAGGCCACCGCGTCACCGTCTTCTATGCTAGGTGAAGACTCTATAAACCCATTGATAATACATTCATAGTCTGAAACATTACCGCTGGCGTCTTGATATGCTATAAACAGCTTACACCTGCGCCCCCTGAATATAGTTATCTCTGTGGATAAGATAGGCACGCTAGACCCTTGCAAGCTAATAGCGTGATATTGATACTCACTATCTCCCACGGCTCGCTGATCTACTGTAACCGTGCTAGATGTAAATGCACTAGCTCTAAATGTCTCACTCCCTATATGTACTAAGCTAGGGGTGGATAATGATGATAAGTCTTTATCTATATCTATTGTTTGAGGTAGCGCATCAAAATTAAGCACCTCCTCTAAATTACATTGCGTCACACTACTAGATCTTTTACCCACGCGCCCAAAGATAATACCTGGATCACTAGCTGAGCCATCTTTTAAAATAGATAACTCTATAGATAGAGGCGAGTAACTAGCTAAGCCTCCGCTAGGATCTATCGAGCTATTAAAAGATCCTACGCTTATAATTCCCTGCACATCTGTATATGCTATACCCGTGGCTATATTTGCATCTAAGTTAGTATTAGTGGGCGGGTTTATGCTGTGGTAGCGATATGGCAAGCCTGCCACTTGTAAGCAAAAGACGCGGCGGCCTAAATCATTAGTTATCATGCTTGTACCTCAGGCTCATAAATATCTAGTATCGTCACATGCCTAATTTTACAGTCTTCTGTATTAATATTGACAGCTACCACTTCCCCCCGCACATCATACCCCCCCGCAGTGAGGGGTAAATACAGTGGGCGCGGTGCATCAAAACTAGTACTAGTAGGAGCTGTGGGGGGTATGTTAATACCACTCTCTACTAGATGCACATATGTACTCACCCCCGCCCCTACTTCTGAGCTTTGTAACAATACTGAATTAGAGCTATCTAATCTTATACCGTAGTCTGCGGTGGCTACTTCTGTATATCCACTGCCACTATCATTAAGCGCCTTTACATCTATCTCTATTACAGGTGAGTATAAGTTACTAGACGGCTCTTGGTCACTTGTACCGCTTTCATATGCAATTATTACACATAGCCAGGTACTTAATGGAGTGCTTGCATAAAACAATTTGTGACTCTCAGTATAGCCCTTGTTAATGCCCCCTACACTAGATGATATTAGTACACCTGGATTAGGCACTGTACCAAAGTTTAAATAAGTACTTCTCATAATGGGGTAGTTAGCCATGCCTAAGAATTTAACATGCGTTAATTGTGATAAAGCCGCACACATACTAGATACTGATGAGCCTAAAAGCACCGCGCCATTATTACATGCTAGCTTGCTAGGCAGTGGATTATAAGAAGTTTGTATTAACATTAGACCCCCATGACAGTTAAGCCAATAATAAAGCCCCACGTATCACTAGAGGGCGTGGGATATCTCGCACTAGGTAAATTAGCTAAGCCTGCGAGTGTATTAAAATTATTATTAGTGTTATCTAGCATAGCAGTATAGTAAGATAAGTTAGTATCTCCCATGGTAGATAGTGCACTATAGTCTAGCTCTAGTGTGTATGTGTCCCATGTGGTAGTGCCGCCTGTGCCTGTGGCTAAATCTATATTGTTACCAAAGAAATCAAAGCTTTTAGCTACTGTAGATCTGATATATCTAAAGTGTAGCTCTAGCTTTCGAGTAGTTATATTATCCCACCCCCCGCTTATGAGCACTTGACTAATTAAACTATCAATATGACCCACGCTTAAAAAGACCTCAGGCGCGGCCCCATCTGCGGGATTAGTAAATATGGATGATGAGCTATTATAAACAGGAGACCATGCAAGATAAGATTTTAATCTTTGCCTTGTGAGCTCTATATTATCTATCACTTGATGTGCAAATCTAGACGTAAGGGCTTGATTGTGCCCAGTGCGTGTGGTGCCCTTGCCATAAAATATTGAGTCAGAATCATATTGATATAGTGATCCTGTGGACAGTGGAGAGTTTAAGGGCTTCCATCTCGCCATGATACTTTTAATTTCCACTTCTGAGCTACTAGCACTATCAGCTTGTACTTCACACGTAAGAGTAGCATAGTAAACTTGTGAAGTGCTAGGGCTGGGCATAGTGATAGTAAGATCATCATTAGCTATGCCGTTGCTAGAGTTAGGCAAGTTAATAGTTACGTTAGCCGTGCCCCCATCCACATCTAAAGTAAATCTTATATTAGATGCCAGCGGTGACGCTGTGCCATGTATTTTATAGTTAACTACTATCTCTAGTGTACTATGTTGTAAAGATGCTAAAGGAATGCGCCATTCACACATTTCAGTAAATGAGCCGCTATCTTGTATAAATGTAATATCACTATAAGATTGACTTATCACATTATGACAAGCACCCACTGCAAAGCTATAGTTATTAGCATTAGCGATTCTTTGTGGTGTTTGATATTCAATCTTACGCCCCGCTACTACAGATGATGGATCAGCAAGTAAAGTACTTGTATTATAACTATTACTCATAAGTGCGCTATCCTCATTCTCACAGGCACACGGCGGCGCAGATTAGAGGGATAAGATAAATCATAATCTTTAGTTAATAAACTCCCTCTAATTCTGCCCTCATATCCATTACGCGAGCTAGTGAATACTAAGTCATGGGCGGGCTGATCACTATTAGGATTAGTGCTTGTGTCTTCTGTTATGATAGTGCGCCTTGAATCTCCCCAGACTTGATAGAAATTTACGCGCTCACCCTCGCTAATAAAGTTAATAAATTTATTAGTAAAATGTCTATATAGATCTATCGTATCTAAGCGAGCATCTAAATCATACACTAGATTAGTATAGATATAAGTACCTACATAATTAGACGTATAACTACCGTCTATTTTACGCCTGGCTTGACTCACATTATCTACTGATAAGTGAGATGATTGATAAGGGCGCGTAGGTTTTAGCACGCCTGGGCATGGGTGAGTAGCTGTGATGACTGAGTATAAGTTAATTGTTTCTACAGTCTCAAAACCTGTGAAGCCCAAGCGGGCCTTGAATTCATCATTATTCCATGTGATATCTGGGACTACTACATATGAGCATTTAACGTGCCCATCATTATTTATAAACCATCTGATGTCTGTCCCTGAGTTAGCTAGTATGTCCTCAGCTTCTAAGCATTCTATACTATCATCTATATCACCGTTCCCCCGCGCTCTACATGCTACTATTAAATCCTGTGCGCCTCCTGCAAAATTCCATGTAAAAGTATTAGCACCCCCGCCCACTTCTTCTATAATATATGAGAAGCTTACAATCTCACCGCGTAGCCACTCATTGGGCGCGGTGGCCGCATAAGTTAAACGTGGGCTCCCTATTGTAGCGTTACCGCTATATAATACAAAGCTATCACCAATACCTAAAACATCTGTCACACTCGTTAGTGTAGATGATGTGTTAAACTTAATTTTAAAAGCATGACTGCTACTTACTTCTAATTTATCATTAGCATCTATACCGACATGCCACGCGGTGCCAAAGTTAGAAGATGCTAATAGCTGTGATGATAAATCTAAGCCACTTGACATGCCGCGCCCATTTAGAAAACTAATCATATCTTCAAAGATCTTATTAGTAAATAATGTAGCTTTGACTGTATTAGAGCGTGTATAAAAGTCACCGCTAAAAGCTGTAATATCTACTGCACTTAATAGCGCAAAATCTGGAGAGGGAGAGGGATTCATTAAGACCTCCTGCGGGGTGCACCGCGGCGCTGTGTGTTCATTGCTCTAGTTACTCTATCAGCTAGTGCCATCTCTGCGGCTTTACGTGTGTCATAAACTACGGCCCCACTAAAGTTAATATTAAAAACCATGCTACTATTAGTGGCATCTTCACGCTCAGGGGCGCTAGATGTTTGAGGACTACCCATAGGGGAGGACATAGCACCCCCGCCCCCGCCTACACTCGCACCGCCCCCGCCTCCCAATGCCGCCCCCGCTGTGCCCGCGGCTACAGCTGCCGCGGTGAATATACCCGCAGCTTTAAAGTGGGCTGCTGAGAGTGGCGCAGTGATGGGGTTAAGAGCTGTAGCCACCCCGCGTGCCGTCTCCATCAAGGCCTCTACCCCTGCCTGTTGAGCTAATGACATTAAGAGCTGGCCTGTAGCTTCCTTAAATGATTTACCCATCAATATACTATTAACTGCCACTTGCGCCATACCTTTGCCAAGATTACCAAAGAAGTCCTCTATTTTTTGCGCAGATTTAGCAGCTTCATTAGCTACTAAATTATTTCTCTCTACGCCATAGCGCCTAGTGAGCTCTGTTACTTGTAACTGATTATCTCTAGCTAGCTCAATTTGCTTCTCATACTTTAATCTAAGTAATTCATTCTCACGCTCAAAACTATTCTCTATTTGCTGTGCATTAAAGATGGCAGTATCATAACTAAAAGCTTGCGCTTGCTTAAATCTTTCTTGCTCAGCTTTTAATACTTCTTGAGCTTCCTTATCTCGTATGGCTTTAAGTGAAGCATTAAATTCTAAGATAGCTATCTTTTGTAAATTCTGATTATCTTTAGCTAGTTGTAATTGTGTAACATACCTATGGGTAGCTAAGTTAATTTGCTTCTGTGTGCTATCCTCTTCCGCTTCTAACTCTAACTGCTTAATGCGTGTTTGCTCAGCAAATAAACGCATAGCCGCGGCTTGATCCCTCTGTGCCTGTGCTTCTCTCTCACGCTGTGCTTTTAACTCATTCTCACGTCTTTTAGCTCGCTCTGCTTGCTCACGCTCAAAAGCTTTTAGTATTAAGTTTGCTTTCTTTCTTTCAGCATCCTCATTGGCTAGTGCTACTTGATCAATTCCTTTAATCTCATCTTCAATAGCTTTATGTTGAAGAGCTAACTTTTTTTGATCCTCTTCATTAGCTTTAGCTTTAATCTTAGCTAGTTGATTGATATTCTCTATTTCTATTTTACGCTTCTCTAAAGCTTCATTAGTTAAGTTATTCTCAGCTTCTTTTAATTGTAATGCTTTTAATATCTCTGCATTTTCTAAGATCTTAGCTTTTAAAAACTCTGCGCTTGTCTCCTCAATCTCTTTATATCTCTTAGCTTGCTCAGCTAAATCTTTAGAAACTTTTTTTTGTATTGGCTCTAGTTTTTTATATTGCTTTCTTACTTCCTCAGTGGCCTTGCGCTCAGCTTCTCTTGCTTTAGTTAATTCTAATATTTGTCCATAGCTTTTTTGTGTAACTTTTGCATTTTCAGCTTCCACCCTTTTAACTTCAAGCTGTGCCTCATGTTGCTTTCTAAAAGCTTGTGTTAGTTTTTCCTCTTGTAACTGTAGTTTCTCTTTAGCAAATTGTGAGCGCATTATACCTAAAGACAATTCTTCTAATTCTTTACCAAGAGGTAAAACGCCTTTTTCACTAAGTGCCTCTAATTTACTTTGTAGATCAGAAGCTGCCGCGGACATTGCGCTAGTATTCTCTTCTGCCTCTTGCGCTGCCCCGCTTATAAGTTTAAATGTTTCGTATAGCGTAAAGCCCGCAGTAACTACCATGCCTATGGGCCCTAGTAATGCTGTAAAGCCCTTGATGCCTGCGCCTGACATATTCCCTATGCCTGTCTTTAATTCTGCAAAGGAATCTACTACACCAAAGACAGACTCCCCTACATTCTCTAATCCCTCCCCTAGTTTCTCATTAGCTACCCCCATGTTAGCTGCTAATGCCTTGCCCGCTGTGCCTATAGAGCCTAGGCCCTCTTTAATATCCTGCGCCCCTTGTAGCTCTACATCTATTTCTATTGTGCCACCTTTAGCCATATTAAGACTCCTGTAAAGCTTGCGCATGTCTTCTATAATTCATTTGTTCATGATTATAGTCTAAAATTTCTATGCTTTCAACTATAGCGCATGTGGGATGGGGGTATAGTTCACTAAATGATAAAAGCTTGTTTTTTATTTTAGAGTAATTGCTTACTATCAAAGCTAGTCTATTCATGTTACTTATAGGGCATGATCTAATTTTAAGATCACTATAAGCTTCACCACTGTTAGGCGCTATTCTATAGCCTGGCATATATAAGCCGTGCTCATCCTCTAGAGCCTGAGGCAGGCCTTTTTTAAACGTGCCCCCACAATTACCCCGCAGGCGCCTAATGCTTGGGCTCTTTTTACACTGCTCACAATCCCAGCCCCTGCTATTACTAAACGGTATCCATATGGCAGAGGCGAGTGCTATTTTCCCACGTCACCTAGTAAGCTCACTCTTTGCAGATGTAGCACTATTTCAGTGATAGTGGTGATACGCATATGCTCTGGCCTAATAGAGTCTATCATGTCCATAGTAGCGGGCTCATCATTTATACTAATAAGTGACTCCCTCACATACTCTATATAAGACTTAGATATATAAGCTTCATAACTAGCTAAAGCTTCTCTCTCATCCTCTGTTAGTGCATGATGCCACCGCGCATGCGCCCGCGTGTCATTAGGAGACTCAGCCCACAGTAACTTCCCTAGCTCACTGCGAGTAAAGGCACCCGCTCTAATCTCTGCGCGTTCTCTATCCTGTGGCCCTAGGGGTTTTAATGTAAAGCGCGTAGCATCTTCACCTACATCTAATAGTGATAAGTCACCTGTATTAAAGTATTCCGCTTTACTTTCATCTGTAAAGTTAACCGCAGAATCACAAGTAACAACTATAGTAAAATGATCATTAGTAGACGTAGAGAAGTGAAGAGCCATATTAAATACCTAGTGCTAATCTAAAGGGTGAGTTAGCTGCGTTAACTTCAGATACATCACCTGCGTAACGTGCTTGTTTATATGTAAGTGTTTGTCTAACAATATCGTTGCCGCTTACATCATAGGCACTAGGGTCATTAGTAAGCATGGCAGCGGGTAACATAATAGCGCAACCCTGCCCATCTCCACTAGGTCCTGTACCTACTAACACTTGACGCAAGGTTTTATTGAAATAATCGTTAGCGATAGTAGTATTAACAGTGGATAGTGTAAGGCTTAACTCTACATCTACTCCGCTAATGTCCATGTTTGACATAGCTAGAATGCTCTCACTAGTGCCCAGTGGTGTTAATGTATTAGTCACTGTTAAACTAAAGTCTTCACAATCTAACTCAATACGCCCTAGCTTGTCACCTGTGGTAGCATTTACGCGAGATGAGGGGGCAGCGTCTGAGACTACCACATAGCTATTTCTAAAGAATGGGGGTGCACCTGTATTATAGAGTGGCTCAATAGGCCCCACTGCGCTACCATGATCATCTTGAATACAAGCAGACTGATAAGTAAAGTCACCCATCAAGCGCCCATTATCTAAGCTAATAGCTAAAGATTCAAGCACACAGCCATAGGCATAGCTTCTAAAGTTTACGCCATCCACTCTAAAAGTAAGTGAATTAGTATATGTGCCTGTAAATGTGCGGCTACCTAAGTAGTATGTTTGTGTACCTCTAATGGTGGGGGTACCTGTAAAGCCTGCGCTAAAAGCGGGGCTAACTGTAATGTCACTAGATGCGTCACTATCATCTGTGATAGCTGAGTACTCTACTTTACCGTTGAGAATGGTACTAATGAGTGTACCCACGTCACTAGCAGTAGGGCCGCCACTTGATACTGTAAAGCTGTTAACGTCTGTGATGGTTGCTACTGTCGCAGATGTTACGCCACTAGCTCTATTTAAAAAGCCACCATTTAAGAGGTAACCTAAATAGTTAGAGTCATAATCATTAGCCGCGGTGCCTATGGTGGTTAAGTCTACTCTTAACTGTACTTGACCCGTACGGCGGCGCACTCTATCACCACTTGAGTTATATACAGTGTCAGGCTCAGGTTGGTTAAAGTAATTACCATCTCTAGCATCATTGCGCTCACTAGCCACAGGCTCACCATAAATAAGAATGGGGTCCATCTCGCAAGGTATAGAAACATAACTAGCCGCAGGGATAGGTAAATTAGTAGTAGGTGATAGCGAGCCGAAAGTAGTTTCTTCAGCTACGCCTAATGTTCTATGTGTTACGCTCATTGTTTAACTCTCCAAATAAAGCAAATCAAAAGGAACTATAAGCAGGTGGCCTATAGTATCACCCACATTATCAGTAATTATCTCAGCACGTGACGTGCTAGGTATTACACTTATAATGCCCGTGGTGTTAAAATTATACTGTGGGCCTTTTATGGTGTCTATAATCTTACTAGCGTCTTCAGTCATAATGCGAATTTTAAAGCCCTCTTCCTTAGGTATTGCATACCTAATATGCACTTCTACAGTAACTCGCTTACGCCCACTAAGCCCGCTTGATCCATCATCTAGGGGCAACCCTAGCAGCTCTAGTGTAAATTGTCTTTGACCCTCAAACCTATCATTTAATGAAGTGGTCAAGCCGCTACCATCATTTATGCAGATAAAGCCATGGTGGGTATCTGTTTTGGGTAGGATGTCTTGAATCATATCCTTAATATAATCTAAAGATTCAAATATACCACGGCTCATATTTTGCGCCCCCTTAACTTCTGACTAATATCATATGCCACAGCATCTACTAAAATATTTATCTCGTCATCTGTCAAGCCTATGTATGGCCTCTCTTGATGCACATGATAACCATAATGGCGTACATGCTTAGTAAGGCCTATTCTAAATCTAGTTAAGCTAGCCTCTAGTACCACTAGATTATTCATAAGCTGCCCGCTAAGCACTAAGTCTACCTCTGCACTCTGAGTGCGCCCGCCTACATTTTGATTAGTCCTAGAGCGTTTACGTGAGTCATGCTTATATTGCTCATAGCCTCCCGCATAATATACGCTCTTACCTGTACGAGATACCCGCCCTCCTTTAGGTTTAAGGCGTGCCCCCTTGTAAGCTACATAAAGCGGCTTTCTAGAGTACTCTTTAAAAGTTCTACCCTCTGAGCTTATGCCGCTTGCTGTGCGTCTTTTGACAGTAGCTACAGTATTAAGAGCTATGCGCTTAGTGTCTTGCACTTCCCATACTGAGACGGGTAAATCTAGATTGATCTTAACACCCATGACTAGTGCCTCATGCCCCTAGCGGGGTTAAAGGTAGCATCATAAGTAGATTTATTATAAGTACGCCATGACGCTCTAAAGTCTGTACTCTTGCCGCCTGACTTTTCTAGATTAAGCTCACCCTCATCTAGTACCCCATCACCATCTAGATCTAAGTCTACAGTCCTAAGCGCCAGGTCTAGCAATTCCATGCAACGTGCCCGCATGGCGTCTGCGGCGTCAAGCTGTAAATTCATCTCATAGATACGTGCCGCTGTGCAGTATGCGTGGCATAGCTCAAAGTCAGTAGCGTTAAAGATTTCATCTTCTGTGACATCAGAATCTATAAGCCTATTTCTAAGCATTAAAGATAGCTCATCTAAAGCCGCTTTAATCTGTGGGCTAAAATCACTTTGACGCCTGGGCACTAAGTCAGCAAGTGAAGCAAATTTATTCACTAATGATTCATGATCTAAGCCAGTGTCAAAAGGTCGCGGGGTAACTTTAATTACACCCTTGTCTAGTTTGTTTTGTGTATTCTGTCCATAGTCTACTATGTAACTTATCTCATATTGATATGTCCCGCTTGCACTAGTAACATTACTAGATGATGCTGTCACATACCAAGTAGAAAACTCTAATGAGGCTGCACTAGATAAGTCTATCTCACGAGGGAGGGGCTCAGCTAATAAAGCTGTAGTGCCCACTATCCTTACTACTTTTACACTATACCAAGCGTCCCCATCTGTCTTTAAAAAGCATAGCTCTTGATCACGTTCTAGACTAGCACTACTAGCTATAGTGAGTGTACGCCTATCATTAGCTAATGCAGTTACGCTAATATCTGCGCGTGAGTGTGTAAGATTACTAGTGACTGTGCTAGACGCTTTAAAAGTTACGCTAGGCGTGCCGCTCACAGGGGCCGCGCTGTTCCATGTAAAAGTGTAGTCTTGACCTGTAACGGCTTTCTTCATTTTCTAGCCCCTTTATTAGCATCTGATATATTTTTAGTAGTAGCTTTGTCTAGCTGTGCTGCTTTCATAAAGCCCTCTGTCACAGGACTCCACGAATGCCTACAATTATAACCCCCGCCCGCAGTCTTTACGCTTAGGCCCTGCCTATTATTTAAGCGCCTCATCTGTGACTCACTCACCACTTTATCTACTAAAGGTAGGCAAAATTTACGAGTCAAGCTATCTATAGGCCCTGTATATAAATAGTATTTAATGCCCGCACTCTCAGCTACTGCCGCAGTCACACTGCGCCCATACATACTAAGCTTAGTATTGATCTCTGTTAGTTGTCTCCCCTGTGCTTTCTCCATCTTGAGAGATAGCGCAGAGATAGCAGAGCTAACGGGCACATCCACACTTATAGCTGTAAGTGCATCACGCACGCCCGCTGTGATGGTGGGTAAAATAACATCATCAAATACCCCCTCTACTGCGGCGGCTTGCATAATATCTAGCTCACTTTGTATAGTGTCCGTAATGCCTAAGCCTGGTTGTATCTTCCCCATGGTCTTATTAACAGACTGAGTAATTTTATCAGCTTGATTAATAAAGTCATCCACTGCTATACCCATGCCCCCTTTAAGAATAAAGTCTACTAACTGATCTCTATTTAGAGATAACAAGGTTAGTGGATTAGTGGCATCTATAGCAGTCTCTAAAGTTTTTAAAAAGCTACCCCTGGCACGTGCTAGAGATGCTTTCATTTTATTCTCAGCTTTGATAATCGTTTTTAATTCATTTATCTTAGCTTTTGTGATCTCAGCACGCGCCCCACTTTGCTTGGATAGCTGCGCCTGTAAGTCAGCTATTGCTTTCTTATCTGCGTCAACTTCACTTAATAATGTAGGGGTTGCACTGTCACACATGGGCACTCACTATGCTAAGCAGTCAGTTACGATATAGCCTAATGTGGAATCAATCGCTTTATACTGTTGTACTTCTTCAGCATATACATAGCGTCTAGTAGCGTCTAGTGAATCATATTGGCCCGCAACCATATTGCCAAAGTCAAAGTTAAGAGCAGCCACAGGCATACCTTTAACGTTACCGCTCTTTTGTACGATAGCATCTGAGCCCTTAAGGATACCACAGAAGATAGTCTCATCATTCCAAATCTGAGCTTCTGAGGATGTCGCGCCAGGTACAGCAGTCTCACGTCTAGCTTGACCCACGTATACATTAGGAATATTTAGAACGTCTCTAATGATTGCTTGAACTGCACTATCATTAAGCACTAAGCTACCACCTGCGGCAATGCCTACACCTGCGTCTGTGAAGTCACCCACCGATAAGTAAGATCTAAATTCAGGGTTACGCGCTAAAGCACGCGCTACACCACGGCCTAAGATAATAGTATCTGGGTTGATGCCATGGGCCGCCGCAAATACTAGATCCTTAAGCTTATCTAAGCCTGTGAGTGCATCTGTGCCCGCAGCGTCAACTTGACCACCCATCACATTAGCACATGAATCATTACTAAATGATGTTGTATCAAATAACAAATCTGCGGCACGCTTTTCTTTAGCTAGCATCATAGTGCGTCTTACTTTGCGCGCGATACGTTGCTCTTCACTGCCTGGATATTGACTATCAATAATATCTTCCATAGCGATACTATCTTGTGCAGAGTAGATTTTAGCTTTGAAAGTTAAAGATGTTCTATCAAATGAGCCAATGTTAGCACGGCCCGCACCTGGTGCGCGCTCTAAGTCTAACTCTGGTGATCCCATAAAGTTACGTGTGTTTTCTAGTAAGAATGTACCGCTACGCTCTGGGACTTTTACATTTTCGAATACTTGACCTGCGATAAGCTGGGAATCACTAGGGATTACTTCACTTACTAGGCTTGTTAAGATCTCGTCTACTGGATGGATATTACTATATGAACTTGCCATTTATCCTACTCCTATTATGCTAATGGTGTGCAAGGGCGTCTAAATTCTACAAGAATCTGATCATTAACCGCCGCGCTTGCTTGGTTTACGTTAGGGGTTACAAAGCAAGTAGGGAAAAACGTAGAGTCTGTAGCCTCTGCGGGTTGAACCTTACCACCTGCCATAGCAGAAAAACGAGGGATAGCGCTAAAGTCTGCGACCGCCTCACCTGCAATTACTTTAGTTTCACCACTTGTTACAACGTCCACAGCTTCGCCCGCAGATGCCGCACGCTGTGCTACACCAATACAAGCTACGTCTGTAGGTAAAGTAGTGGGGGCTACTTTGCCGTTACTATCAATACTTACTAGTGAGTACTCAGTAACAGCACTAGCACAAATAAAAGAATGTATTTGATTATTCATATATTAAACTCCATAAGCTTTGCGATAAGACATAGGATCTTGATCACGTACAATATTTAAAGCTTCACTAAATGTGATTTGTTTCTCAGTAGCTAAAGCTTTAATCTTCTCACTCAAAGTAGCTTTAGATATCTCTTGACCGCTTGCGCCATGGCCCACTTCTTGAAGTGGTACAGCTTGATTTGATGGACGTTCACTAAACATCTGCCAAAATGTAGGTTGTAGCTCTTTCATGTTAAAAGCATCTACAGCAAACTTACGCTCTGCTGGTGTGATTTTGCCCTCACTAAGAAGTTGATTGACTGCTTTGTCACACTTAATAGCATTATTCTCTTTAACTACAGTGTTAAGCTGTTCTTTAAGTGCTTGCACTTCATTAAGTAGAGCTACGTTAGATGTACTAAATGACTCAGACATTTTTTTAACTTTGTCTTCATCCTCTTCATCTTCCGCTTTCTTTTCACTATCATCATGCTCAGCCATCTTAGACTTTTCATCATCATAATGCTCTTTTAGCTCTTTATCTTTCTCATCTTCTGTCATGAGCTTAGATTCATTTTCAGACTTCATGTCTGCGAGTTGTGCTTCAAGCTCTTTAACTAAAGCATCTTTAGCTTCAAGCTTAGCCATTAACTCTTTAACTTGATCATCCATATTTAACTCCTCAGTTAAAGTGATCCTATCAATGGTATTATGGGATTGTGCGGGGCGTGGTGTAAGCGTGATAGCTAAAAGCTGAGCCTCACCTAACTTGCTGCCATCTCCCCTACTGAATATGTCACCATGGATATACTCAGGGCTTGACCACAGCACACCGCCCGCATTTTTAACGACCTCTAGCCCACGCTCATTATAAGCGGGTATAGCGTAAAGACCATCATCTTTAATCTCTAGATCTACTATCATGCCTAGTGCGTTGCCACTCTCAGGGGGCGCAGGTGTGCCACCTTGAAAAGGGCTAGTAGCATGCTGCCAGTCTATAATGACTGGTGACTCAGCTTTATGCTCATTAAACACCCGCACTAATTCTGTTAGTAAATCTTGATCTATGGGCTTGCCTACCTTGTCACCACTGAGTCTACTTGATACTTGACCTAGTGATAATGTCTTAAACGGCTTGCCTACTGTTAACCCCTCTGGCACATCATAAGATGAGCTATCACTTAAAAGGATAGCTTCACCATAGGCTCTAAGGGATTGCGTTTTATTATCTGCTGCATTCATTTGTTTAACCACTTTTCTAGCAAAAGAGAAGCCCGCATCACCGCCCCATCCATCCCATGCTTGACGCCCTTTACCGTAGTCATCCCAAGTGCTACCTTTTTTGTCCACTTCATGGCGTGTGAAATAAGCAAGCATTCTGCGTACTGTATTGGGTGAGAGCTCACGCCCGTTAGCAAGATCACGCGCACGCGCTAAGCCTACGGAAGTCATGCCCCGCTGTGATGGTGGCTTCTCTGCTCTTTTCTTTAGAGCTCTAGCCGCTGCGTCCTGTGCGCCCTTGGGTGGAGTAAAATTGATATGTGAATACTTTTGAGGTGTAGCTAGTGCCGTGGCCTCTGTTTTAGCGTCTGACTTCTGAGGATGCCCCTTAGGCAATAAATCTAAATCACCCGTATAAGCTTTCTTTCTTTCACCTGTAGCTACAAGCTTTAAGAATGCCTTAACGCGCCCTAGTGCCCACTGATCACGACTCGTTACATTAGGCCTATGGGATACACTATAAGCCCCCGCCCCACGTCTATACACAGCTTTTAACATGCCTAAGTCTACACGCTTTTTAGGTGACTTATATTTATCATTGTGCTTGTTACGTAAGTTAACTAAAGCTTTCTCTGTTTTATCAGATATGGAGATACTACCACGTGATCCACTAGCGCTGCCCTCTGGGTTTTTCTTACTGCCCTTGACTCTATCCTTAGGAGGTGCG
>Ga0208767_1001190_pt1 | contig 20747 bp, 22 predicted proteins | sample VirMetDEL_Mar_21_FD_184514 | JGI IMG/M metagenome (GOLD analysis project Ga0208767, IMG submission 184514) | Aqueous microbial communities from the Delaware River and Bay under freshwater to marine salinity gradient to study organic matter... | ecosystem: Environmental > Aquatic > Marine >... | reverse complement strand
CTAAATGGTTTATCCATATTATCTCTCTTATTATATAGGTAAGGAAGCCCCCAAAGGGACTCCCTAAAAAGTTTTTTATGGTAGTGTAGCTGGACCAAAGAAGTCTGATTGAGTAGACAAAGTAACTGTAGCAGTTGTTTGGTCTGTCAATGCAGGGTTGATCAAGATAGCTTCGACTTTACCTTTAAAGTAAAATTCTGTGTTACCATATGTTAGTGCTGTAGCAGCAGTATCTAGTGATGCAGCCTTTGTAGTTGCTTCTTCACACATCATAAAGCGGAAATAAACTTGTGTTCCGATTAGAGCATGAATGTCTGTCATGTCGTTTGCAACATAGTTAACAGTAACTTCTAGAGTAGGTGCGTCAGACTGACCTTGCACCTGAGAAGAAGAACTTTGACCATAAACTGGTACGTTAACAATGTTTGCAGGAGTACCGATTGAAGGGAACTCACGAACAGAAGGCATACGGTCTACATCATTAGCATTTACTGTTACGAATAGGTCAGCATAACCCGCTGCATTTTCTGTTGCAGGTGTTGATGAGCCACTATAAATGTCTAGGTAGGTAAAAATACCTGCGCCTAGGGAATCAATATGAGCCATTTATTATTCTCCATATATTTTAAATGGTATTAAGTATCTAGCACTATAAAGTGCCTTATTAGATGGGTCTAGCCCTTCCACATTCAAATAAGATGTTCCAAGCTCAGTTCCATTTGTTAAACGTCTATTTTGTAAGCTAATATCTAGTATGTCAGAAATCGCCATAAGACGAGATTGTCCTTCACCAGCTTTTACAAAAATCTTAACGGCAACAAGACCTTCAAGTTGCTTTCCACCGCCGTGAGCATTATTTTCACTGTTACTAGGTAATACGTTAAGTCTACAAAACTCGTTCTGATCATCAATAGTACCTTGATAGTTATCAGGATAAATATCGATATTATTTGCAGTCCAAGTTGAAGAACCAAATACAGCCTCAATATCGTCTAAAACATCATCATACATTATAACTGCTCCTTAGTTAGGATAGCTGTAATAATAAAATTATTATCAGTATAATCAATAATATTATAAACTTTAGAGTCAACAGTTAATACGTCATAAACTGAGATATCAACACCTGACTTCATGATGGCTGTAGTTGTAAATCCTTCACCTGAAGGTTTCTGAGTAGATTGAATAATAACATCTACAGTTTGACTACTAATAGTACTAACTGTTTGTCGAGTATTAAAATTATATCCAGAAACTGCTTTAGTAGAAAGAGTTCCTTGCTTAACGAGATCACCCGCAGCAGTAAAAGCTTTATTAACAGCAGCAGTTACTTTTGCAGAAAGTGACATTAGTTAGCCCTCCACCAACTGGAACCCATACCGAATGACCCTCTTCGAATAAGTGGTCTTAATGGTTTAATTATAAAAGCAGGTGTAATAGAAATTCTAGTTACATCATTATTACTATCAGATAAACTAATTGATCCGATACTAATGCTTTCATAAGTTTGAGTAGTTTGAGCTAACAAGTCTTCGTTGTTTAACAAATGTAATGCTTGTTCGTAAACGCCTATTTTTACAAGATCTGGTATCGTAGAATCTGAGATAGAAATCTCTTGACCCATACGAGGATCATAGTAACGAGCGTTTTTACGAGGCCAAGCAAGAGCTTGAGAAGAGCTAACAGCCGATCCAATCCAGGGATTGTTGTCGATAATTTGTGTAGCAGTTACAAGTGCATCTTCTTTATCGTTATTAGAGGCACTGTCCCAATTTGCAGAGTCAATTCGAGTTTCGAAGTAATCATCTGCATTAGCAACTGTTACATAACTATTAGTATTTAGAACTAAAGCCATTAGCTCCTCCTATTTATTATGAGTGGAAAATAGGTAGAATACCTAGGTTTAGGGCATCCATTTTACGATCCCATGAAGCACCTGCTGCATAGTTTGCGTTTGTTGCAAATGCGTTTGTAGCACCTGCCCAATCGTAGCCCATTGGGTGCATGATGAAGCCATAACGATACCAAATATTTGTAGAACCGCCACCTGTGTATGCTGCTGCGTCACGATCTACTTCTACTGGTGTAGGAGTTGCAACTGGAGCAAAGGTTACAGAACCTGGCTTAACAACGAAAGTACACTTTGTTGATTGTGCATTCAAGTCGCCTGATGCTGCTGTGTGCATTTGGTTTGCACGAGTCATTACTAGACGGAACTTACCACCAAAGATTGTGCTGAAGTTCAAGTTACCATCTGTAACTGTTGTGTCGTCAACTAAGTTAGCTGCACGCATTTCTGCCATGATTTCTGGTGAAGTTACAAGATACATAAAGTCTGGTTCGTAATCTTTGAAGCCCATGCCAATAGCTTGGAATAGACGCTCACCACGAGCAGCACCAATTGCTGTTGAGTCAAATAGTTTACGCTGATCAGAAGAACCAGTTGCTGCACTACCAAAAGTACCAGCTGCGTTTACGTCAACAAAGTTACCTGTTGCTGCAGCATCTGCATCTGTATCGTAGCCTACTAGACCACCGTTACCTGATCCACCTGCGTCACCCAGTGCTACTTCGTATGCTGCAACACCTTTTAGAAGGTTCATAAGAGCAGTACCTTCGTCATCGCCACGTACTTGTGCAAAGTCACGAGCAATTTTTGCTAGACCGTCTTGCTTTGAAACAACTTCTTGCATGTTAACTTGTTGCGCACCAAATGTACGAACTGTTTTAACATAGTTAGCAATATCTGTTGTGATGTCTGTGTATGTACCATCTGTTGCAGATGACAAAGACGCAACATTGATATTTGCTGCTAGTGGTTTGTAGTAACGGAACTGACCGATGAAAGATTCACCATCAGCATTGATGTCGTCACGCTGCCCAACAATACCTGTTGAGTTTAGCTTTTTCTCAGTAGTATATGCCTCATCTGCGTATGCAGAGATAGCGAGAGCTACATTTTGAAAATCTGTGTTTGTAATAGCCATAATTATTAATCCTTATTTAAACTATTAGTATGTATAATTACCTAATTGACCTTTTGAGGCCATTGCTAAAACCTCCTCCTGTGTCATTTGAGATAGCGATTTCTTTTCAGTAACATTTGGCGTTCCTGCCGAATTTGTTGTTCCTGCACCAGAATTTGCTTTAACACGGAAAAGGAAAGAATTGTCTTCATTCTTTGAATAAGCGAGAATAAAGTCTTGAATAGTAGTGCCTGACTTATGAACCCAAGTACCGTTTTCATTTTGAACGAGTTGCTCAACAATATCACGGTAGGCCATTTGACGACTACGCTCATTACGGAAGTCTAAACCACCTAGTTGCGAATTAACTACATTATCACGATTTAATTTCGTGTTCTCTTCTTCGTAGACTTTTAGTTTTGCATTCGCTTCTGCAAGCTTCATTTCTAAAGCTTCCTGCAGCTTTCCTTCTTCTTCTAGCCGCTGAATTTTTTCTTGTTTTTGTTGTTGTTCAATTTCAGCTGCCTTCTTAAGCGCTTCATCACGCTCTTTAGCCATGCGATCCATGTTGGCCTTCATTTTAGTAAGCCGTTCTTGGACCTCACGTTCAATCGGATCTACCTCGTCATTGCTTGAAGCTTCAACGGTTTCCTCTTGAACTTCTTGTTCAGTAGTCTCATTGGATTCTACTTCATTTACTGTTTCTTCTTCGATTTTATTTTCTTCACTCATAATTTTTCCTTTCAAGCACAGCTTGAGTTGTATATAATATTTGTGTCACAGACACGGTTATTTAAAAGTCCTATAGGCTATTACAAATAACTACGGACCAATGCCATACCAGTCTTTATTGCCTGATAGTGGCGATAATATATCAGATCTAGTGATCTTATTTTTTGGATTTATTAGACCTTGGGCTATTGCCTCTTGTCTAAGTTCATTATACGATTTTCTAGAAAGACCTTGTTTGCGCATTTCTTTTAAAGTCTTTTCAATCGTATTACCTTCAAGAGCATTTGCATAAATGGTTCTTAAAGCATCTTTTGCACGATTAGCTTCACCAATATTAGTAAAAAAAGCATCGTGAATTGTTCCAGTCCCGACTTTGTTTTTACGACCCCACTCGTGGAATTGTCTAACAATAACAGCGTCATTACTGTGGTTTCCATTAACACCTAGTCCAATTCTAGCATCTACCAAAGAACCTTTTCCTAAAAGCTTCCCATCTTCTGCTGAATCTTCGTAAATATTAGAAATTCTTCTACCAGTTACAGGATCTCTAAATTCAATTCTTTCCTGTATCTTTGGCCTATACCTTTGAGTCATAATTTTTCCATCAAAAGTTACCCAAGGTATATCTACACTTTGAGTTTCTTCAACATATCTAACAGCCACCTTTTTCCAATAATTAATAAAATTATCAGTTACAGGCGCTCTTTGAGACATATTCTTACTCATAATACGAGATATCTCTGAGAATTCTTTTGGTCCAATTACTCCTTGTCTAGCATTGTACATTTTGTCTACAAAATCACCAACATCAGGGTGAATTTGTTGTGCATCTTTTAATAGTGTTCTACCAACAGGTTGTCCTTTGTTTACTATTTCTACTAGCTCATCTCTAAAAGACTTTAATTCTGCTGCTGTAGCTGTAGCCCCAGTTCTTTCAGCAATTTTAATTTTACCATCAATTAGTCTTAAATTAGAGTTTAAGCTTTCTTTTGTTATAGTAAGAAAACCTTTTCCTTCAAGAACAGAAACAAGCCCTCTAGAAACATTAGCAGTTTTAGTTGCTGCACCAGCACCATAAAAACCCACCATGTTTTGATATTTAGCAGCCTTGGCTAAATCTTCCCAAGTTAAGTTAGCGTTCCTTAAAGCAGGTATTGCTAAAAACTCTGGGTCATTAACAGTATCAATTGCTACCAAGTCATAAAGACGGTTTTTCTGAGTAGTTGCAAGAACATTAGAAGACTCTGCTAAAGACCTATCTCCTGTAGACAATGCAATAATTTGAGCACCAGAAGAACTAGCATCATTTTCAATCATTAATCGAGTTTTATAGGTTGTAAGTGGATTTCCTTGATCGATATGTCTTTGTATTCTAGCATACTCTAAAGACATTCTTCCAAGTTTAGCTACTTCAGCACCTTCAAGCCCCTTCATTAAAGGGTGTTCAAGAAACTGTCTAATCCGTCTATCTCTTTGAGTGGTAGACATCATTATTTGGCCTAGCTCTAAAATATCACTTTCGTTTCTATTAAAAATAGCTCTACGACCTGCTTGAGTAAGTGCTTCTGTCCCTGGACCTAATAAAGCACCAACCTGTATTTTTAGTTCATCTAAGGCTTCTTCTGTCATGTTAACTGCATAGCCAGAGTTTAAAAATGGACGTCCTAGTTCACCAGTAGTAGGTGTTAAATATCCTCTGTGATAAACTCGACCTCGACTATCTAAAAACGCTTGAGTTTTAAAGTTTTTACCTCTTTGGGCATGATATTTTGCAGTAGACATAAGGCCGTAACCTTGTTCGCCTCTGTTTAAAATTTCATGACGAAACTCATTAATACCGTCATAGTATTTAGTGTTTCCCCTTGGATCTCTAAATCTAGCAACATCATCCATGAATGAAAAGAACTCACTATCAACGCTATACTCCACATCCATAACATGATTCAACATTTTTGCCATATCACGATCAATTTGTTTTTCATCGTAATCAGGAAATTTATCTCTAGAAATTAAAGGTATTCCTGTATCATTACCTCTGGCATCTACATAAGTCTTTTTACCTGCCTTAACATAGAGTTGATCTCTTGGTGTAGTAACACCTAGTCGCCTTGAAATTGTTACTCTACGCTCTGCTTCTTGAAGTTTTAAGAGTTCTTTGTTAACAACAACAACTTCTCTAGAAATAGTATCTCCCCAACCACCAGAAGCACGACCTGTTTCCAAATCAATAACACCTCTGCGAGTTTTACCTCTAAATTGAACCTTAATATAACCTTGCTGTACAAAAAAGTCCAATATTTTTGAACCTTCTTTGTGGTAATCTTTTAAGGTATGTTTAGTAAAAGGAATTACATTTTCAAAATCTTTAGAAAACTGTTTACCAATATTAATAGCTAAAGTATCATAGTCAGTAGATTGCCCTGATGCAATTAATTTAGCAGACTTAGTAATATTATCTATCGCCTTGTCATCAAAGAATTTTGATGTAGGTTTTTTAGATGCAATTAAAAACTCTCGATCAAGTATTTGACGAACTACTTCTCTCTTTTTTGCAAAAGTCTTGGTAATCCAAGAATCTGATGGACCTCTGTCAAGAAATTCATCAAGCTTATTCTTAGCAAGATAAGCTCTATAAGCTATATCAAATGAAGGAACAACTCTAAGTTTCTTTATAAGATCTTTTCTAGAGGGGTATTTATCAATAAACTTTCTAAAGTATACTCTTAATGGCGCTCTTCCTGTTGCATATAGTCTATTTGCTAGCTTAACACCTTCAGTTCTTCGCCATGCATCAATAAATCTTTGATCCTTTAATTGATTTCTTTGGATATCATCAAAAGTATAGTACTTACCCATAATTTGAACTTGAGGAGTATCTTTTGATAAGTAAGAAACAAACATCTCTGATCTTTGTCTTGATCTAGTGTCTAAAAGACGAGATACGTTTTGAACTGAAAAACGATTTTCAGCTCTTACAACTGAAGCAAAATCTGTCCACGGAGTTTTATCTTTTGCATAACGCTCAAAAACAACTCTTAAGTTTTCAATAACTACTGTTTGTTGATTTACTGAAATTCTGTCATCTAAACTAGCAGCAACAGACTCAATAAAATCTTTCTGATCATTATTAAGAAGTTTAGAGTTTCTCATAAAATCAATACGCTCTTGATACAAATTAAAGTCAGGGTCATAAAGATTATTGTTTTTAATTTCGCCAGTTAAAGGATCAGCACTAAAGTTTCTTTCATCAAACTCATTACCCACTCTTCGTCTAGAGGCAGTTTTACCTGCAAGACTTGTTCCTTTAAAATCTGTTAAAGAGATAGTCTTACTAAAATCATCAGAGTCTAATAAAAATAATTGTCTTAAATCATTTTTATGCTTTGGATTTCTTAATAGCATTGCAGGTGTTGTTGCTTCAACTCTTACATCTTGCTCTCGTATTTTTTGGCGAGGCTTATATATGGAAGTTGCGTCTGATGCCCTTTTTCTTAAGGCTTGAATACTAAGAGCAGTTCCTTTTGGAGTAACAAACTCTCTTGCTTCTAGCGCACCACCCTTAAAAAGCTTAGCTCTATCTTCGTCACCAAGCATTTTTACCATTATAGAAAAGTCTTGTTTTCTCAACCATTCTGTAAAAGATTGTATTCCTGGAGAAAGACCATTTAAAAAGTTTGCAGGAAATTTCTCTAGTTCTTTCTTTTTAATGTTTGTTCTAGAAGGGAATACTTTTCCTCTATAATCAATCTTTCTTAAAGTTTTATCTTGAAAAATTAAAGATTTACTATCAAAGGCATGATCGTTGCCCATTAAAAAGGCATTTTTTACAGATTTGTCTGCATTTGTAATTTGACTATAAATAAATGCTTCACGGTCTCTTTGAAACTGTTCTGTTTCTCCACCATATTTTTTGCGTAAGATAGTTTTTTCTTCAAATGAAAGATCACCCTTTCTAAGTATAAAGTTATTGGTTTTAGCCCACTTTATAACTTCAGGGTCTTCATAAAATTCATGATAAACTATTTTAGGCCTAAAGGCTTCCATGCGTTTTTCAACTTCACGCACATTTTTTCTAGTATGAGATTCCCCAAAAATTGTAACATTTTCAGTCCCAACTTGTTGCATTTCTTCTTTACTTTTAATAACAGGTACTAGAGAACTACGACAATTCCAATGTAAAGGTGGTACAAATCGTTTATCATCTACTTCATAAACTTTTCCATTATGATAAGAACAAATAGGACTTGTACGAGAGTCAAGTATTGCAGTAAACATAAAGCCTTTTATAATCTCTTTATTTTCTTCTGCAACTTTTCTTAAGGCTGACGTTTGAGTAGCTGTAATGGAAGTCCTAGTTAAAGCTCTTGCTTGATTTTCAGTTAACTTAGTAGTTTTTAAAACATCAGCAATAATTTCTTTAGGTGGTCTTCCGTTTGCAAGCCCTGCCTTTACTTTGGATTGAATCCTAACAAGTTCTCCTGCAGATATATTTCTAACATTTGTAGAAAGATCTTTAGCACCACGCATAGTAGGGCCAGTAATTTCTGCAAGAAGCTCTTTTGTTTTTGGGCGATTTATTTTATAAAATTTATTTACTTCTTTAAAAAGATTGTCACTATGAAAATCTAATTGAGAAGTTGAAAATTCTTTTAAAGTGTTTCTTTTATGAGAAAGAAATTCAGTTCCAAACCTAGAAACCTCTTTAGAAACATCTGCTCTGATATTTTTTTGCAGTAAATCTCTTAGATTTTTTCTATGACGCTTAATAATACGTCTATTTTGGATTTGAACTCCTTCTTCATAAAGTCTTACATCTGCCATATGATCTACAATACGATCATAAATTTTGTCGTTAATGTTCATCTAGTACTCCATTGAGTAGTTAGAGTTATTCTTCGATTTCTACTTGATTATCTGCAGGTGTTTGTACAAGAGGATCTGTTTGAATTTCTTCAATAGCCAATTCGTCTTGATAGTCTGCAGGAAGGAAATCATTGTATTTAGCAATATTAACAAAGGTTGTTCTAGAAATAATACCGCTTTGATACCACTCCGAAACAAGTCTCATTGCGCCTTCTCCTCCAACCATAGGTGAGAAGTCATTAGACATTTGGAAATTTATATCGCTAGCTGTATAATTTGTTTCATATTTCCAGTTCAGCATAAATGCAATTACTTCACGCATAGTTCCTGATACTTTAGCATTAAGAGTACCTAACTGTGCGGTTTGTGAAGCATTTCTAATTTCTAAAGCAACACCTGAAGCTGCAAATTCTGGGGATAACATTTTAATGCCCATCTGCCCCATTTGAACAATAGTAGTTTCAATAGAGCGATCCATATCTGCAAGTGCTGAAGTAGGTGTTTCTAGTACACTAATTGATTCATCCTTACGAACTCGTAGCCAAGTACCTAGCCCTGCATCTACAATCTCTTGGAATTCTTCATCTGTCATATCAGATTGAACAACAGGAGTATAAGTGGCAGCACCATAAAGTAAATGGTTACGGCGTGATACTTTGTTGTATAGGGAAATTTCACGGTCAATTAATGGCATAAGAACAGGTTCTACTGGATCTATTTGTCCATTTAAGGGCCAAGCAGGAATACGCATTAAACGTTCACCAAACATAGTCGGGTAAACTGTGTTAGTCTTAACAAACTGAGTTTGATGTCCAAACTCTACATATTCTTGTTTTGCATCACCATTAAGAACTTTAATTTCGTTGTTACTATCTGGATGTTCGTAATAATCAAGAACTAAACGACCACTTTCATCAAGATAATGATCACAAACAGTATCAATATAGTTTGGATGCCAAGGATTATCGTTAGTATACTTTTTAGTAAGATAGCGTGTTACCATCCGTGTTAGCGTCTTTTGACGAGTAACAGGGTGGGTATCTGTTTGAATATTGATTACGTTTTCAGCTTCAAGAATAACAGGATACGGTTTAATTGTATCACGCTCTTCAGGAGTCATCGCATCATACTGTTCAACACTTAATTCAGGATAATCGACATAAACCCAAGCACGAGATGTTTGTAGTTCTTCCCAAAGTGCAGCATCTAAAAAGTTAAACAGGGAACGACCATCTAGTGTAAAGTTATCTTTAATCCAAGTAAAGGCATCTTCAGGAAGTTCTTCTGGTAGAACAAGCTGAGAATCTTTACGTAGCAAAGAACTAATAAGAACTTTACAATACTGTGCAGTTAAACCTGGAAGTTCTGCTTCTGAACGATAAAAATCATATTGACGCTGTGTCATACTAGGTGAGAAAGGAATAAGTACATTAGAATAATCATGCATTAGATATTCATCATGTGCCTTAACATTTTCTTGCCCTTGCAGCACAGCACGAGACTTTTTCCACATAGGTTTTAAAGACTGATAACTATCACTGGGATCAGCTACCGACTTTTTAATATTCTTTGTTGGTTTCGTTAATTGAGCCATTACCGTTTCCTCTTATTCTTTTTATAGCCAGAGGCATAAATAGCTTTGGCTTGTTTTTCGGCTTCTTTTTTGGTTTTATAAACTTTACCAGTTTTTCCCCAACGATAGCCGCCTTTAACTTTTTGTACTGGCATTACCACTTCACCTTATTTGCCCAATAAGCAGCACTCATTTTACCTTTAGCAATATTGGTAGCATGACGAGCTTTCCAAGCTAATCTACGGGCTTTGTACTTAGCAGATTCACCCTCTTTTTTAGGAGAACCAACAGCACCTTGAGCACCAAAGCGAATTGTTTTTACTTTATCACCATCTTTAGCCACAACAATATGTGACTTAGTGGGGTGGTTTGGAGTACGTTTAGGCTTATTATAACCAGATACTCCTGCACGTTCTAAGCGTGAGTCTTTCTTTTTAGCCATAACGACCTCTTATTGGTTATTAATATAATTAAAATAAATAATATACTTATATATTTAAAATATATTAAAATACCCCTAGTTTATTCTTAAACGTCAGGTATTAACTAAGGGGTGAGCGCACCCACCCCCTTTAGAGACTTTCAGGGAAACTTGAGTGTTTTTTCCTGTCTCTTTATTCTTAAACGTCAGCTATTTACATTAGTTCAAAATGAGGTCCATCTATGAAGGGTCTACGTCCTTGTGATCGACGTAAATCAATGTATTTCATCATAGCGTCTTCTGCTGTTCCTGGATAAGAACGAATATCGCCCTCTGACCAAGCAGCACCCCATTTAATAGCTACACCTAGTTCCTCTGCAGCTGCTTTCATAGCGTCACAAAGATCATCGTAAACATTTAGTTCCCAACAACCTTTTCCATCTACATAAGCCATAAGGTCTACTGCACGACCTTCTAGATGTTTTGACTTCATTGTCTGAGACTTACCTGCTGCAACAAGTTTTTCTTGCTCTTCAACAGTACGAAGTCCATAAACAACCCCGAAGTCTACTTTAGTTAGCTCAATAGCTCGTTTTACAACTGCTACTAAGTTTTCGTCAACACCTTCTAATTTTCCTAAACTACGATTTGATAATTTAAAACTCATTACTTTTTCCCAAATAATCTTGTTGCGGATCTTACACCAAAGCTAGCAGCTACAATAACACCTAAAGTGTACTGATACCAGTCTGGCATTATTTCAAGTGCAGCAAAGCCATTTGCTACAACTTCTCGCCCCCAATCTCCAGTAAAAACTAACACAAGGGGAATACTAAATAAAATTGTTAGCCACTCGTCTTTCCAAGAGGACTGCGAGCCTTCTGCCATAATCTTTTCCCAGTCTGCTTCACTAGTTGCCCTAGAGAGCATAATCTGTGCCTCAGCCTCAGATTTGGCAACTTTTGCCCTAGTCTCTGCAGCTTTTGTTTCAACTTTTCCATTTAGCCATGTCCCCGCTAAACTTGTTAATGGTCCAATTAAAGCTTGTATCATTTATTAACTTCCTTTCCCATCCAAATGCCAAAACAACCTGTTAAGGCTCCCATACAGACAGAGACTAGCCCTGCCTGTGCGTTACTAGGTTCAGGTAAAGCCATAAACCAATGTACGGCTTGATAAGTTAAAATAGTTACTGCAAGCATCATCAATCGTGGAATAATTTTCCAGTCATCAATTATTGTTCTTGCCATGTTATTCTCCTAACTTTTTCTCTAGGCTTTCTATCTTAACTTGTTGCTCTTTAATAGCCTCAATAAGTAACCCTACAATGTTTCCGTAAGATACTGATAAATAGCCTTCTTCGTTTTCTTTAACAACTTCAGGTATAACTTCTTGTGTATCTTGGGCAATAAGACCAATTTTATCTTGATTATTCATTTTAAAAGATACACCCTGAAGTGCTTTAACCTTATCTAAAGCATTTTCAATATTATTTATATTTGTTTTTAAACGTCTATCTGAAGTTGTATCAAAGTCATCTGCCTGTACATCACCTGTAAATGTGCCATTTACTGCTGATATATCTCCGCTAGCAGTTACAGTAGTAGTTGATAGTCCTCCATTAGCAGTAATAAGCCCTGTAAAAGTAGAAGTGCTTGTTATTGTTGCAGTAGCCGTTGTTAAAGCATTAATACTAGTAGATACATTTGTGCTAGTTAACGTAAATAATGATTTCCAACCACTTCTATAAATTTTTAAAACAGGATTTGTCCCGCTTGTATCTAACCAAAGTTTACCTGCAACAACCTCTGTAGTAGGGGCTGAAGAGCCTGAATGACAAGTGTTAATTGCAGCTAAACCTGCATTTAAATCGGCTGTGTAAGCAAGGCCACTTTGGTTGGCGTCAATAACTAAACTCGCTGTTGACATAATTTTCTCCTTTATTGACCAATTGCTTGGTAATCTATTGTTCTTTGTACTCTAGAACCACCATTATAAATAGAGTAAACAAATCCTGTATGATCACGAGATGATATTACAACTTGATCTCCTGCTACACCCCCAATAGTTTGTATACCAACCCTAGGCGCATTCGTTCCTGAGAGTCCAGCATAAAATGCTGTAGGATAAGTTACAGTTGTATCTGCGGAAGTACTGCTTGTGCTTGTACCTGTTTTAATAATGTCTTTCTTATCTATTGTAACGTTTAGATCTGTAACAGAAACTGCTGTATTAGTATCTACAGTATCAACCTCTAATTTAAACTTCATAGCCCTAGCTTTATAACTACTAACTAGCAAGAATTTCCAGTCACTCCATGTTGGAGTCCCACTAGGATCATCATCTGTAGTAGCTATGTAAATTCTGGCAGTAGCATCTGCAAAAGGACCAACAAAGCGAGGCTCTGTTGCAATATTAACGTAGTCTGCGACATTAACACCTGCATTAGTAACTAACATTTTAAGATCTGGTGTAACTCTTACAGTTACAATTTCATTTAAGTCTACTACAGAATTAAATTCATAGGTCATAGATGTTTGATTAGCGTCTAAGTCTAATGTACCAGTACTAGAATTATAAGTACAATTAGTTTTGGCACCGCTATAGTTTAGTGCATCTTGATCATACTCTGAAATAAAGTTAAATGATTCATCAACAAATGTACTAATAAACTGTGCAGGTGTTGCTGAAAAGTTTCCAAAGGCATCATAAAAACGTATAAAGAAAGTTCCAGTTAAAGTAGGAACAGTTTTATTGGTTGTATTACCTGACAAAGAAGAAACTACTGTTGAAGCAGTATCCCAAGTAGCAGTTCCATCAGTTGATAAGTGGAATTTAATTTCAGAGTGGCCACCATACAGAACATCTAGGTCTGTAGGCTCATCCCATGTTAAGTTAATTTGACCTTCATTAATATTACCTGTAAACCCTGTGGGGCTTGCAGGATCCGCAGAAAATCCAACAATTGTTTGTTGTGTTTCAAAAATATCTCCTACATAATTGTAAACACTATATGGAGTTATTCTAAAGTCAAAAACACCTGCTCTTACATCTGGAATAGATATTTCTGGATTATTAGTTGTTCCTACAACTTGATAAATAGATTCAGTGTTTTGTTTATATTCTACTAAATAATAATAAGCTAAAACCCCTGTGTTATCTGGAGTCCAAGTTAAAAGAAGTCTATTTTTTAGACCTGAAGCATTATTTGTAATATATTGCTCTTCATTAATTTGTAAAGAAACAATTTCATTTGGAGCTTTTTGAACAAATTGATTTGTGATTTCTACAGGATCACTTAATTGTCCTAAAGGTGATTTTGCTTGAACTTTAAAATCAAAATGGGTATTATTAGCAAGTCCTTCAAAATTAAATAACTCAATTTGATTATATTTAGTATTAGCTAAAAAGATATAATCGGATGCTCCATTTACACGATAAGAAATATCATAAGAGAAAGAACTTCCATTATTGTTATCAGTCCAAGTCAAATTACCGATAACATGCTTATTATCATTATTAACAGAGCCTTCATCATAAACAAGATTTGTAGGAGCATCTACGGTAAAATCATAAGTAGGTTGTTCTGTATAAGCAATATCATTTGCAATATTCCATGCTAACACGGTGTGATCAAAAGTATAACCTGAAAGTTTAACGCTTAAATCAGAATTAACTTCCATTGATTCTACACGAACAATTTGATTACTTAAATTATGTTGAGGCAGAGTTACTCTTATAAAATCTCCAGGTTCAATAGACAGTCCTGTTTTATCAACTCTAAATGATATTGATTTTAATGTTCTAGAGCGCCTTATTAATTGTTCAGCTAATGCTTGTGCATGATAAGGTGTTGTAACACCTTGAGCTTGAATGGATGATTTTAAGGGTTGATTTCCGTCTTCTGTAAGATATTGAGTATAAGTAGAGGAATACAAGGGAGGCCATGAAATACTATCTTCTTTAAAATCTTCGTGTTCATTAAGAAAAGTTACTGTTGCTTGATTAAATCTATCTGAAGCATTCGAATAAGCTATTGTAACCTCGTCTTTGATAATATTGTCTTCATTAAATATATGAGAAGAATTTACAAGAGCTTCTGTTTCTTGTTGTGTAGTAGGATACTCAAGTGAAAGTTTATATTTACCTAAAGTTGTCCAAGTTAATTCCGCAAGCCCCATTGTATAAAGAATTTCTTGAATATTATCTCTAATAGAATTTTCAGGATTAACTGCCATATTGCATTCATATAACGGTATATCTCTACGCTCATCATAAGAGGTTTCTGCCCAAGATGTTCTTTGCCATTGATAAAACTTATCATCATCTTCTGTTTGCCAAACTTCATTTTCATAAGTTCTATCTTCAAGATTTCCTGGAAGAGACGCATAGTCTGCAACAGTATGAATAGTCTTTTGACCATTAATTTGACCACCAATTAGAGCTTGAGTCATAACTATAGTATCACAGACTTTAGCAGCATCATAAAATGATTCCAAGTCAATTTCAGATTCAGAAAGACCTCTGCCAAAGTTATTGTTCATAAGATAATCTAACAAGCAATAAGCAGGGTTATTACTATAGTTACTACTTGAAGATAGCGCATAAGTATAAGGGTCAGAACTTGTTCCAGAACCACTTCTAATTATGTTTTTAATCTTACGACCTTTAATTAAAAATTCAACTCCAGGTACTCCTGCATAATTATAATCATCTCGATTTAATTTATAAGTTGCAGAAACATTAGCTACGCCTGTAAAATAGTTAGTAGAAGGAAACCCATTAGCTGTTGCGGCTGGATCTGCGATTCCTCCATCGTTATAAATCCTAAATCTGTGTTGAAATTTTGATTGGGTATCATTATAGTCTACACCATTAACCTTAATCCATTGTACACCTTCTATACCTTCATGGCATAACGCATATTGTACATGTAAAAATTCGTTTTTGGAACCAGACCCTGAACTACTTAGACCTTGAGATAAAATTTTGCTAGCTGAAGCTTCACTCCCTGCAACATAGTTATTACTAACTTTATGGGCTGTTTCAATACCACCTAAGACCGTTTTTCCATAAACAATAGGAATAGGTGATGCTTGACCACTAACTGTAAAAACAAAACCTTTTCTTTTATCAGCTTCTGCCGCCATTTGCGCTCTCATGCGCTCTTGTTCTCGGCGCATTTTTCTCATTTGAGATTGCTGATAAGCAATAGAAGCAACAGTAGCAATAATTCTAAATATTAGTTTAGCGACCATTATACCTTACCCCACTTAAAAGTTATCTCTCTACCGCCATAAATTTCATCAAAAGAAGTATCATTTGTATTAATTTGATCCATGCCATCTTTAGATGTATATCTAACATTTACAGCGTCAAGGTCTGCCATAGGAGAAGTACCTTCAATAATAGCTAGTTTTTCTTCCCAGTCATTTGTTATACTAGGACTATCTGCATTACCCTTATATATAGAAACAATATCGTTTACATTTAATAGGGGTTGGCCATTAGTATCAACAAATCCAACTTTTACATCAATAGGCTTGCCAACAACGTTACCCTCAAATTCTGCCGACATTTCGTCTAGATCTTCTGCAATAACAATACGATAGGCCTCTCTATCAACTACAGAGGAAAATCTAGGTTCATCTATTTCAAATAAACCACCATCTGCTGTATAAATATTCCCATCATATTCTAAGTTAGAACGATAACTAGTCAGCCTATAAGTGTTTGTAAATTCCAAGGTAATTAAGAAAAAATATTCTATATTACCACTATCAATTAATGTTTGAACTGCACTAGAAAAGACTCTCATTTTAAATTGCCTCTAATAGTGTAATTGTTCCTGGATTTGCTAAAACACCATCTGTAAAAGTAATTCCTGTTTGGTTATTAATATCTTTGTAATAAGAAAATAATACAGAATTACCTGTAAGCAACTCAGATCCTGAACTAATATCTTCAGTTAGTTTTGGATAAATATTAACAGTAACCCCTGTATTACTAGAATTAAATGTAGCATCTGAAGTAACAATGTGTATTTTATCAGAAGTATTAAATTTAATAAAATAACCTTTTGGAATAGTTCCTGAGTTTGTTATTGTATCGTCTATAACAATTTCTGTTGAATTTGTTAATGCTAATGCTGATACAGTAGCTGGTCCTGAAAATGAAAATCGATTTACTACAGAAGGCATTTGGGGCATAACCATAGTTTCTGAATTTAAATTATTAACACCTGCTAGTAATGCTTCCTCTATATTATTATCTGTAGGTTGGATATTAAAACTTAATTCCCAACGCTGATGTCCTTGTGAAGCTCTTCGAGTCTTAAGAGACACTGTTGTCATATCAAACATAGGTTCATTTGATACAATACTAACAGGAGCTAATATTTGTGAGTTTTTATAATAGTAAACTGCCATAATTTATTCCCTTATTGGCCTGACGATTAAAGGAAAACTAAGTTCTAAGAACATTTTTTGAGTAGCTCTTACAACACCTTTATCGCCTCGTGCTGTTACCCAATGGCTTTTGTCAGCTATTAAAGCGGAGATATTTCCGTCATTCATAATCTGATAAGCAACATCACCAATTTTGGGTTTTTTGTTTTTAACAATTTTGTAGTTAGTATAATCTGCAAAGATTTCGTAACTTCTAAATAACTTTTTTATTTGTAATTCCCAAGATATAGGGCTGTCGTAGTTAATTTCTAAATCTTTTAACTTAGAATTATTTCCTCTTAAAAATAAATCATAATTAGAAACAAACTGCCAACAATCATTATAGCCCCATATCTCTTTACTTTTTCGGGAATTTAATTCATTTTTCGCTTTTTCTAGCGCAATAATTCTTTCTTCTTCCGAATAATACTCTGTCATAAAATTCTCTATATTTTTTGTGTTATAAACATTCTTACAAGATCTGCAACAATATCGCTGCGAACAATATCATCAACGGAGAATTCTACAACAGGCAAACTAATTCCTGTTTGTTTAATTAGGTTGCAAAATTTCATAAGATCTTTACCGTCTTTTACATCCGATTGAGCAGGGTCTCCCATAAGTATTAGCTTTGAGTTTTCACCTAGGCGTGTACTTATGGCTTTTAACTCGTCCATGTTTAAGTTTTGAGCTTCATCAACTAAAACAAGAGCGTTCTCGTAAGAACGCCCTCTGATAGTTTCAATCGGTTGTATTTCAATCTCACCTTTATTTATCATATACTGATATTTGGATTTGCCAAAAGCTTTTTCTAAAACTTCTAACATTGGTAATAACCAAGGAGTCATCTTCTCCTGAATACTTCCAGGAAAGTGTCCGAGGCTTTTACCTGTAGGAACGTTAGCACGAGTTAATACAATTTTATCGTATTTACCTTGAAGATATAACTGCGCTACAGTCCCTGCACTACAATAAGTTTTTCCTGTTCCTGCACAACCAATTGTAACAGTAATAGGATAAACTTTAATACTTCTTATAAGTTTGTCTTGTTTTTCATTTTTTGGTATTACATGAAATCCAAGACGATGAACGTTATTTTTAGTAGCGTAGCGAGATTTTCTTTTTGACATTAATAGTCCTTTTATTAAGTTTGTAAGACAAGTAATATTTATTGAAAGCTTTTTTGTTTAATTATTGTTCAAAAAGATGCTGATAGTCGTCTGGGTTTTTCCAGTTGGCATTCTGCGTCCATGTTGTGCCATCGTAGCAATACTTGTTGCCTACCCAATCATCAGGAACATCTGTTACGTTTTCGTATACTGTTGCGTTAGTGCTGTTTAGCTGCAAGATAACGTTTTCTGCTGGGTCACCTATAGTGATGTTGTCAGTCGTAAATGTAATTGTGGTGCTGTCATTTTCTGCAAACTTAACTACATTGTTATCGTTCTTAACTATAACTTTCATGTTTTACCCCTTTACTATAAGTTGTGTAGCGGTAACCGCCAAACCGCCCAGTGCATCTGGAGCAAAGTAACTTGGTGATAATTGCAAGGTTCCGTCTACTTCTACATAATATCTCTGTCCTATCGTTAATCCTGATTGGTTTGTGTTTAAAGCACCCACAATATCTATTGTAGCCGTTGCAGCGTTAGAATACGCACCATTTGAAAAACCTAAAAAGTTTGTGAGTGTGAGATTGGTATTTGCATAGGGAACTTGTATAACCACAGCCTTTATTTTGCCGCTATCTGTGCTGTCTTTATAAACCGCAAATATTTTACTGGTATTATCATCATATGCTATAGGATTATAATCTATTGCACCAGTTTTGAATATTTGTGCCGCACTTACACTTGAAGGATCAGTACCAGAAAATGAAATTATATGATAAGTACCTGCATTAGTGAGAGCAGAGTTTTTTAATGCTACTATTACTTTATCAGCAACCGTATGATATGCCACCCCAAAACGTGTGACATTAGCAGAACTGGCTTCAATAATTGTAAGTGGTGTACCAAGTGTAACAGAAGTGCCGCTTATTGTTGCTGTCCTAATTCTGGGGAAATTTCCATAATCACCATCGCCGTAAACTAAAACAAGTCTGCTTATATCTGGGTTCCAAATTAATTCTGGGCGATGTGGGCTATTCGTAAGAAAATTATTGTCAGTACCAAAAGAAACACTTGTACCGCTGATAGTTGCAACTTTAGCAACCCCAGTACTAGCCTCCCTAGCAACACATAATGCTTTTGATTGACCACTATCCCAAGCTATAGCCGCAGGCCAGTTAATATACTGACTACTATATTGTACTTGTGAACCGCTTGATATTGCAGTACCGCTTACCGTGATGACGTGCGATCTTGTGTCAGTAAAATTGTCTGTATAAACCAATAAATGTTTGCCAGAACCAACATAACCAATACCCATATTAGTGGTTTCATCAGCGTTTAATGTGTAGGTTGTACCCAAAGTAATTGATGTACCACTTACAGTAGCAGTTCTAGCTTTTAAGTAATATGGACTAGCTGATCTCCATATAATAACAATTTTACTATTTGTTTCATCCCAAGACATTCGTGCTTCTGCAACCGTATCCGCACTAAAGGTAACTGCTGTTCCATAGCTGATAGATGTTCCGCTAACCGTACCAACTTGAAGCGTACCGTAATTAGCTGATCCTGAGTAAGCTATTACAATTTTATTAGCTACTGGTTCATTTATACAGTCAAAGCAATATAAGGCATTGCCTGTGTAAGCCGTTACAGGATTACCCAAGTCTTCAGCTAACCCTGAACCACTAACCGCACTAACAGTTCCGTTCGTATTCAAAACAACAGGATCACCAGCCGAAATTGCACCAGAAGCCGTTGCAGTAATACTACCACCGCCAACACCTGCATTACCAATCGCTGTTGCCGTTGCACTATCTATTGCTGTAATATTATTTAAGGCCCGAGCGTTACTAATAACCTCGGTACCTCCTACTTTATAAGCCATCCTCGTGTTCCTCCACTATTAGCTTAATTGTTTTTTAAGCTCATCAATTTGAGCTTGTTGTTCTTTAATGGCCTCTACTAAGTGACCAATCATGCCGATGTAATTGACTGACTTCATGCCCGTCTCTTCATCTGTGTTTACTAAGTCAGGTAGGATTGGTTCTACTTGTTGAGCAATAAAACCATAACCGCATGTGCCTGTGTCCTTCCAGTCGAATGATACACCTTCAAGCTGTGTCACATCAGATAGAGCATTAGTGATTGGCTTGATATTGTTTTTTAGGCGTTTATCAGAAGTACTGTTTATGTCACCAGACACTAAGACGTGAGGTGAGCTATTCTTTACTTCTAGTCGCTCTGAACCGCCCACAACAACACGCCATTGATCTGCTGCGTGGAACTGTATGTATGTATTTGTGTCTCCATCGTGATAAATTTTGTCACGAAGATAGATGTCTTCAACATCATTAATAACATTGGAACCTAGTGTCAGAGTGCCATTTAGTGTCATTCCAGCAAATGTTGGGTTATCACCTGACTGATATTTATCAGTATTTAAGTTTGTAAAGTTTGCGTCCATCTCTGTGTGAGTTAACGCAGAGCCTTTACCTGCTCTTGTCACTATTGTACTCATCGATAATCGTATCCCCTAGTGGTGGAAACGTAGTCGTATTTAAAATTTTCTCTTTTATCAAGAATATACTCAAAATACATTTCCATTTGTTTTTGCCAATTTTCTTGTAATTC
>Ga0208767_1001188_pt1 | contig 20755 bp, 20 predicted proteins | sample VirMetDEL_Mar_21_FD_184514 | JGI IMG/M metagenome (GOLD analysis project Ga0208767, IMG submission 184514) | Aqueous microbial communities from the Delaware River and Bay under freshwater to marine salinity gradient to study organic matter... | ecosystem: Environmental > Aquatic > Marine >... | reverse complement strand
CAAAAGTATACGAAGACGAATTTTCAACAGTAAGTTTTGCACTAAAACTACCGGCAGTAGTACCCACCAGCAAGTTGCCGCTTGAGTTGATGCGCATTCGTTCTGTATCGCCGTTTGCACCATCAACACCAATAGCCAGAGCGCCGCTTACCGTTTTAATTCGAGAAGCAACAGATCCGTCTTTTGTGATTTGTATGCCAGTGTCCCCACTGTCAGACAAATGCAAATTCATCAAGGGGTTAGTAACACCAATACCGACCTTGCCTGACGAGGCGATGCGCATGTACTCTTTGTCATAGCCTTCAATCGCTAGGTAGCCATTGGTTGGAGTTGCTCCCCACGCCTGTATTTTTGTTCCACCAGACGTGTTGCCGTTGGCAATGTTCAAAATGCCGTTAGCGGTGTCTATGGTTAATGCAGAGTATGGTGAGGCAGTACCAATACCAACATTATTGGTGATCGCCCAGTTGGAACCATCTACCCGCGCCATCTCGAATCCACCCGCTGTGGAGCCGTCGTTGACATGAACGGAGTCGTTGGTCGTGTTTACAACGATCTCGCCCTCTGCCCCTGTGAATGCGGCTACCTGTGAGTTGGTGCCACGTCTGATCTGTAATTGTGTAGCCATCTTATGCCTCTGGTGGTTCTGGGAACGTCACATCTTCTAATGACGCTGCATCCGCAAATGTTTGTGGTAGTTCTCTGAGCGCCTGTCGATAGGTCGCCCACTCCCCCTTCTTCTCGTCAGAGAGAGGAGAGTCCGGCATCTGCGTCCAATCGCTAGATTTTAGCAGATGAGCGCGGTGTCTCCGTATACTTGTCGCTGCGTTTTCAGCCTCTGGTTCAAACTCAACGAAAGCATCGCCCACCAACCTGTGTGTCGAATCACTGATCTCTTCGCTGATCTCTCGAACCGTCTGGCCTTCACCAGCTTGCAGCGCGAAGTCTTGGGCAGAACACTCGCCCACTTTTGCGATAATCCCATCAGATCCGATTACTGCATATCTCATCGCTTCATCTCCAAAACCATCAGCGACCGATTAGAGAACCACCCTTCGGTGTTGTATGAGCCTGTTCTTTTGGCCTGCATTTCCACGGTAAGGGTCACAGAGCCTGCTGACTGAATGATTGGTAGCACGAACGAGAATTCGTGAATCGTGCCGTCGTTATTCAAGAACTGCGGCTGATAGGTCTGTATGACCGTCCCACCACGCTTTAATCTGACGCGGAACTCGCCTGGATTGTAGTTAGCGGAAAGGTCGTTGATGACTCCGCCTTGGCACCCGAAGAACACGAACACAGGTTGTCCCGTTGATGTGTAGGTCAAGGTCTGCATTGTTGTCGTGCCGCCAAATGACGAGGAGGTGCTTGTCACGATTTGAGCTGAAGTGCTGAACGCGCTCGGATGCAAAGTGACGGCATCTGTGGCGATCTGAGTTGTATTAACTCCGCTCGACTTGATGATTAGGTTGCCCAGCGCATCGGTGTCCATCGTGACGTTGTCGATGCTCAACTGATTTGCACTCAGGGTGCCGGTTGAAATGTTGTCGGCATTCAGGTTTGTGATCGTCACCTGAGAGGCGTTGATGGTGCCTGCCGTGACTGTTCCCAAGTTTGCGGTGATAGCCGCCAGATTCAACACATTGAGCTTTGATGCGTCGATGGTAGATGCCGCGATCTTCCCGCCCGTTATCGCATTCGCCTGAATGTTCTGTGCCTGAATGAACTCGAAGGTACCGATGGCAGCGACTACCGCAGAAGTCGTGATGGATGAGGCTTGAATCGCACCGATTACCGCAGAGTCAGCGAATATCTCAGACGTGCTGAGTTGGGTTGACGTTATCGTGTTCGCCGCTATCTCAGATGCGGTCACCGCGTTAGCTGCGATGGCGTTTGCTGTAACGGAATCCGCCGCTAGTTTGACTGCGCTAATCGCCCCGCTTGAGATGGAATCCGCGACCACGGCTCCGGCCTGAATTGATGCTGTCGAGATCTGACCCGCCGTTAGGCTTGATGCTTGAACCTGCCCGAAGACTTGCGTGGCAAGGTTCACTTGGTCATCAAGGTCTGCTGCTGAGATGGCAGAAGTCCACGACGTTCCACTGTACCTGTAGAGCTTGTTGTCGGTGGTCAACATAACCACTCGCCCAGTGGTCAGGTTGGTAGTCGGCAACGTACCCACGCGCTCTACCGGTCTAACCGTGTCGCTGAATAGGTTCTCGCCCAGGGTGCCAGACAAGTCGGTCGTGTTAACCAGTGTCGTAAACTCAGGAACCGACGAATTGTAGCGGTAGAGCTTCTTGTCAGTGACGTTGAACAGGATTGACGGCCCTGTGTAACCAGTGGGTGAGGGCAGGCTTGTCACCGCAGAGATTGGCTCAACACCGGAAGCAAACGAGGCGGCAGTGATAGAGCCGGGGTCAACAGATGACGCCGTGAACAGGTCTGTAGTCCACGCTGTGCCGTTCCAAACGTAAAGCTCAGAAGTGGTAGTCAGGAACTTAATCTGCCCCACATGCGCCCCTGTAACGCCTGAGAGCGTAGATACAGGCTCAATCCCGAAAGCATCGCCAGCAGCGAACTCGTCCAAGACATCTTGAGCGAAATCATCCAGCACAATCTTCTGTGTGGTAGCTGAGAACGACGCGCTGTAGTCAGACAGGTTCCCAGATCGGTCGGCAGATCGCAGCCAGTAGTATCGGGTGACGTTGTTACCCAGACCCGTGACTGTGTGCTGGTCAGACTTCGTTTTGACGATCAGCGTAGACGATGCCCTGTTGTTGACCGTGTTCTCGAAAATCTCTACATAGGCCAGATCAGAGTCAGACGGCAACTCATAGTCGAGCTTGATTTGCTGGATGCCGCCGGTCGCAACGATGCTGGACGGCACGGCTGGCGCTGTCTGGTCGCCTTGCAATGTCAAGTCCGCAGTGATGAAACCGGAAACCTTGCCGGTCAGGGTTACCGCCCTCACCCTGAAGGTGAAAGACTCCAACTCTTTCATTCCAGCGATTACAGTGCTCGTGCCGTAAACATTGATGGAAGAGAAAGGTGTAGAACCACCACCGATGGCCTCATCTACTCCCCCGTAGTTCAACTCCAATGTCGTGGCATCAGCCACAGAGCCGTAATTTATAGTCTGAGTGTGAGCGTCTGAGACTTGCCCGTAATCTATTTCGCTTTCTGACGTTTGCTTGAACTCAATCTCGTAGAACGAAACGTAGGTATTTGCGGTCGGTGGAGTCCATGACACGCGAACAGCAGGCAGAACGGAGCCATCGTTACCCAAGACAGTGGTTTCCGTAAGAGTCAGAGCGGTTGGTGCGTTTTGCTCTGGCGTATCGTCAACGATCTCGGAGTAGTCGGGATTGTTTGGCCCGACCGTGGCGACGATGGTGGAGCTATCGTTGTCTGGGTTGCGGTCTGACCTTACGAAGCTCTGGCTGCTGTTCTTATCGCCAGCGTAGGCAAAGGCTTGAACCCAGTAATATCGGGTATCACCAACCGACAATGGGTCAGTCGGATTCGCTGCGTCATGGAAGAACTGCGTTCCCCTAGTCTCGCCAATCAACGAAGCATTGTCCCAAGACGAGTCAGCAGAAGCGTAAACCACAATGGTTTCAAACAGCTTAGGGTTAGTTGGGTTCGTCCAATTCAGTTCGATGTGCTTCAGGCCAGATGCAGCCGTCAGGTTCTGCGGGTCAGGTACACCACGGAAGCCTGGCGTGATAGTCCCAGAGGGTGAGCGCGTGCTGTACTCACCAGAAGTCGGGTCTGCGTAGGAGCCAGAATCATCTTCCAACAGCGTCAGATTGACCACGCCGTCTTGAGTATCTGAGAACGACCAGCCAGCACAACGAAATACCTTGTTGCTGTAATTCAACTCCGAGACTGTGACGCTAACCCTGTCGCCAACGTCCACACGAAGCCCTGAGAGATTGCATGGGAACGTGAGAACCGTCTGCTGGTCTGTTAGTTGAATCTGCTTGTTAGCGATCCTCTGCGCCATATAAGACGTGTTCGTGAACGACAGTTGCACATCTCGTGTCAATATCTCGCCGTTGTCTCGGTTTACTGCAGCGGTAATGGATACTTCAGGAGCCTCTACGCTTTTATGGTTTTGGTCCGGGTCGATGAATATGGGTCGGACTGTATTGAAGCGATCTCCTCTTTCGACAGAGGTCTTAACAGATATAGCGCCTGCCAGGTCATCTTCATTCAGACTCTCTGTTGGCGCTTCGTACACCCCAGCTTTAATGGTGTACACGCCGTTAGAGTAGACGAGAGAGCCATTCATGGCGCTCATTAGCTTGTTGATATTGGCTTTGTGCGTGTCTGTAGCAAACAGGACACCGTTTGCAGTGAATCGCTTTTCAGTTCCGCCAGGCACAGTGACCGAAACATCACAAGCATCCGCTGCGGCCTCTACTGCATCCCAATCAATCTTGCTTACCGGAACGCTAAGACCAAACGTAGTATCTGTCAGGTAATTAGCAGCACACAACGCGGGGTTGTTGCTCCACTGCTGATACGAAGCATTCGTTGGATTCGCGCCTGCTGATGTGTCCAGGCGAGGGTCGTATATATCTTTCTTGCCCTTAACAAGTGCCTTGATGTTCTGAGGCGTCAGTCTGTCCCATAGTTCTTGAGAGCCGTCAGTCAGAACCCACTGAGTCGTGATACAAGAGATGTTGGGCGTGGTGTGCGCCGTAGTCCAAACCGATGGAAATGCACCCCTAAGCAACGACGAAGCAGTTTGGTTTGATGCTCCGGTCTGCCGTTCAATCTGACATATCGTGTCGCTGTCAATCGGGCCAAACGTGCCGGCAGTAACTCTGGACTGAAAATCAATCTGCGCGTCAAGGATCTTCTCGTTGTCGAAGTAGACATCCGTGATGTCCTCGACCTCATGCCCAGTGAGGGCGATGGAGTGATACAGTTCTCGGTTATCCGTTCCTGCTACGCCCACAAAGAATATCGGGCCGGATACCAGGGCTTCACCGTAGACTACCTTCTGGGGTTCAATGGTTCCCCTGACCGTCTGCTGCCTAGTCCGGTCAGTGTCCGTCTGAGGCATTGTGAAGTCTGGCAGGAGAGATTTAACAGTAGCGTTAACCGCAGCAACACCAGCAGCAATAACCGTTGCCCCAGCAGCGAACGCAACCGCGACAGAAGCCTGGCTAGCACCGACGGCTGCGAATAGGAATTTCGCTCCAATGTCGGCTATCGCGTAAAAAACTGGTGGCACTTAAACGCTCCATCCTGAAACTAGATAACGGTCGGGTATCTGCGCGAAGCCCTTGCTAGTCAAGCAAACCACCCTATCTCTTAACTTGATTCCACAAACCTGACCGATAACCGGCGGGGAAACCACGCAAGGGTCGCCATCCTTCAGTTGTTCGCTCGGCTCACCTAATATGCTTCCGATGAAATCGACAAGCTCGCCCTCTCTCCCAACCAGTAACTCAGCCTGCGCTTCTGACTCATACTGAAACCCAGCCGAGTAGTCTTTACCCGTTAACTCTTTGACAACAAAGGCAATGAATTGGCAGCAGTCGGCATCGCCATATTTAAAATCGCGCTTTTGCCACTTGTTGAGTGCGGCATGAACTCTCATCAGAAACTTGGATTCACGTTGATGTTGTCGTAGATATTCGGGTTGGAAGGCCCGCCCGCAACAGAGTCTGAGTTTGCATCACCCCAGCGAATCTTAGACCCTTCAATGTCAGCCATAAACTCAAAACCCAGAGAGCCAGCGGAATCAGATTGCAACTGCGCGTCGGTGTACTTCAGATTCGATGCCTTATCGAAGCGTGCAAGTTCAGATTCGGCAGTAAGCACGATAGCGTCACCGCCCTCTGCGCCTACGCTGATCTCCATCTGGTCCATTGCCCCTTCCCAGACCACCGTAGGATCAGCAATAAGATCGTCATCGGGATTAAGCGCGCCCAGGTAAACGGTTACCGGCTGTAGGTAGTAATCTTCTGTGAGTGCAGCGCCTGAAATCGTAGCGTCCAAACCTGAAAGCGTTAGCGTCAGTTTGTATGGGCTTATCTGCGCCCCTTCCTCAATCTGACTGATCTCGCCAAGGTCGCCGGTTCCCAGCCAATCGTTCCCGCCCCAGGTGTAGGTGCCGATTGAGTTATGCAGATACAACGTCCCAGATGGGAACTCCAACTTGGCAAACGTGACGAGCGCGACGTGATCTGACGATAGCGCCGTCAATACGTCTGATGGAAAACCCCGGCTCATGCTAGAACATCCTCAACAGCTTCAACCGTGAAGCTGGATATGATTCCTGGTTGAGTGTCCCATGACGCTGGGCCTGCGAGCATAAACACCCCAGAGACAGGGGTGAGGTAGTCCACAACCGTATCGTCCGATGGTGTCTTTCTGATAGGTGGTGCAATCGACAAAGTGACGTTACCCGATACGTCTGAATTAGCATCAACCACAACCATGTGCAATTCGTTGTTAAACGAGATGTAGTCGCCCGCTCTCAGGTAGTTGTTGACGTTAGCAGTCGCACCATCGCACACCAGTGCGGTTCCTGATTGACTCGCGCCGTTGATTGACAATGTGCCACCACCCGCGCCCCTTCGGGTGTAGGAATGGTCGTGCAGTGTGAACCTGTGCTGCTGTCCGTTCAGCTTAACCAAGAAAGCCTGCATCTCCTGGCGGTCATCGCCCGACAGGTTGTTGAACTGCAAGCTGGCCTTCCACAATGAACCCTTGCGCGATGACGTTTGCACTGCATTGGTTAGCGGCGACTGAAACGTCCTGGTGTTAGACACCAGTTCAAATGTGTTCGTCGTAGGCGTAATGCTTGGAAATGCGAAAGTAGTCATTTACACCAGCCTCTTGCGTCGAATCAAGTCTTGCACTTGCAATACGGTCTGCTGGGATGTCTGAGCCATAGCCATCTTAATCTTCTGGTCCACATCAGCACCGGCACCCCTAGCGTCTACATTATTAACGATTGTGACGCCTGCTGCCCCTCCATTTCTGTGGTCTACGACGGTTTCGTTGGGGTGAATCATCGCCATGCGACCACCCTTACCATCCAGGCCGCCTGCGCGAGCGCCGTAGCCGGTGAAACCGCCGCCCTCGAAGCTTTGAGCTTTTATTGAAGCGACGTTAGCAAGGCCCAAGGTAAGTGCAGCGCCCGCCATGACCTGGGGTATAGGGAATGGAAACGGGGCTGCCAGGGCATTAGTCGCGCCCTGGTATGCAGCCATTGTGGCTTCTGCCATACGGTAAGCCTTCTGCATCTGGAAGACTTTCTTGTTACTGGAATCTAGAGCCATCAACTGGTCGCCAACACCTTTTATGGCGTCTGCTCTGGCCTTCTGGTCCGCTTTTAGCTGCTTCTCAGCGGCCTTCTCGGCTATCTCGCTTCGACGGGTTGTCTCTTTTTCTATGATGCCTGTAATTAGGGACTGCGCTTCTTGCTGGGTGATTCTCTCTCGTTCAAGCAGTTCCTGAACCGTGGATAGGTTCTTCGCGTAACCGGCAACAGCTTTTTCTTCCTTCGTCAGAATGAAGGTCTGTAGGTCGGCTAGAGCTTTTTGGTCTGCGCTTTCTTGGGCTTTTTTCCTGGCTTTGCGAGCGGCATCTTCGACCTTTTGGTCTTTGTCTAAAGCATCTAGCCTGGCTCCAGATTCAGCCTTTATGCCATCAACCCTCTCCTGGGTTAAAGTCGCCGCCGCTGCTGCAATACCTTCATCGGCTTCGGCCTGACCTTTCATGATCTCTAACAGTTGTAGGCGGCGCTCTAGTTCTTCTACTAGCTCTGGGCTAGCACCTGTAGCGCGGAATGCGTCTAATGTTTTTGCTAGGTCAGACTTACCTAAATCCTGTATTTCTTTGTTAACGTCAGACAACGCGCCTTTTATGCCCGAATCTGGGTCAACCTGGTCGAACAACGCCTTCATGGCGTCTCTTAGGTCATAGATTGCCGTTCCAGCTTCAACGGTAACCCTTCGCTGCTCTTTAATTTCTAACGCAAGCTCTTCAGTAATCCCCTTACCGTTCCTTTGGCGAAGGTTTAGCTCGCGCATAGCACTTGCGTGGCGCTTAACCGCGTCCTGAAGCCTTTCTCTCTGAGTAGCAAGCTCATCAAGCTGCTTTCTCGCAGCCGCGCCTACTTCTTGCTTACGCATCTGTTGTTCAAGACGGTTCAATTCGGCAAATGCGCCAGAGGCACCTTTCGCCTCCTCTGCCAAATCAGACAAAACAGTAGTGGTGCCCGTTATAGCACTGTACAAAGGACCGGCAGCAGCGGCACTAATAGCGAGGAACGCACCGAATAGCGCGCCACCTGGACCAAACAGTGAGGCAATTTGAGAGCCTTGCTGGCCCAGAACAATCATGCCGTCAGTGCCCATTTGCAACTGTACGGATATATCTTGAATTTGATGGCCGACCTGACCAAGCCCGCCGCGCATAAATCGCAGGTTTGTATCTAAATCCTTTGCAGACTTGCCGGTCTTCGCCATGTCTCCCTGGGCCTTTTTCATCCCAGCGGTCATCTGACTGCCATCAACCCCCAGGGTTAGTATGCTTTTGCCCATGCTTGCCATCGGATACTTCCTGCTTCAACCTGAAGAATGTCCACCAATGATTGAATTCATCGACAGTCATCTGCTGTATTGTGGTGATGGTTTGGCCGAGGCGACTAGCAAGCTCATACATCATGTAAAGCTCGGTAGGCTCACCCCGACCATCTATCAGTTTTTTTCGCGCTCTTCCTCGCTGTCAGCGTCTAGTGCAAGAGCGAAGTTACCCAAGCGAGTTAACACCTCTGGGTCCACGGACTTCTTGAGCTTGACCTTGTCTTCTAGGCTGAAGACCTGCTCGCCCTTCTCGTCCTGTAAGCCGAAGATGCATGCGTAGACCAAATAGTCTGTCGCATCGCCATCGGCTCGTTTGGCCCAACGTGACTTGTCTTCCAAGGTAAGTCTCTTGGCGTAGAGCTTCACGTTCCACTCGGGTACTTCAATAGTTCTTATTTCGCGGTTGCTGAAATGGGCAACCGCATCGTCAATCAGGCGACCCATTAGGCAGTGGCAGTCGTTAACGCGCCAGAACCTTGCACCGTAATGCTGGCTTCAACCATTCCGTCGAAGCTGGCAGTGCGAGTGAAACCTGTAACTAAAGCTGTACCGCTGTAGTAAGTATCACCAGTGGAATCTCCTTCTGGGTAGAACGCCAGGGTGACGCTGTTACCTACAGCCAGGGCTACCTGACCATTGGTATCGGTCTCATCCCAAAAAACGTCCAGAGAGCCTGAGAACGACTTCAGTGTCGTAATATAGGTTCGTGACGTATCGGTCATTACCGTATCTTCTACCGTATCCGCAGTCTCTTCGATTGAGAAGGAACGCACTTCTGCTACTGCATCAGAGCCGACCTTCACAATACCATCTTGGCCTTTATGTGTAGCCATGTGTTATTCCTCCTCGGAATCGTCTTGGTTTGCAAGTTCCTGATTTTGCTCAGGTTTTTTATCCTTGGCAAGTCCGTCTGCACGCACCCACCCATTGGATTCTAGCCAGGCAACGTTGTCTTTGTGTGCTCCAACAACATTGCCGTCTTTAGTCATCTCAATCATGTTATACCGCCGTTTCTACGTCGTTTTCTTTGGTCGCGTAGGTGATATCTAGCGTGAGAGTCGCTCTTGCAACCGGCTGATCACCTTCACCACTGAACTCTGCGTCCATATTGGTAATGTTCGTGTCCTTGGCATAACCGCCCCTGGTCAGGTCGGTATAAAGCGCCTCTTCAATCTCAACGCAAATGGTATCCAGCGTATCGTCATAGTTGCTGGTGCCTTTGACGTAAATCTCTACCGACACCGTTAGGTTTCGTATCTGGGTGCGTGGGACTCCCATCGTCTCATACCCAGTGCTCTCGTCTCGCGTATAAATAGCGAGTCCTGGTAACTTGTCCTCTGCCAGGGGATAGACCCTGGTGCGATAGATGTTGCTACCAGTAGTGGTCAGACCAGTAAGCGTCGTAACCACGTTATCTCTGATTGACTTACGAACATGAGCCATTACTGCTTCTCAATCAGTAGTTCTGTGATGCCCGTTCCGTCCGCCATAACCACTCTCACGATGTAATTGTCACCACCGTAGGATACGGTATCGCCCTCGGCTGCAGTACTTACATCAGCCGTGCGAGCCGTAAGTCGCGGTCTCTGGATGGCGAAGGCGACGGAACCGCCAACATCAACCGCTTCGTAATCATTATCGACAATAGCTGTCACATCACCCGCACTGCCACCGGATGGCGTGTAGCTGACCGTTTGACCGAAGTCAGTCAGCATAATCAACCTATCAGCAGCAGTTTCAACAGCCATTAATCAGCGCGCCTTTTTGCTCTAGCTGAACGCTTAGGCATTGGCTTGTCATCCAGGCCGATAGATCGGTCTTCGACAACAGGCTCGTTAAACGGAACGATACGGCCAATACCCATCAAGCCTTTAACGTCGGCTTCATGAAAGTCCTTGCCCGTCTCTACAACGTCACCAACGTTCCATGTCGAACCCTGGATAACGCAACGCTTCATTACTTGGTACTTCATACCTACTCCAAAAAGGAAGACCCCCCACCCGAAGGTGAGGGGCTTCGTCAGCTTACTTAGCCGTCGTTACCGAATGCGAAGCTCACTGCGTGACGTACTGCTACGTCTACAGACTGCAATGCAACGACTCGGACAGTGCCGCTGGTGCTGTTGCTGTACGGGTCAACAACGATGTCCAATCCACCGAACATGCCGATGAGTAGGTCACTGAAGTTACCGAAGTACAGGTTTCCAGCAGTAGCCTGGTTAGACACGATGCCGCGATAACCATTGAGGGTGCCGCCTGGCTCAACTACGAATTGAGCAGTGTTGGTAGCCTTCTCAGTGGTCTTCAACGCGCCGTACATGCTTGCAGGCAAGATGTAAGACAGGTTGCCCATCAAAGCATTGTCTTCTGCTACAGCGGTTTCCAGCGTAACTACTTCAGCAAACGTTGGGTTTGCAGCAGCGAAGTTTGTTACTTGGTTAACGCCAGTAGTGTTCAAGATGCCTTCTGGGTTGCCTGAAGAGCCAGAGCCTTCCAAGCCAGCCTTGTCAATCGCAGTAGCGATAGATTGAGCCAGGTCATCACGGATTAAGGCTTCAACGTCCAAAGAGCTTTGGATGAGCAACTGACGGGTAACGTCGGTGAATGCACCCAGAGTCTTAGGAGACATGCTTACGTTGCCGATGGTCATTTCAGACTCAGCAGCAGCCGTACCCTCACTCGCTACGAAAGCAGCGGTAGAGGCAGCAGTCTTCTTGGGGATCTTAACGTCGCCAGACAGACCACCCAGCATACGAGCACCGGCTTGCATTACGCTTGAAGCGTTACGCAGAGCGTCGATGAACTCTTCGCCTTTGAAGTCTTCAGCAACCAAATCGCCATCAGAGCCAGCAGACATGTCACGCTTCCAGTTCCGCAGAACTTCAGCAGGCAACATGATGCCTTGAGCGGTCACACCGTACTGCTGTGCGGCAGCGCGTGATGCTTCAAACTCAAACGCAGCAGATTCTTGAGCGCGACGGTCAGTTGGGTTAGCCAGAGCGTGGATTGCGCGCATCAAGCTGAATCGGCCAACCTCTTTTTGGCTCAGGCCAATCTCTTGGTTTTCCAGAGCGCGAGTCGTGCCGATTTCTTCCAGCAACTGACCACGAAACTCTTCGATGCTTACGCCTTCAGCGATGGCTTTCTGAGCCATGTCTGACTTCTCGTGACGGGCACCAAGCTCTACGATGAGAGCGGCATTCTTTTGTGCGGCTTGACGGGCTTGCGCCTCAACCGCCTGTACATCTACTTCTGACATAATTTGCTCCTGTGCATTGTCAGTTACGATTACGGGTTGTTGCGAAGCCTCGCTAGACCGCCCCACGCCAACTGTCACATCAGCGGGGATAGAAACTAGACTTGCTTCGTGGATACGGAACTTCTTGACCACATATGTGTCTTTGTCCTTCCGCTCCATTTTTTGTACCGAGTAACCAATGCTGACATTAGCCTTGATACCATCGGTAACATCATCAAAAGCCTCTCTGGCAAGCGCACCTTTTCCAAAGCGCACCGTCGCACGGAGTCTGCGTGCCGAGCCGTCCAGGCTTACTGATTCGATAACGCCTACTTGCTTCTCTGGGTCATGGTCCAGTAGCAAGGGGGCGCGTCCAGACTTCAGGAATGATAGGTCAATCGCCTCGTCTGAATGTTCTAATACTTCCATGCCGAATGAGCGCATAACCGGCTCTTCGCTTGAAATGGCCATGCGGACAGTTCGCTTGTCCTCATCAACAGGGGCCATCTCCATCGCCATTGCGCGAGTCATGTTCGACTCTTCTACGGCGTCTTCTGCGCGATCTTCTGCGCTGTAAGAGCTTTCCTCGACTACCGCTTCAACCTCTTCAGTCTCCGCATCAGGCTCTTCCACTTCAGCCTTACCGAATTCGACAATGTAAGAATCTTCCGTTTCTTCGACATCGACTATGTGTCTCTGTTCTTCCATGCTTACTTCCTCAATAGCTGGGCTATCACCCATAAACTCTTGATATATATCAGGATTTTCGATTCTAGCAGTATGTTCTTCGTTGTAGGTCTCTTTTTCTGCGGAGCGGTCATTGCTGCTTTGCGGGTGCCCCTTTGGCAACAGGTCTGTATCGTGCTTGCCGCTTCGGAACTTGCCGTTACGCAATACATACAGAAATGAATTTACGCGAGCGTATGCCCACTGTTCAGGGCTTTTTACGGTCGGTCGAACAGATCCCGGATTCGTTTTATAAGCGCCGACACCCCGTCTAAACACCGCTGATAGAGTTCGTAGGCTAGTTCTTTTAGTTTCGTCATCACCATGCTCCTCGTTGTGGTCATCTACCTTCTTCTGTAGACCCTTTTTTACGGAACCGGACAGTTCGGCCCTTTCACCCTCTTGGTCTGCCGCCTCCACGGACTCCTTAACTCTGCGAGCAAAAGCGAAACCGGGGTCTCCACCCCATAATGCCCATGCAATTCGTCCCGCCGATGGATAGCCATCCTCGCCAGAGTCGAAACCTTCGGCCTTCTTATCCACTTCATGCCGAGCAAAGAAAGAAAACATCCGCTTCACAGTGTCTATTGATAGCTCTTTGCGGTTCTGGATGTCCCTGGCACGGGCTACACCAATCTTTGTACCGCCACGACCGTGTTCCTCGCGCCATTCCAAGCCGCGCTTCGCCTCCTCGACCATAGCGTCAGTAGGAGTGGTTTTGATTTCAACGCCCTTGTAATCAGCCATCAGATGCTCTCCGTGTAGGGATATTATTCCGGTTTGGGGAACTCATTTTTGACCGCTTGGATACGAGCCTTCCATGCGTCAAAGTCGTGGAACATCTCGTCAAGTTGGTCAGACCAATCGCCGTATCCTTCCAATCGACCACGCAGCCATGCACCAGCCTCGTGCTCTGCTTGTGCTGCCTCGCTCTCTGCAATGCGTTGATTGTTCTCTTCTTCTGTCAATTCGATGGTTTCGCCATCGACCAATTTGAATACGCCTGTGCTCATTTTGTTCTCCTAAGAGTTTGCTAGCCCATAAAGTGTGAATGTTCCGCCTGTAAAATTGCTGCCTGCTTGAAAACGTACAGCGTTAAAAGCGGTAGTTTGTCGCATTGAGCCAAATACTTGGGTGAAAGCAGCGCGATCATTGAAGTAGTCGTGCATATCTACAGAGTTAAAATGCGTATATTCAGCGTCATTCATCGAATGAATCGTAACTTCTCCGGCGTGTTTTTGGTCAGTGTTGAATTGGTGGGTATTTCTAACAACAGCAAATCGACCGCTTCCGCTATTCCAGCTTGAGTGATTTGTCACGCTCAATGAGCTTGTGGCGCTGTCTCCATAAACCATTACAGATTTTCCACTGGTGGTGTACCAATTTGAGCCATTATCTGTAGAAAACTGAAAGTCCATGATAGTTGGATGGCTTGCGTGAACGACATTGCTCCAGACAAACTTGTAAGTTTTGTAGCCCGTGATACTGGTGAAGTTAACGCTTGAGACATTACTGCTCACAGTCTGACTCGACATCACATTCCATGCACCGCCGCCGCCTGCAGCATCCACAAATGACAACGTACCGCTACCGTTGGTTTTCAGCAGTTGCCCATCTGTGCCGTCCGTCACATTCAGTTGGTCTAACCCGACGGCGTTATCAGCAATCAGGTTCGACGTTACTTTTTGAATTGCCATTTATTTCTCCTATGAGCTTGATAAGCCATACACAACAAATTTAGAACCTACGGGGAAATTGAACGTAGACTGCCCACTTTGCGTAGTGTCAAAAATGAATTTAATTTTGTTGATTGGTGTTGTTTCTGTAATCCCAAACTCTCCTTGTTTTATATGCGGTTGCAAGGCGCTGGAATACTCTCTTGTGTGAATTGCTCTATACTGACCATGTTTTGCTGAAGTTCCTGAAATATTGTTTTCTAATTTAACTACGCCTGATAGCGAATGCTGATATGACGAAGAACTTGCGTAGACATCTATTAAATCCAAAGCACTAACTGCGCCTGAGCTTTTGGTAAAAACCACTGACGATCCGCGAGTGCTGGTGTAAGACTTTGTCCATCTTAGATTACTAGAGTAATTTGAACCTCCGTCCGTGGAAAAATAAGCGTTGAAGTACCGACTTGTCCCGTTCATGCTAAAGTCATTTATATTTGAAAACCTAATTTCGTAGGAATCGTATCCAGACAGTGTTAACTCGACGTAGGCTACGGCGCTACTCAAAGTGGTACTTGAAATAACATTCCAAGCGCCACCACCCCCAGCGTCCTCCCAAGCTACACCAGATCCTGTCGAAGTAAGAACCTGACCGTCTGTTCCTTGAGCACCACCAACCTTAAAGTTAGTAGTATCTGTAATACCGTTAACAGTTAAATTTCCGGGAGTTGTTAGTGCTCCGGCTAGTTTTGCTGTTGTAACGCTTGCATCACTTGGGACACCGGCAGCAACAGACGCACCAACGATAGCCTCAACCGAAGAGTTGTTAGGCGGGGCTGTGCTGAACGTCAAAGTTGTTCCTGACACGCTGTATGTAGACTTGGGCTGGTAAACGCCGTCGATGTACACCTGAGTATTGTTCTCTGAACCGGGATTGGCAGACAAAGTTAGCGTTGTATCGCTACCATCGCCTGTCATCGTGCTTACGCCAAATGTAGAAGAACCTACAGAAGCATCCTCCCAAGCTACACCAGAGCCTGTGCTAGTCAGCACCTGCCCATCAGAGCCTTGGCTACCTCCCACTGTAAGATTAGTGAGCGCCACGGTTCCAGCCCCAACAATGCCATTGCCAGTTAGGTCAAGATTATCTCCTGATGCCAGTTCTTTTATCGCAGCAGTACCACTGCTATCAACAATCAATGGAAATCTATTCGCCATGTCTACAATCCTATTGTGTAATCTTGTGTCCTGCCGCTAACGATAAAGAACGTCCCTGATGCTGTCAGAGTTTGTTGGCCTGATCTAGCTGTAATACTGAGTAAAGACGAACCACTAACTAAGGATGATCCTGCTCTGTTAAATACTGCTGTTATACGGCTAACTAATGTTCTACCAAAAACTGATACTTCAGTAGCTACACCAGCACCGTCAGCACCATCAGCACCCGCTGGCCCTTGTGGGCCTGTGGCTCCTTGGATTCCTTGGATTCCTTGTGGCCCTTGAGCGCCTGCGGCACCGTCACTTCCATCTTGTCCAGCAACACCTTGGGGGCCAGTAGCACCTTGAGGGCCTGTAGCACCGTCCTGCCCATCCTGACCGTCTGCACCGTTTTGACCGGCGACACCCTGCACACCGGCTGGCCCTTGCAAGCCTTGTATTCCTTGCGCTCCGTCAGCGCCGTCTTGTCCAGCGGGGCCTTGTATACCTTGCTCACCTTGCGGCCCTTGCTCACCTTGTGGGCCTTGCGTTCCATCGCCGCTTCCACTTCCGCCCCCTCCGAAATACTGATTCGTCTGGGTGAAGCGTATCCAACTCCCGTATTCACCGGGGCGTTTCTCAAAGGCGATAGCTCCGTTCTGGATTCTATGCTGGGGGATGCGTCCTGGCCTTCCGTCCTTCCCGCTCTTGCCGTCTCGTCCCGGAGGACCAATCGGTCCAGAAGGGCCTTCTGGTCCTCGCAATCCCTGTTCACCAGTTTTTCCGAGAGCGCCGGGAACCCCCTGGGAACCAGCCTCGCCTCTATCACCCTTGTCGCCCTTGCTGCCCTTCGGGCCACGGTCGCCCTTGTCTCCCTTTTCGCCTTTCTCTCCCTGCTCCCCTGGCGCTCCCTGATCCCCCTTTTGGGCTTCAACAGTCGAAACAAGACTCCCAAGCTCAGACAGTCTTTTCCTGTAGTCTTCCTCAATCCCCTTTATCTTTGAAAGGAATAGGGCTGCTGCCTGACTCGGCTTCATCAACTGTCACCCACAAGCGCCTGAATTAGCGCCCGATTCAACTCCTCTTCAGAACGCGCTTCCTCTTCTGAGATCTCAGTTTCACCCGTTTCAGGGGCTACGGGAATGAACTGAGCAGCATACGGCTCCAGAGCGTATTTAACGCCAAATTGCTCCATCAGTGACTTGTCACGCTGTATTTGCGACAACAATTCTTCAACGTCCTTGCCATAATTGGCCGCAACGTCTTGTAGACTCAAAATACCGCTCTTTAAGCCCAAAACAGCGGCTGTCATCTCTTTCTGTGGGTCAACCCACTGCCAGGCTCGGCCTCTGAACTCGCTTCGAGCCGCAAAACGGTCGTATTCGCGAAGCGGGACGATAATTGCGCCCATTTCCATCGTTGAGTTAAGCCACTGCTCGTAAACCTTGCGTACAAAGGCGTCCAGGATGAAGGTCTGCATGTTTTTATAGGCATCACGCTCTTCTAGGGCACCTTGTCGGATGCTGGAGTAACTGGTTGACTCCAAATCGTTACTGATAGACGTGTAACTGATGCCCAAACCACTAGCGATACCCTTTAGGCACGCCTTGTGGAAGCTGTCGAACTCGTTTGACGGGTATTGGGGGTCAAATGACGTGAATTCAACGCCCTGGGGCAACTGATGGAACGTCCCTGGCTCTGCTTCCATGATAGGCACTGCATCATCCAGGTCATCAGCGACAAATCCGTCGCCGGACGGGCTAGTAAAGAAACCCATCTTGCTTGCCCCAACGCGAGCATTGACTACTGCGGCCTCTCGCAGTGCGTGCAACTGCTTCATAGTAGCCATTGCCGGCGCGAACCATGTCTCGCCCCTGGTCTGACCAGCGCGAAGAGGCATGTAAACGTGAATCATTTCCTTGGAAGTCACCCGGATATGCTTGGGCGACTTGCTCATGGTGGTGAAGTCGTAATCGCCAGGGTGATATGACAACAGGTGATAAGCGATAGGCTTCTTAAAACCGTCTAGTTCTACGCCCATCCGTATCTCGTTGCCGTTGGGCAGTCGCTTAGATAGCTCTTCATCGACACGGTCAGGCTCTATTATCTCCAGCGATATAGAGTCCTGGAAGGTCGCGTTGCGATGAATACGCACAAACGCTTCGCCGTCCCGAGCGCAGGACTCAATGATGAGCTTCTGAACCTCTAGCCAGGAAAGCCTGCCATCGACCGTGCAGTTTCCAGAACGTCCCCACATGCGCCAGCGGTCTTCTACTGCCTGGTTACCGCTCTCATCCAACTTGCCATCGCTAGTCATAGCCTTGACCTGGAGCGTGAACCCCCGGTCTCCTACTACGTTGTTCTTCAGCAAGGTCAGGTATCGCTTTGCGTACTCATTATTGCGAGCAAGATCCCGAGCGCGGCTGCGTAATCTACGGATGGCAGGATATAGCTCGCTATCAGCACTTCGTTCAGATGACTTAAAATCATCGAACAGTCTCCCAGTGTTAGCTCCAGCGTATGACCTGGCCTGCGGCGGGAATCCCCTCATCCGCTTGACCGGGGCTTCCTGCTTGGCTTTGAATACGTCAAAGATGCCCATCAAAACCTCACTTTGATTGTTTCATTGCCTTTCTTGCCACGCTTGATGCGTTCTTTGTTGGTGTGCTCGGCAACTTCGCGTCGGTAGTAGTCTCTAGCTTCTGTCAGTTCAGAGAATGACAGTTTGGTCAGGCTTCTACCGGCAATGGAATAACTGGCTACGTCATCATCCGCCTTACCAGACAGCAACGACTCAATCTTGCCAACCATGATTTCCGCATGGATGCGTGGGTCAGCCTGGTTATCGTCCAGGTCAACCAGGATTTTGAAGTCACCTGAAGCTATAACGATTCGGTTGCTGCTGGATGTCTGCGTGATTTCTAGCTGCCAGTGGTATAGACCGGCCGTAATTGACGCGCTGGTAGCAGAGTTTATGGTGAACAGGTAGCCGTCAGAGACCTCAGTGGCGCTAACGGTGAACTCGGCATTGCCGCCCTGGTGCAACCGGGCAACGTATTGAGCAGAGTATGCTGCAGTAGGATAGTCGGAAACGAAGTCTGTACGCTTCCACTGAACAAAGTCGCCAACGGTGAACTCTTCTGGTTCTGTTGTGGGCGCATTCGCAGAGTCAAATAGGTTAGCCATTAATTACCGCCATGAATTTGCAAACCCCTTACGAGTTGGTGGTACAAAAGACCTTCTGACAGGTCGCTTTGATACTTCTGGTTCAGCGGCCTTAGTTTTCTCTTCCGCAATGGCTTGGGCTTTCTCCGCAAAGGCATTAACGTTTACACCGATGATTGCATACGCTGCGTAGGCGTAAACCATGCAATCCAACGCTTCGTTCCTAGCGCGAATCTTCTCAAACACGCGCTTTTTATAACCTTTGTGGTAGCGAGTCACCACTTTTTCTGCGGTCAACTGCCTGAAATACTCGTCGTTCAGGTGATCTGCAAAGTGTATGTATCCAGCACCCTGCTCTTGTATTCGCATCCTGGCGAACAACAAGTCTTTTACTGTATCTACCCCAATGCTAAATAAGGGGCATTTAACGACGTTATTTTTGCTCGGTCTTCCCGCTATGGGCTTACCTTCGCCTCCTAAGCCCTTGATTGCAAACACTTTTCTGCCGGCGTTTTTCTTGCAATATGTGTACACGGAATTAGTGAAATGACCACCAGAGTCAACGCATGTTGCGCGTATGGCTATCTGCCTGCCGCTCTCAGTTTCATATTGCTTGAACAACTGGGAATCCAGGGCGCTCCATAGCTGCGGTGTAGACGGGTCACCATACAAAGTGACGTGGTCTATCACCCAGCTTTCGTCATCTCGACCAATGCCCAGTACGGTTATCTCAAGACGGTTGTCCTGAACGTCAACACCAGCAACCAGAATCATCGCGTCATCAGGTACCGCCGGCATAGGTTCTCTTCGTTCGGCCAGCATGTAGTCATCTACAGTCTCGCCGGCATCAGCCCATGTCTGCCCCAGGTATGTGTTTGTCCACACGCGCAACTGCTCCGGGCTTTTCTTTACCTTCAGGAAGTCCTTCACACCGTCAGCAAGCGGTGTCCAGGGCGAATACAGTCCGTTGATAGCGAATCCAGCGACACCAGTGAACTCTTTGCCGGCGTGCCACTGACCGTTACGGATAGACCAAACGCGATCAGAATCGCTCCATAAAACAGCACAGTGGTCGCACATGTATGCTGCGGTTTCCGGCTGATCTTCATCCCATTTCACGTTAGACCATTTAAGTGTTTGATATTCCTCACAATGTTTGCAGGGAACGTAGAACTCGCGCTGGTCAGATTGCTCGTATGCCTCTGCAATACGGCTGTTGCCTTCATTGGTCGGCGTGCTAACCATGATGACCTTTCGGTTCCAGAAAGTGGCAGAACGCTTGCGTGCCAATTGTATCGGGTCGCCTTCTGAGCCGGCAGATGGCGGGTAACGGTCAACCTCATCACAGAGCACGATGCGTATCGGTCTACTAGCCAGGCCGGACGGGCTGTTGGCTCCCACCATAGTGATAGCGCCGCCTGGGAATATCTTGTGGAGGGTTGTGTTGCCTGAGTCGCGGGAGCGCGGGTCTTTTACCTTGCCCCGAAGAGCCGGCGTACTCTTGATGAGACCTGCTGCCACCCGGTCCTTACTGAACGCCTGAGCCATTTCAAGAGTAGGTTGGAGCACCAGAATAGGAGAAGGGTCATTGTCAATGTGATAGCCCACAATGTTGAGAATAGCCTCGGTTTTCCCAAGCTGTGCTCCAGCCATGACAACAACTTCTTGAATAGTCGAATCAGAGCACGCATCCATGATTCCTCGTTGGTATTCGGCACGGCTTGTGTACCATCTTCCTGGCTCCGCACTACTCTGCGAGTCTAGCCGTCTTCTTTGGTCTGCCCACTCGCTTACGCTTAGCCTTGGGGGCGGTCTCAGGGTCTCCATCGCTGACTTCAGGTGCGATACCAGTGGTTTTGGTTGGGTCGGTGCTTGGCTCATAGTTGGATAGTTCCTCTAGCGCCTCGTTGATTAGGTCTTCCAGTATCTTTTGGCAAACACCGGCCTTGGATTCGGTAGATAATATGGGTGCCCCTTTGGTGGGTATGGATAGTAGCTTAGATTTGAGCGCACCAAGCACATCATTCCAGGCGTTAACAACGTCTTCTGCCGGAACAAGCTCTCCACGAACCTTCTCTAACTCTATCTCGGCAATCTGCGCTTCCGCATTCACCTTGCGTGTCCGAGCCTCATCGTAGCTCG